>FTKM01660669.1_pt1 | contig 14074 bp, 10 predicted proteins | sample 1658051 | NCBI WGS metagenome assembly FTKM01 (sample SAMEA3914794, study PRJEB12502) | metagenome | biome: forest; material: soil | place: Canada | collected 2011-07-05 | depth 0.1 m | reverse complement strand
ATGAGCCGCGAACTCGCGGGCCAGGTCGACGCATGGGCCACGCTTAACGAACCGTGGTGCTCCGCATACCTCGGCTATGGCAACGGCCATCATGCGCCGGGTCTCTCGAATGGCCGCTTTGCCACGCAGGCCATGCATCATCTGTTGCTCGCGCATGGTCTCGCGGTGCCCATTTTGCGCGCCAACGATCCTGCGTCGATGAAAGGGATCGTGGCCAACATCGGCCGCGGCACCGCGAACTCGGAGAGTGCCGAGGATCGTCGCGCGGCACATCTGTTCGAGGTCCAGCATAACGCGTGGATTCTCGACCCGTTGCTCAAAGGCGCGTACCCTGAAGACCTGTTCGAACTCTGGCCGGGTACGGAACCGCTTGTGCTGGAAGGCGACCTGAAGACGATTGCCGCACCGCTCGATTTCCTGGGTATCAACTATTACTTTCGCACCAACGTAAAGAGCGACGGCGCGCACGGCTTCACTGAAGTACCGCTGGAAAACGTCGAACGCACGCAGATGGGCTGGGAAGTCTATCCGGATGGCTTGCGCGATCTGCTGATCGGCTTTAACCGCAGCTATTCGAACTTGCCGCCCATCTACATCACCGAGAACGGCATGGCTTCGGACGACGAAGTAATCGATGGACGCGTCGACGATCCGCAGCGTATTTCGTTTCTCAAGCGCCACCTCGCCGCCGTTGATGGCGCGATCAAGGCAGGTGTGGATATTCGCGGCTATTTCGTCTGGTCGCTAATGGATAACTTCGAATGGGCGTTTGGATATGAGCGGCGTTTCGGTGTGGTGCACGTCGACTATAAAACGCAAAAACGCACTGTCAAACGCAGTGCCGAACTGATCGCAAAGTTTCTCGCGGAGCGTGCAGCGCGAAATTGAGCACGCATCGGAGCACGCAACTGAGTTCCGCATTTGATCGCTTGAAGCTGGTTTGTATGTCGACCTGAAACAAAGGCGCAAAGCCTGGAGGAGACGGAATGAACTGCAAGAAGAAAATCTTGAGCGGTATCGCCCTGGCACTGGCGCTCAACGGCATCGTGGCTCACGCCGATCCGTTGAAAGCCAACGTGATTCACTGGTGGACTTCCGGCGGTGAATCAGCCGCCATTCGTCAGTTCGCAGACGCCTACGATAAGGCTGGCGGCCTGTGGGTCGATAACGCGGTAGCGGGCGCCGACCAGGCGCGTTCCACTGCAATCAATCGCATCGTCGGCGGTGATCCACCCACGGCGGCCCAGTTCAATACGTCGAAGCAGTTTCATGACCTGATCGATCAGGGCATGCTCAACAACGTGGATGCGGTAGCCGCGAAGGAAAACTGGAACGCCATTTTCCCGCAGTCGATTCTCGACTCCATCAAGGTCAACGGACACTTCTACGCAGCGCCCGTCGACATTCACATGCAGGACTGGTTCTTCTATTCAAAACCGGCCTTCGCGAAGGCGGGCATTACGGGAGAGCCGCAAACCTTTAATGATCTCTTCACGGATCTGGACAAGCTGAAGGCGGCCGGAATGATTCCGCTCGCGCTCGGTGGCCAGGCGTGGCAAGAAAAGATCACGTTTGACGCGGTGTTTGCCGATGTGGGCGGAACGGACCTCTATATGAAGGTCTATCGTGACCGCGACCAGAACGCGGTGAATTCACCGGCGTTCAAAAATGTGCTGACCACCTTCAAGCGTCTGCATAACTATGTCGATCCAGGTTCGCCGGGCCGTAACTGGAATGACGCGACCGCGCTGGTGATTTCCGGCAAGGCGGGTATGCAGATCATGGGTGACTGGGCGAAGGGCGAGTTCTCGGCAGCCAATCAGGTGCCGGGCAAGGACTTCGGCTGCTTCCCGGGATTTGGCCCACATTCGCCGTATATGGTGGCGGGCGACGTGTTTGTGTTCCCGAAGACGGATAACCCCGAAGCCGTGAAGGCGCAAAATCTGCTTGCTACGGTGATGACCTCGCCGTCGGCGCAGGTCGCTTTTAGCGCGAAGAAAGGCTCGATTCCGATTCGTCCGGACGTGGACACGGCGAGCCTCGATGTGTGCGCGAAAGAGGGGATTGCAATCATGAAGGACAAGTCGCGTCAGTTGCCCAATCCGGAAATGCTGATTCCGCCTGACGTGCAAGGTGCGTTGACCGATGTCATTACCAACTTCTGGAACAAGAACGAGTCGGTCGACGATGCGCAAAAGGCCTTTGCCAGCGCACTGAAGAGCTGAGCGTCGCGATGCGCGCACTCGGTTTGACCTCGGCAGCGGTCCACCCGGCAAGGCGGAACAAGCCGCTTGGCCGGCGTTGGCCGCTGGCCGCCTGGGTGGCCTTGTTGCCGATGGTGCTGACAGTCGTCTTCGCCTATCTCGGCACGATGCTGTGGACGGCGCGAGTGTCGCTCAGTTACTCGCGCACGTTCCCTTCAGGTGGATTCGCAGGGATCTCGCAATACGTGCACCTGTTCCACAACGACCGCTGGATGGTGTCGCTGCAGAACATCGTTGTCTATGGGGTGTGCTTCATTGTCGCGTGCATGGTGATCGGTTTGCTGCTCGCGATTTTTATCGATCAGCGGGTGGTGGCGGAGGGCGCGCTGCGCACGGTGTTTTTGTATCCGTATGCGATGTCGTTCGTCGCCACTGGCCTCGTATGGCAGTGGATTTTAAATCCCGAACTGGGCGTGCAGCAGGTATTGCACCGGATCGGCTTTACCCATGCACGCTTTGACTGGATCGTCGATCAGGACTGGGTGATCTATACGCTCGTGATCGCCACGGTCTGGCAAGCCTCGGGGCTGGTGATGGCGTTGTTGCTTGCCGGCTTGCGCGGGATCGACGATGAGATCTGGAAGGCCGCTCGTGTTGACGGCATTCCACGCTGGCGCGTTTATGCAAGCATCGTGGTGCCGATGCTGAAATCGTCGATGTCCACCGCCTTTGTGCTGCTGTTCGTGATGGTCGTGAAACTCTACGACGCGGTCGTGGCAATGACCCAGGGTGGCCCTGGTACGGCAAGCGAAGTGCCAGCCAAATTCATCATGGACTATCTGTTTGGCCGCGCCAACATCGGGCTCGCGTCGGCGGCGTCGATCGTACTGCTGACCACCGTGCTCGCGATTCTCGCGCCGTTCTTCTATGTACGCAGCCGCGTTGCCTTGCGAAAGGACGTTTGATGAATACCGCCCGTCCTGCTGATTCCGTAAGACCCGCTGCGCGACCCGCCGTTAGATCCTCTAAAAAGCGGCGTAGGCACTTCACGCCAGCGCGGCTTGGTGTATATGCGTTTCTGTTGACTGCCGCGGTGTTCTTCCTTTTGCCGCTCTATGTCATGCTGGTAACGTCGTTCAAACCCATGACGGAGATCCGGCTCGGCAACATGCTGGCATTGCCCGCGCATTTCACCTTGGCGCCGTGGCGCGATGCGTGGGAATCCGCTTGCACAGGGCTTGATTGCAACGGCATTCAGGTCGGTTTCTGGAACTCGGTGCGCATTGTGGTGCCCAGCACGATCCTGTCCATCGCCATCGGCGCGGTGAACGGTTACGCGCTATCGTTCTGGCGGCCGCGTGGTGCGGGTCTGCTGTTCGCAATCCTGCTGATGGGCGCGTTCATCCCGGTGCAGGTGATGGTCTATCCCCTGGTGCGCGTACTGGCGAGCGTGCATCTGTTTAGCTCGCTGCCGGGCATCGTGGTGATCCATACGATCTTCGGTATGCCGATCATGACGCTGCTGTTTCGCAACTACTATGCGTCGATCCCGCTTGAGCTGTTCAAGGCCGCGCGTATCGACGGCGGCGGTTTCTGGCGCATCTTCCTGCAACTGATGCTGCCGATGTCGACGCCGATCATCGTCGTCGCCGTGATCATGCAAGTCACCGGCATCTGGAATGACTTCATTCTGGGCCTCGTGTTCGCGGGCACCAAAAACCTTCCGATGACGGTGCAGTTGAATAACATCATCAACACCACCACGGGCGAGCGTCTGTACAACGTGAACATGGCGGCGACGATTCTGACTTCCATGGTGCCGCTCGCCATCTATTTCATCTCGGGCCGCTGGTTTGTGCGCGGCATTGCTTCTGGCGCAGTCAAGGGATAGTGCATGACCAACGTATCGAACGTGTCGATCCGCAATCTGCGCATCGAACTAGGCGCGAATACGATCATCGATGAGCTCGACCTCGATGTGAACGCAGGCGAATTCGTCGTGCTGCTCGGACCGTCCGGGTGCGGCAAATCCACTTTGCTTCATAGCATAGCGGGGCTGATTGACGTCGCAGATGGCAGCATCGAAATCGGCGGCCAGGATATGACGTGGGCCGATCCGAAAGATCGCCGCATTGCGCTGGTGTTTCAGTCTTATGCGCTATATCCCACCATGAGCGTGGAGCGTAACCTTTCGTTTGCATTGCGTATTAACGGCACGCCGAAGGCGGAAATCGACCGGCGCGTCACGCGCGCTTCGGAGATGCTGCAACTCGGGCCGCTGCTCAAGCGCAAACCAGCGCAGTTGTCGGGCGGGCAGCGTCAGCGGGTCGCGATTGGCCGCGCAATCGTGCGGGAGGCCGACGTGTTTCTGTTCGACGAGCCGCTGTCCAATCTCGACGCGAAACTACGCACCGAGTTGCGTCGTGAGCTGAAGCAATTGCATCAGCGCCTGGGTGCCACCATGATCTATGTGACGCACGATCAGGTTGAAGCGATGACGCTGGCTACGCGGATGGCCGTGATGCGCGGTGGCGTGATCCAGCAGATCGGCACACCCGCCGAGGTGTATGCGCGGCCTGACAATCTGTTTGTGGCAACCTTTCTCGGCTCGCCCGCCATGAATGTGATGCAAGGCCGGCTGGAGCGGCGCGAAGAGGGCATGCGTTTTCGCACGCCGCATCTCGATCTGGACGTGTCGGGCTACCCGTTCAAAGCGCTGCCCGATACAACGTTGCCTTGCGTACTGGGAATACGCCCCGAGGATGTGCGGGTGGCAGCGGGCGACGGGGGCCTCGCACAAAGCGGCACGGTATCGCTGGTTGAGCCAATGGGTAACCACCGCGTGATTTGGCTCGATTATCATGACGCCCAGATCGCGTCGATCGATCAGGACAGGACACCTTTCGCGGTAGGCGATGTGTGTGCTTTTTCGCTCGACAGCGCCCATATTTCGCTGTTCGACGAGGCCAGTGGCGCCCGCCTGTGAACAGCCTGGTTTGACGGAGCGTGTGTGGCAACCTTGAAAGACGTGGCGGAACTGGCGGGTGTCGGAATGTCGACGGCATCCCGGGCGATTTCCGGCAAAGGGCCGGTATCGGCAGATGCCGCTCGCCGAGTGCAAGCCGCCATTGAGGCGCTAAACTTCCGCCCCTCATCAATTGGCCGTGCGATGGCGACGCAGTCGCTCGGCATGATCGGCCTTTTCGTGCCAACGTTTTTCGGCTCGTACTACGGCACCATCCTCAAGCAGACCGATATTGAATTGCGGGCTGTGCATCGTCACGTGGTGGTGGCGACGGGTTGTGGCGAGTCGTCGTCACGCGAGCAGGCCATGGAAGCGGTGCGCTTTCTGATTGACCGCGATTGTGACGGCGTGGTGGTGATCAGCCATGACCTGCATGACGAGGACCTGAACCTGTTGCATCGCATGCACCCCAGGATGGTGTTTCTCAATCGCGCGTTTGAACAATTGCCGGATGCTTCGTTTTGCGCGGATCATTATCGCGGCGGCGAACTGGCGGCGCGCACCCTGTTCGATCACGGCCATCGTGACATTGCCGTGATCGCGGGACCTGCTACCGCGTCGGACAATGTGGCGCGTCTCGAAGGCTTTTTCGCTGAGATGGCGCGTTGCGGCATCGAACGTGGCGCGATCGCGCTGATCGAATCGGACTTCTCACCCGAAGGCGGCTATGCCGCCGTACAGAAACTACTCGAGTCCGGGCAGCACTTTACAGGGCTCTTTTGTGCGAACGACACGATGGCCGTGAGCGCGCTCGCCTGCCTGCAACAGGTGGGTATTGCCGTGCCGGGCGACGTGTCGGTGATCGGCTACGACGACGACTATTCCGCGGCCTATGCAGCGCCCGCGCTCACGTCGGTCCATATCCCGACGGCGGAGCTGACGCAGAATGCGGTACGCTGGCTGATAAATCAGTGCTACGGCACCGCGTGGGAAATCTTCCGCGAGTTTCCGGTGACAGTGACGATGCGCGCTTCAGTGGCTGCAGCGCGGCCACGCGCCAAGGCAATGAACGCGCGCCGCGATACGTCGAAGGGACGTTAAGGCAACAGCCTCAGGCGTTGCTGCGCAAGCTTTGTTCGTGACGGATGCGCGCTTCTTCATCGAGGCGCGTGTCTTCGAGTTCCTGGAGCACGGCATCGAGATCGACCGGAGTCGTGTCCTGTTCGATACGTCCGGTCAATTGCACATCCACGTGTAGCGCGCCGCCTTCGAAGAGCGCCCAGATCTCTTTGCCATAGCTCGCGTCGAGAAGATGTGGCGCGAAGCGGCCGAAGTACGACGCGAGATTGTCCACGTCACGCTCGAGCATGGCGGGGGCTTCGAGATTGCCGGCGGCGTCGACGGCCTGCGGTAGGTCGATGATCACCGGACCGTCGGCCGCGAGAAGAATGTTGTACTCCGAAAGATCGCCGTGAATCAGACCGGCGCAGAGCATCCTCACGACCTGGTTGAGCAAGAGCGAGTGCAGTTCGACGGCACGCGCTTCACTCATCTCGACATCGTTCAGGCGTGGCGCGACGTTGCCGTCAGCGTCCGCGACCAGTTCCATCAACAGCACACCGTCCGTGCAGATATACGGTTGCGGCACGCGCACGCCGGCATTCGCGAGGCGGAACAGCGCATCGACTTCGGCGTTCTGCCACAACTGTTCCTGGACTTCGCGGCCATAACGGCTGCCTTTTTCCATCGCACGCGCTTCGCGGCTGTTCTTGACCTTGCGTCCTTCGCGATACGACGCTGCCTGTCGGAAACTGCGTTGTTTGGCGTCTTTGTAAACCTTCGCGCAGCGCGTCGAGTCGCCGCTGCGCACCACATAGACGGTGGCTTCCTTGCCGCTCATCAATTGGCTGATGACTTCGTCTATCAAGCCCTCTTCGACAAGCGGGAGCAAACGTTTAGGTGTTTTCATGCGGTCACCGCCAGGTGCAGTTGCAGGCGGTGAAGCGGAGCAGAGGGGTGAATACTGAAACGCGCAAGCGCGGCGGGCTGCGAATGGGCAGCGTGGGGCAGGAATTGAGTCATGCCGAATTATAAGGGGTCCACGATAATTGGCAGAATTTGCCGCTGCTTCGCATTCAACACAGCGGCGGGTTGGTGTCCTGGCTTACACACAGACCTACAAACAGACGCAGAAAATTTCGCGCAAACGATTGCTCGTTTATAGGGCAAGAACGGCTCCCAGTCTAGGTTTGCGGGCTTTCCCTAGATTTAAAAGCACGGTCGATCCTTTACAATCTTTGAAACATTTTGTTACGGGATGAAGATGTTAACCGCTTTCCTTATAGGGTGCCCGCTTGGGATATGGGCGCTGTTCGGCTTTGCCCGACTCGTCGATCCGCGCACGGGCCAATTCAAGCGGTAGTGCTATCACTCCGCTGCGCGACCGCGCGGCCCAAACGAAACTCAAGCTGCCTTTCCATCTGCTTTCAATGCGTTCGGGCGTACAGTGGCATCCCTCTCCCGCCATTTTTGAATGCCGTGCAGAAGTCTCAGTCGCTTCAGGCCGTTCGGCGTTTCAATCTCTATGGGCAATGCCCGTTTCCACGGGTTTTTCCGGTGCTGCCTGTCTTCCTGATGTGTCCCGCCATCTCAGCCAATTAGCAATTGAGCCTTGCATTGAAGTGCCCAGTCGCGGCAGGATGCAGGATTCCCTGACACCAGACGGCCACCGCAACCGCGCATGCAAGCACGACTAGAAAAATTGGCCTCACGTTTTGGCTTATTAAAAGCTGTTCTTCCGCTGAATCGCGCTGCTGCGCTGCGCGATGGCATGGCTGGCGTCATGCTGGCGTCAATGGATATTCCGCAGGTTCTTGGTTACGCTCGGATTGCCGGCATGCCTGCGGTGACCGGACTCTATACGGTATTCCTGCCCCTGGTGGCGTTTGCGTTCTTTGGCGCATCGCGCCATCTGGTGGTCGCCGCCGACTCCGCGACCGCCACGATTTTCGCCAGCAAGCTCTCAACCATGGCTGCGATCGGCAGCGGTGAATACGTTGCGCTCGCGGGCATGGTCGCACTGCTCACCGCCGTGTTGCTGCTTATCGCTCGTGTATTCAAGCTGGGATTTCTCGCAGACTTTCTGTCGCGCACCGTGCTGGTGGGTTTTCTCGCGGGCGTTGGTGTGCAGGTGGGCATTGCGATGCTGGGCGACATGCTGGGGATCGCGACAACCTCACCACGCAGCGTTGACCAGTTAGGGCAGATTGCCGCGCACCTTGGGCACACCAACGTGCCCACGTTTGCCATTTCGTTCGTGGTGGTGGCGGCGATTTTGCTGGCCAAGCGCTTTTCGCCGCGCTTGCCGGTGCCGTTGCTGGCCGTGGTGGGCGGCATCGCGGCCAGTGATGTGTATCACTTCGCCGAGCATGGCATCGCAATTCTCGGGCCGGTTGCGGGCGGCTTGCCGCCGTTTCGGCTGCCTTCGGCGAGCTGGCGGCAACTGCTGGATCTGATCCCGGTCGCTGCTTCCTGCTTCGTGATGATCGTCGCGCAGAGCGCCGCCGCAGGGCGGGTATTTGCGCAGCGCTACCACGAGGAAGTCGACCTGAATGCGGACATTCTTGGCCTCGCGGCAGCCAACACCGCGTCGGCGTTTACAGGCGCATTCGTCGTGAACGGCAGTCCGACCCAGACCGCGATGGCTGATCGCGCCGGCTCGCGCAGTCAGTTCGCACAGGTCGTATTTGCGGGCGTGGTCGTGGTCGTGCTGCTGTTTTTCAGCCGGTTTTTGCAGTATCTGCCGCATTGCGTGCTGGCCGGGATCGTATTCACGATTGCGATTGGCCTGATCAACGTGCAAAGCCTGCTTGCCATCCGACGCGAAAGCCCAGGCGAATTCACGCTGGCCATATTCACCGCGATTGCTGTCGTGCTGCTCGGGGTCGAGCATGGGATCCTGATCGCGGTGGCCCTGTCGCTGCTGCGTCATGTCCGCCATAGCTACCGGCCGCACACAATGATGCTTAGACCCGGACCCGACGGACGCTGGCAACCGGTACCCTCGCAACCGGGAACGCAGACCGCGCCTGGGCTCATCGTCTATCGCTTCGGTGCCGATCTGTTTTATGCCAACGACCACTTCTTCGTAGAAGAAGTACGCAGGGTGATCGACAAGGCGCCGGACAAGGTGCGCTGGTTCATCGTGGATGCGAGCGCGATTACGGACCTCGATTACTCCGCTGCACGCTCGCTGACTGATCTGTTCGAGTCTTTGACGCAGCAGAACGTCGAGGTGATGTTTGCGCGCGTGAATCGCTATCTGCGCGCCGACATGGACCGCCATTGCATAACCGAAATCGTCAAGGCGTCGTGCATTTTTAGCACGATGCACGAGGCGCTTGCCGCGGTGGGTGTTGCCGGCGATTCACGGGCGCAGGGCGTGATGTAACGGCAGCGCGTGCATCTGGCGGTAATCGACTCGCCTAGGACTTCTGATCGTCGCCGCGATCCGGTGGCGTTTCGAAGAACAGGAAATGACCCGCCAGGAAGCATGCAGCCGCGACGCCCGCGCAAAGAACCGCCACCGTATAAGCGAGCGGTTTGCCGTGCCAGAGGCTGTCGAACCATTGATGAAACTCGGCGAGCACGACCTCGCCGGTGCCGCCAATTTGCTCCAGTTGTTGCTGGTATTGCGGGCTATTCGCCATGCCGTAGAACTGCTCGGCGCTGTCCGGGGCGGGCGCCGTGGCGTAAATAATCACGGCGCTGACGAAGCCTGCGATCAGAAAGAAGGCGCTCGCCAGATACAGGCGGGCTTGCAACGAACCGCGCCGTAGCGGCATGACGGGCTTCTCTTTGCTGCTCATCATGTCCGCGAACTCAGCAGCTTGAAACCGGCCACGCTGAACACAACCGCCAGCGAGCCGTCCAGCCAGCGGCGGATCGAACCGTACACGCGGCGCGCCGTTGCGGTGGAAAACAGCATGGCATAGCTGCTGAACACGAACACGCCAATCCCCATGCAACCCAGCACGACAGTCAGCGTGTGCGTAGTTGTGCCGCCTGCCGCAGGCATTGCGAGCGAGACGATGGACAGCCAGACCAGGATCGCCTTGGGGTTGGTGAGATGCAAGAGCAGACCACGCATGTAAAGACGTTTGAACGGTTCCGCCGTTCGGGCCACGTGAGCGCCTGGTTTAGTGGGTGTAAGTGCCGAGCGGGCGGATTTCCATGCGAGCCAGAGCAGATAAAGTCCACCTGCAATGCGGATGTCCACTAGCAACTGTGAATAAGTGGCAAGCAAAGCGGACATGCCGAGCGTGGCGAGCAGCGCCCACGAGAAGGAACCGGACATGACGCCAAGCGCAAACCCGAACGCGGCCTTGCGACCCGAGCCCATTGCGAGGGACATGATGGCGAGATTGCTCGGACCGGGGCTTGCGGTGCCGACGAAATAAGCGGTGTAGGCGAGCAGGACGTTGGCCGACAGGAAAGCGCTGGCAGTCATGGGGCAGTGGACTTGATCAAGGGCGATAAGGACGTGGCGTTGAGTCACCAAGGACGAGATGACTCATCCATTGTGCCGGATCGAGCACGTGTTCTCACAGATACAGTTGGCGACAGACGAAGCATAACAATTGGCCACGCATTGCCTTGCATTGCAGCTCGTGCTTGCAAACGGCTAGCGCTGCGGAGTCGTGCCACGCATCTGCGCTGCGCGCAGAAAGTCGAAATCGGCGCCCTGGTCTGCTTGCGTCACGCTCTGCAGGAAAAGCTTCAGATAGCCACGTTCAGCGAATGGTTCGCTAACGGGTGTTTCGCTGGCGCGCTGGGCCAGCACGTCGTCCGCCACCAGCAGAGTGATTTCCCGTTGCGCGACGCTCAAGCGGATCTGATCGCCGCTTCGCACATATGCCAGCGGCCCACCCATCGCAGATTCCGGCGTGACGTGCAGCACAATCGTGCCAAATGCGGTGCCGCTCATGCGGCCATCTGAAATGCGTACCATGTCCTTGACGCCGTTGCGCGCGAGCTTCTTCGGAATCGGAATATAGCCCGCCTCCGGCATGCCAGGGGCACCCTTGGGGCCGATGTTCTTCAGCACGAGAATGTCGTCGGCGTTGACGTCGAGATCGTCCGCGTCGATACGGCGCGCGAGGTCTTCGGCGTTCTCGAATACCACCGCACGTCCCGTGTGTTCCATCAGTTTTGCATCTGCTGCGGACTGCTTGATAATCGCGCCTCGCGGGGCGAGATTGCCGTGCAGCACGGCGATTCCCCCTTGCGGATAGATCGGATTCGCGAACGGCCGCACCACGTCCTGCGCAAAAGCAGGCGGCGCCTGTTCCAGCTCCTCGCCGAGCGTGCGTCCGGTGACGGTCAACGCATCCAGATGCAGCAAGGGCTTTAACTCACGCAAAAGCGTCGCCATGCCGCCGGCGTTGTTGAAATCTTCCATGTAGTGCTGACCCGATGGTTTCAGATCCAGCAGGACCGGTGTCTCGCGGCCCATGCGGTCGAGCGCCCGCAAATCGGTTTCGTAGCCGAGGCGTCCCGCGATTGCCGTCAGATGCACGATGCCATTGGTCGAGCCGCCAATTGCGAGCAGCACACGCATCGCATTTTCGAACGCCTTGGCGGTAAGCACCTGGTCGATGGTGAGACGGCTGTGCGCCATCTGCACAGCTTGCGTGCCGGTCAGCTCGGCAACGCGCATGCGCTGGGCCGTCACAGCCGGTGGCGTCGCGCCGCCCGGCACTGTCATGCCCAGTGCTTCGGCAATGCACGCCATCGTGCTCGCGGTGCCCATCACAGAGCAGGTGCCGACGCTTGCCACCAGTTGATCGTTGACCGCAGCCACTTCCTGCTCGTCGATGTCTTCCGCGCGAAAGCGTGCCCAGTAGCGGCGGCAATCGGTGCATGCGCCGACCCGTTCCGCACGATGCGAACCGGTCAGCATCGAGCCGGTGATCAACTGGATAGCCGGGATGCCTGCCGACGCCGCGCCCATTAATTGGGCCGGCACCGTCTTGTCGCAACCGCCGATCAGCACGACTGCGTCCATGGGTTGCGCGCGAATCATCTCTTCTGTGTCGATCGACATCAGGTTGCGCAGATACATGCTGGTGGGCTGCGAAAACGACTCGTGGATCGAGATGGTGGGGAACTCCATCGGCAATCCACCGGCCAGCATGACGCCTCGCCGCACCGCTTCGATCAGTTGCGGCGCGTTGCCGTGACACGGGTTATAGGCGCTGCCGGTGTTGACGATGCCGATCACCGGGCGATCCAGCGCCGCATCCGTATAGCCCGCGCCCTTGATGAACGCCTTGCGCAGAAACAGCGAGAAGCCGCTGTCGCCGTAGTGCGTCAGGCCTTTGCGAAGACCGGTGGGGGCGTCGTCGGGGGAGGGAGCGGCGGGCTTGTCGTTCATGGTTGCGTGGTTCCTTGTGTCATCCGTTGTAATACGGTGTGCTGCAGCGTGGGTAGAAACCCGATGCGTTTTCTGGCGCAAAGCGGCTATGCTTACGCCGCCATTTTTCTGGCCAAGTTCAGTACCGGCTCCGTCTGCATTTTGATGGCTGGAAGCCTCGCCAGCGTTGCATGTGAGCCCGTCTGAGCTTACATTGAGCTTCCTGACAGTTTTGCCATTTTGGCGCCATGCAGCCGTTGGTGCCCAGGCTCTAGCATAGGCGCTGATTTACCGTGGGACGCGTTTCGCTTTCGCAAGCGGGCGCATTCACCCGGCCGCTGGTTTTGGCATTGCGTCCGCTAGCGTTGCGCAGCACGCCGACTGTCCGCTTCGTGGCTCGCGCCGGTATTCCCGGCGCCAGCGCGTTATCGTGAGTCAGGCGCGAACGTAGCGCTGAGGTTGGGCCGCGGCGGCTTCTTATTCTTTCCTGCATTCTTTCGGGCGCGTTTCAATGTGGATTGTCAACGTTGCGCTAAAACGGCCATACACGTTCATCGTGATGGCCATTCTGATCCTGCTGGCGACGCCGTTCGTTCTGCTCACCACGCCGGTCGACGTGTTGCCGGAAATCAACATTCCGGTCGTCAGCATCATCTGGAGTTATACAGGTCTGTCGGCCGAGGACATGGCCAACCGGATCACGTCGGTCAATGAGCGCAGCCTGACCACTACCGTCAACGACATCGAGCATATCGAGTCGCAGTCGCTTGCGGGTATTACGGTCATCAAACTGTTCCTGCAGCCTAACGCGAACATCCAGACCGCGATTGCGCAGACCGTTGCAGTGGAACAGGCGCAGCTCAAGCAGATGCCGCCTGGCGCGACACCGCCGCTCGTGATCAGCTACTCGGCCTCCAGCATTCCGGTGATCCAGCTGGGGCTGTCCAGCTCGAGCGAATCCGAGCAGCAGTTGAACGACACGGCGCTTAACTTCCTGCGTCCGCAACTGGTGACGATTCCGGGCGCCGCCGTACCGTATCCCTACGGCGGCAAATCGCGCCTGATTTCGGTCGACCTCGATACACGCGCACTGCTCGCCAAGGGGCTCACCCCAAACGACGTGGTCAGCGCCTTCAACGCGCAAAACCTGATTTTGCCTACCGGCACGGCCAAGATCGGCGCGAAGGAATTCACCGTTGCCATGAACGGTTCGCCTGCGACGGTGGCGGGCCTGAACGATATCCCGGTGCGAACCCTCAATGGGGCGACCACTTACCTGAGGGAGGTCGCGCACGTACGCGACGGCTTCTCGCCTCAAACCAACGTGGTGCGTGAGAACGGCCACCGCGGTGTGCTGATGTCGGTGCTCAAGACCGGGAGTTCGTCGACCCTCGCGATCGTCGATGCATTGCATGATCTGTTGCCAGCCGCGCGTTCCGCATTGCCGCGCGACATCAGTATTACCGCGCTGTTCGACCAGTCGATCTTCGT
>FTKM01000019.1_pt1 | contig 14105 bp, 15 predicted proteins | sample 1658051 | NCBI WGS metagenome assembly FTKM01 (sample SAMEA3914794, study PRJEB12502) | metagenome | biome: forest; material: soil | place: Canada | collected 2011-07-05 | depth 0.1 m | reverse complement strand
AAGGGGCCGTTAGCACCGGACAGCCAAGCGCATTTCATCGCCATCCATCAAGGAAGGAGAGCATCATGAGCGACCGATTCGAAAGCGATGTGATGGAAGACCTGTTCGAAGACGAGGCCGAGGGCATGTCACAGTTCGAAGGGTTTGAGGAAGAGGCCTTTGAGGAGGACGCAGCGGACGAAGACGAAGTGGTCTCCGGGATCGTGAGCGGCCTGGGACAATCCTTAGGCGCACGCTCGATGGGCGAAAGCTTCGACGAGTTCGAGGAGTGGAGCAGCCCCGATCATGCGGATGGCTTCGACTCCTACGCTGAACTGGAAAATTACGTGAGCGAGCATCTTGTCGATGACGCCGACGAATTCCTGGGAGGGCTGAGGAAATTTGGCCGCAAGCTCGGCGGTGTCGTGCGCGGTGTGGGCCGTGTCGCACGGTTCATCCCGCTGCCGATCACCCAGGCCATTGCAGGCATCGCCGATGTCGCGGGCAAGGCACTGGGCGACGGCGCCGACGAATTCGAGGCCATCGACCAGATGCTCGACTACGCCGAAGAGGAAGACAGCCTCGACGCGGCAGCACCGGTGGTTGCGGGGCTCGCCATCCAGCACCATATGCCCCACGCGAAGGATCTGCAGCGCAAAGACCGTCGTGAACTGGTTCATAGCGTGACGCAGGCAACGCGCACGCTGGCAAAACACCATGGCGCGCAAGGCGCCAAGGCCGTGCCTCACATCGTCAAGGGTGCGCAGCGCGCGGTGCGCCAGAACCGCATCAGTCAGCACGCCGTGCCGCAAACCGTTCGTAAGGCGGCCGCTAAACTCGCACGCGATCCGCATGCGATGCGCCGGCTCACGAGCGCGGCCACGAAACATGGGAGCGGCGCGCACGCGGGCTTCGGGCATACAGGAAATGCGGGCGCAGGCAGCGCACGCGGCGCTGGTCACGCTGGCGCCGCTGCGCATGGAGTGTGCGCGCAATGCGGTGGACGGCGTGTCTACTACCTGCGCGGTCCAGTACGCCTCACTATCCACAGCGGCCGCTGAACTGTCGCGCGAACGGGACTTTGATCATGGACACGCGTCGCTTCCTCAAGGCGAAGATCGTCGATCTTGCGGCCCGCACGCGGCGGCTCGCCCGCGTCGATCACGCAAACGTCGGTATTCGTCCTCAGGATCTTCCCTACGCGCCCTCAGCGGCGCACTTCAGTGCCGCGAACCGGCGTCTGGCGAAGATCGAGGACGAGGTTCAGCGCCGCTTTGGCGAACTCATGCACGGATGGCGGAACGCGGCGCCGAGCCGGCTACTGATCGATATTGCTCTTGTCGAGCGTGAACTCGATCGTGCACGCCGCACGTTCGGCCTTTTCTTCGAGGTGTTCGCGCAGCGCGGCACGACCTTCGCCGCTGCACTGGCTGCGCATGACGTAATCGCCGGCGATTGCTACGTCGCCGTGCGCGAAGCCGCTCCGCACATTTTTAGTGGCCCGTTGCTCGAACCACTCTCCTACATGGAGCATGGCTATTCGCTCGCCACGACACGACGCGGGAAGGTCCTCAAACGCTTGCTGGGCGAACCGATTCCATTTCCGGTCATCCGTATTCCGTGGGACCGCGAGCATCCGTGGCAGGCCACGTTTCTGCATGAAGTGGCGCACAACCTGCAAGCCGATCTCGGCATCTGGCAGGAAAACCAGCAGGCCGTGCTGACGCGCACCATGCAGGCGGGACGTGATCCTGGCCTCGCACGCACCTACGCGCTCTGGCACAAGGAGATCTTCGCTGATCTCGCCGCGCTTCTGCTCGGCGGTCCTGCCGCGGCGTGGAATCTCGCGGAGTTCCTCGCCCATCCGGTACCCCGTGTCCTGACGTTCCGGCCAGGCGCCGTGCATCCGACCACGTATCTGCGCATCCTTATCCTCGCGGAAATGCTGAGACGCATGGGCTTCACGAACGAGGCCACGCAGATCGGCGACGTGTGGCGCAATCTCTACGATCCGTCGCTATCGCATCGTCTTCCGGAGCGGCTGTTAGCGTCCGCGCCGCGGATCATCCCCGAGATCGTCGACGAAATCGCCTACCAGACGCGGCGTAATCTCGCCCACCGGGCACTTGTCGACGTGATTCCTTTCCGTCGTGAGGACGAAGAGGCGATTTGTGCATCGGCGCGATTGCTCGTGCAAGGCCGGATCGATCAGGTGCAGTTGGCGCCCCGCCATCTCGTCAGCGCGGCGAGTTACGCACTGGCGAGCGGCAAAGTCGAGCCGCATAGACTTTCGCAACAGATCATCGGCAGGCTGACCGATCCAGCAAGCCGCCGCAGGGACAGGCGAGCCCGTTCGGGGCTCCTCGCACAAGCGGCATGAACGACAACGATGGCTCATTCAGCAATGAGGCGCAGTCATGGAAAATCTGTCCAGCATTCCTTTCACAGGCCGTCCGTCTATCAGCCGCCCGCCGGTGAATGTGGACTCCGGCCCGCAGCGGCTCGCGCTCGATAATCTGATTCGTCGCGAGCTGAAGGTCGGTGATCCTAACGATCCGTCACAGGTGGCGCAAGCGCTGCTCGCACGCTATCAGGACGATCCCCGTGCGAAGGCTATCAAGCAGGAAGCGCAAGGGCTCCCATTCCTGCTCGCGCCGACCCAGGCCAGCGCGCCCGTTCAGGCTGCGCCGACCTCGTCCGCCACGGAGTGGCAACAGGCGAGCTCCGACGTTGAGCGAGACCTGACCGAACTCACCACCAACTCGCTGCTCAAGGATCTGACGCCGGAACTGCAAGGCTGGGCGCAGGCGGTGCGTTCAGCGATGACGCAAGGCGCCAACGCCGCACGCTTTGCGATCGATCCGAGCCAGCGCGACCGGGCCTTCGCGGCGAGGCGTCTGCTGAACGACTATGCACGCATATCGCGGTTGATCGGCGTGCTCAATCCGTCGGTCAACATGTATTTCCGCAGCTTCGGGGGGAGTCTCGACGAAACCGCCTCAGTGCAGCTCGTGATCATGGGCGAATCGATTGCGAACCTGGGGTACGAAGCGGGACGTTATCTGTTACAGGTTCCGTACACCGAAATGCAGATGCGCCGCGAAGCCCTGATCCTCGCGTTGCGCAATCTCACCGGCTCCACTCAGGAAGCCTACGGTCCCAACGACTGGCCGCGCGGTCTCGATGCCTACCGGCGCCTCTACAACGACCTCGAAGCCCAGGGTCAGGGCGATCTGAGGGTGTTGCTCGACGAGAACGAGCTTGCCCGCATCACGAGCGAACTGGTTCAGCGAGGCTCCCTCGGCGACGTGGAAGGCTTGCGCGCGGTGGGATCGACGGCGCCGATCGAGCTTGAGCGGTTCCATCGCATGGCGGCGTTCTGCCGGCATGTCTATCCCGCTTCGCCGGTGCTGAGCGCATTCAGCGAAGCGATCTGCCTGCTCGCGGACAGCCTTGCGCCGGCGGGCGGATCCCGGCTGCTGCAGATCGCGCGGCCGCCAATCCTGTTCTACGGTCTATACGGCGAAAACAGCACCGGGCATGACGACATGCGTCTGACCGAACTCGTGATCGAACGAGGCAGGCTCGCTGCCAACCTCGACTATCTGACGACCGAGTATCGCTACGACAAGAAGACCGCGCTTCGTCAGATCATGCTGGACAAGGTGCTCTACGACGTCGATCGCGCCATCGATCTCTATGCCGTCGGAGAGGGGCCGCACAGCGGTCCGGAACAGCGCGCAACGGCCTATGGCTACGTCGCGAAAGCGGCTCTTGAACTGGGCGCGAAATTGGATTTCGGTATGAGTCCCGCGATCGAACGCTCATTGGAGGCGGTGCATCAACTTCTGGTCGAACGCGCTGTCGCTCATGACGGCGGCCACCACGGTCACGAGCAGGAAGGTCCTGAGCACGAACGTCGCGAACGTGCCGAGGTCTGCAAGCGAGAACTCGGCATCCAGCTTGATTGCGAGGAGCGCTGGCAGGACCTGGTGCGCACCATGGCGCCGAACGTCATCCCCGCGCGTGACGTATTGGGCAGGGACGGCGTCATTCGCAAACTGATCGATCTTGCGATTCATCTGGCGGTGCACGACACCGGTGTCGACGAACGGATCGAGAGCGACCAGCCGACGACTCTCCCGCCGAACTATGAAGTCAGCCTGGAGAGGATCGTCCGAAAGTTATCGTAGCAGTGGCGAAACTGTCCCAACGCTAAGGCGCCGGATGTACCTCCGGCCCGAGCGCCACTCACCAGCCTGTCAGAGGATTCGATTCAAGGAGCACAGCCATGAGCTTCAATACCACCGAGACAATCCAGCGCTTGTGGGAGACGTTCCTGCGCGATCAGCTCGCCGGGCTGGCGCCGCAGGAACGCCAGCAGTTCGAACAGCAGTTCGAGACACGCTTCGGAGAATTGCTGAAGGGCGCTGCAACGGAAGGCTCGCAGGACGGGTTTCTCGACCTGATCGGTTTCGGACCGAACGGTGCGCCCGAGTTCGCGAACGTCTCCTATCCCTACATCCAGCCCGACTTCGACGAATCCATCGTGCCGAGCCAGTTGCATGCCGCAGCGGAGCTTTACTACATCTACCAGCATGAGCGGATGCGGATCTTCCAGGTTGTTGAGGTCCTGCTGCGGCTCTTCCGCATGGGCAAGATGCGCATCCAGCGCGGCCCCGGCGCGCGCGGCCTGTATCTGCTGGAGAAGTGGAAGCCGCTACGCTACAACACGCGTGACCGAATGATCGCGTATCGCCGCGCATTCAACTACGGGAACACGCAGGCCCCCGCGGGTGCCGTCGTCAATCGCAACTTCCAGCGGCAGATGGTCGGCTTCATGGTGGCGCTTGCACAGTACTTCCGGGATCTCCTGATCGGCGAAGTGATTCGCGGCGGTCCGATGATCGAGCAGCGTCCGTTCGGCAGTATCGGTACCGTGCAGCGCATTGGCCTCGACTTGCGCTATGCACTCGACCGCGCGACGTACGGCAACATCTTCGCCCTGGCCATGGAGACGGGACACTACCTCAAATCGGTACTGCAGCTCCTCGACGCGCCGGACATCAAGAAGGCGTTCGATGCGAATACGAAATGGGACGTGGTGGAGATCGTCTCGAACCGCTATCTGGGCGGTGTAGCCGACCCGTCACAGCGCGCGAAGATGGCCGAGAGCGGTCGGCGGATTCTTAAGTTCATCGCCGACAACGATTTCAAGACCGCGGTCGATCCGATCCTCTTCCAGTCGACGGTGCGTCCGATGGGCTCGCACGCGGAAGCCTGGCTTGCCGCGTACCGCATGACGCCCGAAGGGCGCGGCTTTTCCGGCTCCGCGCCGGCGCTGCGAGAGGTCCTCGGTGAGCAGCCGATCGCGGCATAGCGCCAGCGCAACGCGGCTAACGGGAAATCATCATGATCCTGTCCGACCTGTCGATCACAATCAGTCAGCGCCGATGGCCATGCGTACTCGATCCAACGCTCGTTCTGTCGCGCTTCGGCCTGCCTCTGATCAGGCACATCAACGAAGCGATGGAGCTATGGATCGTGCGTGAACTGTGGCATATCCTCGACAACAGCCGCTTCTGGCTCGAGCAGCCGGAAGCCCTTTTCTCCGAGGGCCGCGAAGGTGTCTCGCCGGACCGCGCGCTCGCCGATGACCGTGAGCTCACGTCAGCGATGAAGGCCTGGGAGCGCATCCGGATGGAGAACGACCTGAGCGGATTGAAGCTGTACTGGCTGAACGATTGCCTCTCCGACTCGATGACGCCGGCCGGCCAGCCACCCGATCTCGTGCCGCGTTTCGAAGCACTCGCCTGCGCGCTTGACCGGCATCTCGTGAGCACCGGCCCGATGGCTTGCGCGGCGCGCGACAGTGCGGCGCTGGCGGCCGCGCTGGGGACGGCCTTCGTGCTCACGTGCCAGAGCGCGGCCGAGCGCGCCGAAGGCACGGCGCCCGCGATCTGCCGGATGTTCCCGAAGAGCATCGCTTGCCTGCGCGTGAGCGAGGACGATCCGGTCGCCGCCATCGAGCGCGACCATCTGCGCCGGCTGCTGGTCCACGCAGGCGCCGCGAACATGCTCTTTGCGGGTCTCTATCCCGTGATCATCCATTTTTCAGCGCCCGCCGCATCATTCGGGGCAACGCTGGCGTGCGATGCGAAGACCGACTCCGATGACATCGAACCGGTCATGCCGGCCGAGGAATTTGCGCTCGATCCCTGGCAAGGCGCGCGCGCATTCTGGTATCCGCTATGAGCCCTTGGCCCATTAGAGAGGGAAAACGTCATGGCAACCCTTGAATCGACGACCCACCGCTCGCGCCCACTTCCCGCAGCGCGCATCGCAAAGGCGAACGTCACGGCGCAACGGCGGAGGCTGCACGGCAATGGCGCGAGCGCCGAAGGCGCGCCCCGCATCAACGTGCAGGAGCTCGTGGTGGTGGTGGTCGCAGGCCAGATCGCCCATCCGGTCGGCCGCGCCAACCCCTACCGGATCGGCTACGACGGGGTGCCTCGCGTCCTGCCGGCCACGGGAGGCATCGTGCTCAACCAGCGAATCGGCGATCGTTGCGTTGGGCTCGCGGGAGACCACGTCGAGCCAGGCGTCGCATTGCACAACAATGGTCAGGAGGTCATTGGGCCACGCGACGGACCGAACCTCGCGCTGCTGACCTATGCCTGTGTTGGCAACCGTGCGCGCATCGTCTCGGGGCCTTGCTTCGGGGCACGCGGCATGGTGACGGGCAAGCACGGGGGCGTCAATCACGTGCTGGTCGATTTCCCGCCGGACGTGCTGGCGAAAGTGCGGATCGGCGAGCGCGTGCAGATTGAGAGCTGCGGGCTCGGACTCACATTCCCGGATCTGTCCGAGATTACCGTCACCAACGCATCGCCCGCGTTGCTGCGCCGCTGGGGGCTGGAAGTTCGCGACGGACGGCTGTTGGTGCCGGTCACGCATCGCATGCCATCGGCCATCATGGGCTCGGGTCTCGGCAAGAATACGGTCTGGCGCGGCGATTATGACATCCAGCTTGCGGACCCGGTCATGCGCAGGCGCTACGGGCTCGAAAGCCTGCGCTTTGGCGACATGGTCGCTATCTTCGAATCGGACACCCGCTTTGGACCCATCTACCGAAACGACCGCGTCACTATCGGCGTGGTCGTCCACGGAGACAGCACCGTAAGTGGGCATGGTCCCGGCGTTACGCCGCTCATCACCGGGCCGACGGATTTGCTGCATCCGTGCTGCCGGCCCGACGCAAATCTCGCGGTCATTTTCGGACTACGGATGCTGCCTCCCGCGCGTCCCTACCGTCCGCTCGCAGGGCGATCATGAACCGGACGACAGCAATCGATGAGCGCGTGACGACTAGCGTACTGCCGAGCGGCGAGACGGAGGTCATCGGCGAAATCATGCTGCTGGAAACTCGCTACATGGTCGTGGCGTTGCCGGAAGGCGCCCACGATCTCGGCCAGGCAGGTCCGGTTCATGGCTGCCCCGCGGAACACGATGGAGTAGTGCGCTTCGAGGTAGCCGGCCGGCTGTGTAGCCTCGTCGCCAGGCAGGGTCCGGCGACGGGCGCGCAACGGTGCTGCGAACCGGCCGATCTGCTCACGAAACGCGAATTGCAGATTGCGGAGCTGGTGGCGTCGGGCCGCATCAACAAGCAGATTGCGTCCGACCTGAACATCAGCGAATGGACCGTTTCCACACATCTGCGACGGATCTATTCCAAGCTCGGCATTCGCACCCGGGCCGCGCTGGCCTATCGGTGCGCGTTCCTGCTGACGGGCACCGAACACGGCGAAACACGAGGACGGTGGCAATGACCTGAGCCGCAGATGGTCGGAGAGCGATCGGACGTGTTCGGGTATCTGTGCCACGGCGATTTATCGTGAGTGCCGGTTTGGTGAAAGGGCGATTATGCGCATTGGGTCGTCCTGGCCGTTTGGTACTGGCAAAAGCCGCCCTCTTGGCATCGTCACCTTCAGACATCGCCGCTACAACCGGTTGACGTCCTGCGCAGGTGACCTATAACTGGGCTAGCAGTTCCGGAGATCCTGTCCCCATCGACGCGACCATGGCGTGCGGGCCCACTTGAGTGGCCGCGCAGGTCACCGTCGTGGAGTGTTTCCGTCCGACCGTGAAGGAAATCGCCGTGCCTTCCAAGCGCGACATCTCCCCGCTGATCGCATCCATTTATGACGCCGGGCTTGATCCGGACCAGTGGCCGGCCGTACTGGAGGGCATTGCCCGTGCCATCGGCGGCCTACCGCCTGTGCTGTGGATCGGCGCACCAGACGGCGGGCCCCGGGCAGACGGTTTCATCGGGCTCGACCCGGTCTTTGCCCGGTCATACGAGCAGCATTACGTCGACCTCGACGAGATTTTCTGGCCAGTCAATGTGTCGGCGGTGGGTACGGTGGTGACGGACGCGGTGGTGCCCAGACAGGCGCTCGAGCGTAGCGAGTTTTACCATGAGTGGGTTCGTCCCCTTGGCATGTATAGCACGGCAGTTGCCAAGTTCCTTGAAGACGACGCGTTCGTCGGCATGATCAGCACGCCCCGACATCGTCGTGCTCCCGACGTCGACCGGCACCACCTGGAGACCCTGGCACTCCTGCTGCCGCACCTACGTCGTGCGATGCTCGTGCAGATGCGCGTGGGCGCCATCCTTTCAAAGCAAGGCGCCGTCACTGACGCGCTGGACGTTCTGACGCACGCGATCCTGATCGTCGATGCGGCTGCCCATGTGGTGTTCGCCAACGCCGCAGGCGAGAGGCTCCTTGAACGTGCCGATGGCCTCGGCCCGGGGCCGACCGGGCTGACGGCGATCACGCCCAATCTGACGGGCCAACTGCGGAGTCTCATCGGTCGGGCGGCGGGTTCGCCGGGACATAGGGCGGGGCAGGCCGACGCAGCCTCGGGCAGCGCGATCATCCTTGAACGAGTCTCCCCGAAACGCCCGCTGCAGGTCCTCATTTCGCCGATGCGCCGTGAAACCGTGTGGCCAGGCGTGCGAAGCGGACAGGCTGCGGCGATGCTGCTGGTCGTCGATCCCGAGGCCTCGCCTGGCACCCCCGAGGGCAGGCTGATGGCCCTTTACCGGTTGACCCGGATGGAGGCGCGCATTGCCTGTCAGCTCGGCGTTGGCCTGACGCCAGCGGAGGCTGCGGCGGCGCTGGGGATCCTGCTGTCGACGGCGCGCACGCATCTGCATCACGTGTATCTCAAAACCGGCACGCGCCGGCAGTCCGATCTTGTCCGAATCGTGGAGTGGGCCACGCTCGTTCCCGCTCCACTGGATGGCGCGGCGGGTGGGGAGTCTCCACTGCTACTTCACCGGTGACCTGATCGCCGTTTCAACGATTCCTCGCGCGTCTCAACGGATTGATGGAGGCCTCATGAAAGGAGTGAAGCGTTGCATTCTCCAAATGATCCTGCTCGACATGAACCCCGGCCGGCGCATGACAAAGAATCAGCGTCACGGCAGCGAAGACCACGGCGACAAGGTTGTCGACCTGCATATATGGCGGGTGGATCCCGGTCACATGAGTGCCGTAGTGTCGGTCGCAACAGATGAAACCCAACGAGACGCGCGCTTCCATCATGCGGTGCGTGGGCGCCTCAAGGGACTATCTCACGTCACCGTTGAAGTTCTGGCGTCACAGGCGGCCCGACACATGCGACACATGGCAGTCAACTCACCGCGCATCAATGTATGCGCCTAGTTTTTCACCGCAGCAGCCGTCTTCACACCAGGCACCGCGAATGCATCCGCATAGCTGCGATCGAGCACTTTGGTCGTGTCAAGCGGTTGCGGAATGACGCCGGACTTGTACAGGAAATCCGCGGTATTTTGTGCGTCTTTCGCAGCGTCGGTGTCGATTGGCCCAATACGTTGATGCGAGCTCTCCAGCCATCGGTATGCGACGTCCGGTTCGAGATTCGCGCGCTTTGCCCACAGGTCGGCGTATTCGCGCGGATGACTGTCCACCCATTGCCGCGCGAGAACCACACGCTTCAGGAAGTCCGCAATCTCAGCGTGCTTGTCCTGGTCCGCGCGGTCGCTCGCCGCGATGAAGCTCAGTGCCGGCATCAAACCCTGCGCGGTGACGACCGGCCGCGCACCCTGGCGCAATTCAAGTGTGCTGACGAACGGCTCCCATAGCGACACGGCATCCACTGCGCCGCTCGCGAGCGCATTGGTGGCGTCGATCGGCATCAGATACGAGTATTTGACCGAGTCCGGGCGCAAACCTGCATGTTCGAGTGCGCGCAGAACGAGCTGCTGACTCCACGCACCACGCCATACGGCGACGGTCTTGCCCTGCAGATCGGCAATCGAGTGCACGGGCGAATTCTTCGGAACGAGGATCGCGACGCCATCGAGGTTCTGCCGCGAGACGGCCACGACCTTTACCGGCGCGCCGTGCGACGCGAGCGTCAGCAGACCGGAATCGCCGAGAAAACCGAGATCGAGCGCTTGCGCATTCAGGCTTTCCGCAATCGGCGCGGCCGCCTGGAAGTGTTTCCATTCGATCGTGTAGGGCAGATCGCGAAGCACACCCGATGCTTCCATCGACGCCTGGATGTTGTAGTAATTCTGTTCGCCAACCTGCAGAGTGACCGGCTCGCCCGCCCATACCAGGTGTGCGCCAAGCGCAAGCGACAGCGCGACGAGATATTTTTTCAGCAACATGGTCATCCTTCGTGAATGGTCGTAGAGCGCGAAGCATCGTACCCGCCGAAGGAATTCGTTAGAAATGATCTTTCGATGTAAGCAAATCGCGACGCATGGATTCGACCCGAACGGGTTTCACGACGATCATCTGACTACGCGACAGGGTTGCCAGAATGCCTGGTCGAAATATCGCGCCCGTTCAGCGCGACAGGAACCATCAGCTAGTCGGGCGGCGCGGGAACGATAGTCGTGGCGAGGGAGGCGGATCAGCGTATGAGAAGGGTGAGACTTAACGGGAGACCGTCTCGCGCTTTCACATCCGCTTCGAGAGTAAGGGTGCTGGAAACCGGTCACAAGGTGGACGCAAAAGTCACGTTTGAGTCAGCTTGCCGACGTACAGTGGACTCCGTTCGGCGCTCAAGTGACGCCCTTCGCTGGTCTTCGGCGTTCGCGATGAAGTCGGACAGTTCACGCTCCATGGCTGAGTCTTTGGCGCCCGGTTTCCACCTCGCGGCGCCATACCGTCGGCGCGTGATCCGGGCGAGTGCTAACGCCGCCATTGCAGCCTTCGCACATTCGTATTCAACCTGGCGGCAAAGGTCGATCGGCTCACCGAATTCGCGGAACGCTTCCACATATTCCCGGGCGGCGTGTATCGATGCCGGGTACTCGCGTAGTTCGGAGATAACCTTACGGCTCAGGACATGCCACGGAAGCTTGTCCGGATAAGCACAGGCGGGGATGGAGACGCTCTTGCTGGCTTCGCGGCTCATCGTCTCGGTAGCCTCCGCCGCGGCCCATGCGGCCCTGTGCATCATTGTCCGGCAGGTTCTCGCGTAGCTTTCCAGCGATAACGCGAGTTCCAATGCCGTATTGCGGCGCTGTCGCTTGCGCTCGATGGCATCCCTTGCTGAGATCCACGCGAGCGTTACGACAGAGCCGATAGCCGCTGACGCCAGCGCCAGAGTCATCGGGGTATTCCAGTCAAGTCGCCGGAGGTGTTCAAGCCATTCCTGCCACATACGATGCGCCTCGAAGAAAGAGGTGCAGAGAGTATAAGCAATCGTTTGCGGAGTATTCAAAGCAAAAAATGCGGTGTGCATTTTCACCACGATCGCTTCGATGGGGTGGTCCGGGTCTTGACAGATCGAAGCCGGTCGATTTATGTCATACGCATTAGATGGCAGGCGGCCACGATTCGCTTCGTCGCTCAGTTAGTGATTTTTGTAATCAAAGCCACGCCGCTTCCGTTATCCTGCATACCGTGAAAAGTGAGTTACGCAGACGGATATGCGCTGGCCGCTCCTGACGGGGCAGTCCAGTGTCCGGGCCGTTGCAACCCCCACAGTTCAACCATCAAGACGAGGACGAGGAGCAAGATATGGCGATAACACGGCAGGTCATCACGTCACTTCAGCGCGACGGCACCGATATGCTGGGGACCAAGGCGCTGGCGGTCAAGATAGTGGATGAAAGCATTGTCTCCGGCTCGCTGCTAACTGTCGAAAGCAACCACTTTTGCGTGCTGAAGTCACGAGGCGCAGTACTCAACGTCTACGAGACCGGCCAGTACGCTCTTACCACGCCTGACAAGCCGCTTCTGGGCTCGATCGCTCAAGGATTCTTCGGCGGTTCGTCGCCCTGGGTTTTCGAAGTCATCTACATTAACCGTTCCAAGCTGCTGATTCGCAGCCAGGGTGTCGCTACCAGCGCCGAGATGGCCGAGATGGCGTATCAGGTTGACTACTATATTCACATCGACACCAAGGAAGCGGCGCTCGATCTCATTACACACCTCCCGTTTAACGGCAACTTCATCGATACGCAAGAGGTAGCGGATTATGCCGGCCCCGCGATCGAGCAGGCGATCAACCAGATCGTCCAGGTTACGAAGATGGAAAATATCAACGAGCATATCAACGAAATCCGCGAATCGGTCAAGACGCATCTCTCTGACTTCCTGAGAACATTTGGCATCATGCTGAATGACCTCAAGGTCCTGATCGTTCCGAAAGACGAACGGATGCGCGAACTCATTTCCTTGCAGGCGATTGGCCTCTCGCCGATCGAGGCTGTTCGTTACTACCTTGCACTGCGCATGGCGGAAAAGGGTCTTGTGTCGGCGCCGAATGCGGCAGCGGGCTTGCCCTTTCAAATCGGCGCTCCCGCAACCGGAATTTATCCGGTCGGACATGAAGCAGGGCTTTCCGGGAACAGCTAGCCATGGACTCCAGTTTCTACGACGAAGGTTCACTCCGGCAAGCGGCAATCAACCTCTTTAATGGCTGGGGCTACAACTTCTACCGGACCGAAAATCAGCTCCGCGCTGACGATCAACTCGTACGTAGCAAGGCGGGATGGCTGCTGGGAACAGCGCGGGCCAGTGTCGAACGTGCTGAAGCGGACTATAGACGCGAGTTCATCGGCTCGCCGACCCGGGAGAAGCCGTTCCCGAATCCATCGGCCATGGCCGCCGCCCAGAAGCTGGAGCGCCTCGCGGGTAACATCGGCACGGTCAGCGGGCGGCTGCAGTCGCAGCCGGTTCCGGAGAACGATCGCATGACGCAGCGCTACCGTCAGGAGGCCGACACCCTCAAGGCGCTCATCAGTTGCGACGAGCGGCTCGTGGGCCAGTGTTCGCTGCTCCACGCGATGTTAGATGGGCGAAACGGTCTGTGGATGCTGGAACATCTCGACGAAGTCGAAGAAGGGTTGGGCGCTCTGCAGCAGACTTTGCGTAGTCGCGAAGCGGCGTTGTTTGATCGCAGCGGTTGATTCCCTGGCTTCGAGCACGACACGGGTCAGTGCTCGTTGCAGACAATCGCAGTGGCGACGAGAGGAACGACTTCTCGCACTACAGCATCGCTGCCCGCTTGACGTACGCGTGCTTCAACCTGATCCGCAGGGCCGGCGACCACCACGCCATATAACGACCCTGCCTGGGCGTCGCTGACTCCCTGTCTGAACGTAGCGTCGTTGTGTTCATACCCGACGACGGCGTGGACGGGAAAGCCGAATGCCGTCAGGTCGCTGCCTTGTGCCGGTCGGAATGCATTGACTGAGTTTGCTGCAACATGCGTCGGCTTTGCGGCGATGTCGTCGTCATTGATGAGCCCGCTTATGAATGCATGTGCGTTCGAATCGCATGTGAACTGCGAATCTAGCTGGTGCGCATTCGACGAAACCGAAAGCAGCGCCATACTCAGTCCATATAGCGTAGCTAGCGTATAGAAAAGGCGTTTGTTCATGGCAGTGCTGCGTTGACCTCTTTGCGATCCATGGCTAAAGGATAACGACTGACTTCGCAGATGAAAACAGCGCCACTCGCAAGAGACTCTCCTCAACGTTGAAACAATGCTTTTTGGGGACGGGACGACAATGTCCTGATGGCTTATAGACCGGATTCCTTATGTTCTGGGGCACTCTTTCTGTGCCTCGCCGC
>FTKM01000402.1_pt1 | contig 14204 bp, 14 predicted proteins | sample 1658051 | NCBI WGS metagenome assembly FTKM01 (sample SAMEA3914794, study PRJEB12502) | metagenome | biome: forest; material: soil | place: Canada | collected 2011-07-05 | depth 0.1 m | reverse complement strand
TCGAAGAACTGCATGCATTCGGCAAGCTGATTGCCCTGCGCATCCTGTTGCTGCGGCAACATCATCGATGCCGGCAACTGCGAAGCAAACACGCGCAGCCCCCATGAGCCGGTATCGACCAGCACGTGATCAATCGTCTGGCATTGTGTCGTGCCCGGCGCGCACACCGTGACGCTGACAAAAGGCATGTTCGGCACACCCGTCACACCTGAATCGACACTCACCGCGACCTCATTGGCCGCGAGCGTCTGGGTGGCTGGGGCAGTCGCCGAAACCGACTGCGTCGGCGCGGACGCATTCGCCGCACTGGTGCTCGTGCTGCTGCCTCCACCTCCACCGCCGCCGCACGCGGCGAGTAAAACAGCGAGCGCGCCTGTGGCGAGCAGTTTGCGGAACGAATCTGAATGTCGCATGACCGCTCCTTTATTGAATGACGCTGACATGGACGCCAGCCGGAACCGCTTGCGGCAGATAGGCGTGACCCACGAAGGCACGCAGATGGCCGCCTGAGAACACCACCAGATCATCGTTCGACACGGCAAGCGGTGTTGAACGGCGCGTCGCGGTAGCCGCGACGTATTGATCGAAGGCCGCGCCGAGTGTGGTCTTCAGGTCAGGCAGGGTGGGACCGTCCCATGCGACGCCAAACACGATGCCGTTGGTTCCGACGTATTCGCGAACCACCGTGCCCGATGGCAGCGTAATCAGATGCACCGTGTACGCACTCTGCGAAGTGGCAGAGTGGGCTGTGGCGTGCATGCGCACCAGATCGTTGCCGACGCTGCTGACATTGCCGCCTAGCGTGGCCTGCGCAGGCAGGCAAAGTGCAAAGCTCGCCCCGGCCAAGGCGCACGCAATGCTGATATGAAGCCTCGTTTTCACGTGGATTCCTTCGAGGTTGACACGCTCGTGACTCGCCGTGGCGATCACAAACGAAGAATGAGCAGCGCAGACCTCAACCAATGCGGATCAGAAATGTCGTCACGCTGGAGAGGTTGCGTGAATGCGTCTACGGAGTGACGGCGCGAAACTTTAGTGAAGAAAAAAACGCGCACGCAATCGTTTGGCGGCGAATCCAGACAGAGGGGGAATGATCTGCTGTTTGACCGATATGGTCGGAGCAGTGACCGGTGGCGTATGCCGGGCGATTGACGTCCTATATGGCGTTTAAAGCGAACACCCTTTGGACCTCAACGAAGCGTAAGAAAAACGCTAGTCACTATTTCTGCGAGTTCCGCGTTTATTAAGGATGTGCTTAACAAACCGCAGGCAGAGGATTGCGCCATTTAATTCGTTATCCGAACTTAATTATCATTCCGCCGGAGAAACACCGCGATTACTTCACATCCCGCGAACTGTCGCGCGAATACATCGCGTATGTTTCGCCACTTTTCAGAGAGAGAAAGAGAGTCGGCGGCCCAAAAACACAATGCCGGTGCTGACCTCATGTCAGCGCCGGCATTGTTTTTAGAGCAACCGGGTCGAGCACGCGAGCGTTGCCCGATCCTTTACTGCTTTTACGTCTTCGGTTGCAAAAGCGTCTTGAGTTCCTGCACGTTCTCTTCGACACGCTTGGCAATCACCGCGTACGACTCCGCCTGCGACTGATAAGCCGCCTGCGCGAGTTGCTGCATGTCTGCCAATGCCTTGTGCAAGGTTTGCTGGACGAGTTCCGCTGTTTGCGTGGACGGTACGCCACCGGAGGGATTGAATTGAGTGGCTAGCGATTGCAGTTCACCCAATGTCGAGCGCAGCATCTCGGCCTGCTTCTGCGCGAGCGACTGCATCCCCTGCATGGCGGCCTGATTCGCCGTTACCAGTGCTTCGACATCCTTGCGTCGCGCTTCCATGATGGCCGGCACGTCAAAGCCGGGAAGCTTGAACTGCTCGAGCATTTTGGTGAAATCGCCAAATGGATTGGCAGCGTCAGGTCGTTCCATGCTAAGTCCTCCTGGGCAGGTAGTGACAGGCCAACCGCTCGCCACTGAAGGCCCTTACGGGCCGATGCGTGCGCCTGGGTTGGCTTCGATTGTGCCGTGCTACGCCACGACAGCACACCACCCCATGATGCGCCTTCCTTGCACATTGCGCCAGCAAAGGGCCGGAACATATCTTTTATAGCGATCAGAAGTCCGCTTTTGCATCAAGCGAAATGCCCGTAAATATCTGCTCATCGCACCTCGGCAAACATGGCTTGGCGAACCGCCTCAGCTTTCAATCCGCATTTTTCGTGCGTCGCTGTAAACCTAATGAAATCGCGGCCGCACCAGCATGTAGCAAGTTTTGCAAATGTGCAGCACGTCCCTCAAGAACCGTTCGCGGTGGTCGTTTACAGAGTCATGCCTGCGCATCCTGCGCGCTCTTTTGTTAGACAAGACTTCGTAACACATCCCTCCGCAGAGCACGCTCTCCTCACCCAGTACAGGTATTTCGAATGAACAAGCTGACGAACTCCATCAAGTTCAAGATCATTCTCGCGCTCGGCGCGTGCATCGTCTTGATGATCGCCATTGGATTGATGGGGGTGCGGGGCCTCGCCACGCTGAGCACCGATATGACCTCGATGTACACGGACAGCACCGTGCCGATCGAAGATCTCGCTGCCACGCAGACCGACGCGCTGAGGATTCGTCTCTGGCTGAACCGTCTGCCGACGATCCACGACGCGAGCGAGCAAAAGCAGGCCGCCGGTCAGATCCGCGATCTGCAGAGAAAACTCAACACGGCGTGGACCGACTACTACCCAGGCAAAGTCTCCGATGCCGACGAGCGCAAAGTCGCTGACCAGATTGCCGCGCAAGGCGCCGATTTCAAATCGCTCACGGATACCGTACTCGCAGCAGTCGATGCAGGTACGCTTGATTCTGCCAGTGCAACAATCGACAAGGTGCGCGAAGTTGGCAACACCTATTCCGATGCTGTGGATCAGGACATCGACATCAACGGTACCCAGACAAAGCAACTCGCCGACAACGGCGTCGATACGTATCACATGCTCTTGTGGGTTGCGATCGGCGCAATCGCGCTTGGTCTTGTGATTGCCGCCGCCGCATCCGTGTTTCTGCTGAAGGCGATCATGGGCCCGCTTGGTTCTGCGGTGCAGGTGGCGCAGCGCATCGCCGAAGGACAGCTCGAAAACGAACTCTCGATTCAGTCGAAAGACGAATTCGGCGATCTGCTCGGCGCGCTCAAACAAATGGATACGCAACTCGCGGAGATCGCTCGCGGCATCAAGAACTCGAGCGAGTCCATCATGATTGCCTCGAGCGAAATCGCTTCGGGCAATATGGATCTGTCCTCGCGTACTGAAGAGCAGGCGGCGTCGCTGGAGGAAACCGCGGCGAGCATGGAGCAGTTGACCGCCACCGTCAAACAGAACTCGGAAAACGCCCGCCAGGCCACCACGCTCGCCGGCAACGCGTCCGAGGTGGCGGACAAAGGCAACACGGTAGTAGAAACGATGCTCTCGACGATGAGCGAGATCACCGCCAGTTCGGCAAAGATTGCCGACATCACCACGCTGATTGAAGGCATTGCGTTTCAGACCAACATCCTCGCCTTGAATGCCGCCGTCGAAGCAGCGCGCGCGGGAGAACAGGGACGCGGCTTTGCCGTGGTAGCCGGCGAAGTGCGCAGTCTCGCGCAACGTTCGTCGAGCGCTGCGAAAGAGATCAAGGACTTGATCCAGACTTCCGTGACCACGATTCATCATGGCTCGTCGCAGGCACAAGAAGTGGGCCGCACGATGGCCGATGTGCAACAGGCCATTAGGCGCGTCGCGGATATCAACGCTGAGATTTCCGCTGCCTCTGACGAGCAAAGCCGTGGAATCGAGCAGGTGAATCAGGCAGTCGGTCAGATGGACGAAGTCACGCAGCAAAATGCTGCGCTGGTCGAAGAAGCGTCGGCCGCGGCACAGTCGCTCGAACAACTGGCTGCGCAGCAAAAGCGCGCGGTTTCCGTGTTCAAGCTCAAGGAGGGTTATTCCGTGGCGAGCGTGACGCGCGCCGCCGCAACGCAAGCCGTCCCCAAGCCCAAGGCAGCAAGCAAACCGCGTACTGCGCTGCTGCGTCCTGTGCTGAAGAAAACTCCTGCGGTCCACGCTGCGCCTACGGCGACGGCGCAAAGCAGCGCGGACAACTGGGAAGCTTTCTAATCCGGTTTTAACGCTGCTTTTAACGGATGTTTATGCGGGCCGCCGCGCGTCGGACAACCCGCGCCTCGTGCAAGTTTGTGTAAGTTACTTCGAGACTTCAGTAACCCTGTCGAAGATCATCTCGACTATCGTATGAAAGCGTCGGCGCACTATCGCGCCGACGCTGAACCGATGGAATCGAGATCATGCAAAAGGCGCTTTTCACCGCGGCATTGGCCGCGCTTCTAACCGTTGCTGTGTCGTCCGCCAGTGCGCAAGAAGCGCCCCCTCCTCCGCCCATGCAAGGCCACGGCCAGCCACCTCACGGTGACGGCTTCCAGCCGCCGCGCGGTCCGGGGTTCGCTGCGATTAACGATCTGGAACAACTGCGCCGCCTGTATGCGATGGCCGGACGCGAAAATGAAATGGTCGCGCTCTACCATGACGTGCTGAACAAAACGCAAGATCCCATGCTGCGTCATTTTGTGTATGACTCACTCGCGCGCGAACAACTGAAGCCGGCCAATCCGGATCAGGCCATCGCCACGCTGCGCACGAGCCTCGCTGAAGATATTGTTGCGGCTAACCGTATGCCTCCCGTTGGTCGCCCCGGTGCGGATGGCCCACGTCCTGAAACGCCGCCCGCACCGCCGCAACCGTAACGCAACTACTATTTAAGGCTTGCGCGTGGCGCGCGGTGCAAATGCAACGCTCCGAAGTGAGCGTCGTGTGTCGCGGCGGAGCGTCGTATCATCTGCTTCTTGCCATCCACCGTCGCGTACCATGCCCGTCGTTGCATCATCCAGGAACCACGCCGCCTTGCGGCCCGGCCAAGCGCCCTCGACTCGCCACTTCCCACGGTTTTCAAAGCCTTTTGATATCAGAGTGACATTGCGTCTGGTGGCCGCGACGCTGTGCGTGGCGCTCACGGCGTGCAGCACGGCGCCGACCTCGCCGTCGACGCCAACCGTCATCGACCCGGTTGGCCTGTTTCCAATGTCCGCGTACGACCAGAACGTCGATCACTGGCTCGACCCGGCAAGCGCCACGTACGACCAGCCGTTCCTGAGCGCCGACGAGCAGCGCAGCCACTTTGACGCGCTACGGGCACGCTATTTCGGCACCGATGCGGATGCCGCGTCGCCCTGGAACAGCGCCTATATCGACACGCGCGTTTATACCGACAGTGGCGCCGATATCGCCGCCTTGCAGCGGCGCCGTATCGCCACGTTCGATAACCGCGATAAACCCGAGGATCTCATCGGCTATGGCCAGAACTTCCGGGCCCATACGTCCGCATGGATCGACGCCATTGCGCAAAATATGGATGTCGGGCAGTTCACACACGCGCCCGGCTACGATGCCGCACGCCGCGCCATTGCCACGGACAACGTGCTCGTGCGCGAACTGCCTACCATGGATCCTTCGTTCTACAACCATCGGCTCGCGGGCGAAGGCTATCCGTTCGACAACCTGCAGATTTCGGCAGCGCGGCCGGGCACGCCGCTTTATGTGCTCGGCAGCAGCCTCGACGGCGGCTGGGACTACGTGCAGACCCCGGACGTGCAAGGCTGGGTGCGCAGCGACAAGGTCGGAATGGTCAGCCCATCGTTCGTCGACATCTGGCGCAGCGCAGCGCGCAGCGGCCTGGGCGCGGTGATCGTCGCCTCAGCGCCGGTGCGTGACAGCCAGGGCGTGTTTCGCTTCGACGCACCTGCCGGCACGTTGCTGCCAATCGCGCCTAACGGATCCATCGGATCCATCGGATCCATCGCGCCCAAGGAGTCCCTCGCGTCGGGCGAAACCTCAGCGCAGATCAACGTGATGGTTCCCGCTCGCGACGCCAACGGCAACGCCATCGCACGCATCGCGCCACTCGCCGATTCGCAGATCGCGACCGCGCCACTGAGCGCCACGCCGCGTCATCTGGCGATGCTGCTCAAAACGCTGATTGGACGACCGTACGGCTGGGGCAATAGCGGTTTTTACAATGACTGCTCGTCCGAGTTGCAAAGTATCTTCGCCACCTTTGGCATCTGGTTGCCGCGCCATTCGTCGACGCAGATGAGCGCCGGACAGATGACCGATCTGTCAGCGTCGACACCCGCTGAGCGCCTCGATTACCTCGCGCACCACGGCGTGCCGATGCGAACGCTCATTCATATCAACGGCCACGTCATGCTGTATCTGGGCAACACCACGCGCGATCATCAACTGGTGCCGGTCGTCTACCAGGATGTGTGGGGGCTACGGCCCGCCGACGACAGCCGTCGCGCGGTGATCGGCGGCTCGGTCATCTTGCCTCTACTCGTTCATATTCCGGAAGATCCCAGTCTGCAGTCGCTGGCGGCCACACCGATTTTCCAGATCAGCATCATCGGCTCGCCTTCGGCAGGCGCACCCGTGCAACCTGACGACGACAATCCGGCTAGTTGAGACGCATGTAAATCGCGGGCCGTGCTAACGGCCCGTTCGACTTTACCTTCAGCGCGGCCGGTAATGGCCGCCCGCAAATCCGCACGCAAACCTCCTGCGCATTCACGGACTGCACGTTCGCCCGGACTCCCACTTTGTCGCTCCTCCCTCTGGCATGAGAAGTGCTGCATAAGCCTCAAGCGCAGAGAACCTGGCAACTCTGCAAAAATCAATCAGACATGACGGAGGCGTTATGTTGGGAACCATTCTGCTGATCGTACTAATTCTGCTGCTTGTCGGCGCCTTTCCTGCATGGCCACACAGCCGTTCGTGGGGCTACGCACCAACCGGCACGATCGGCATTGTCGTTATCGTCGTGGTCGTGCTGGTCGTGATGGGTCAGATATAACCCGCATACCTGAATGTAGGCGAAGGGAAGCGCGCGGCAAGTCGAAGCCGGTCGCGCGCTCCCGTTACCGTTTTCCGAATACCGTTCTTCATGCCTCATGCTGCAAGGTCCAGCAACACAAAGCGCAAATACAACCTGTCCCGCGTTTTTTACACGCTCTCGCACCAGACAACACCGTCTTCACACTCACCCGCAAGTCGTCACGGAAACCGGTTTACGCGCTTGACCTAACCCACTATGACCGAATGACCTGAAGACCGGATCCATCGCCAGCAGGTAACGCGCGGCACGCCGCTTGCGGCCGTGAATAGTGTCCAGACAGCCGGCTATGAGCGAAACGTAGGCCAGCTGTCTGCCACTTGAACTTACCTGATAGAGGCACCAAAAATGAACAGTACAACGAAGAAACTTTTGACTTCCGCGCTGGTGATGGCGCTCTCCGGTGGTGTGTATGCTCAGGCCGGTGGCGGCGGCGGTGGCGGCGCGGGTGGCGGCGCGGGCGGCACCGGCGGCGGAATCGGTGCTGGCGGCGGCAATGCAGGCGGCGCCGGCGGCACGGCCAGCCCGATGCCTAACAGCGGCGGCATGAACCGCGATTCGAGTGGGTACGGCTCGCCGGGAACCACTGCAACCGGCGGCGGCATGGGAACAGGTAGCGGCTCGACGCCAAACTCCCATTCGATGAATAACAGCAATAGTTACAACCAGTCACAACCTGTGCAGAACGGAACCACGCAGAACGGCCACTAAGAATAAAAGCCCAGATAAGAACGCAACCTGTTTCCCGACGCATTTCAGATCAGCGGAATAAAGAGAGCGGTGGCGCAATAGCTGCCGCTCTCTCCGTATTCGTTACGTTTATCCGATCTGGCCGTGTGCGCCACACGCCTCTCAAATCCAGGAAGGTCACCATGACAGCCACCACCCGGCACGCTATCCAATTGGCGCAACTGCGCGAGGATCGCGCCACTCGCGTCATGATCGACGAGATACCTGTCCTGCTGGTCAGACAGGGTGACACGGTGCATGCGTTCAGCGCGGATTGTCCGCATGCGGGTGCTCCGCTCGAAGAAGGCGCGGTGTGTAACGGCCATATCGTGTGTCCGTGGCACAAAGGCACCTTCGATATCGCCACCGGCAACGTACTCCAGCCACCTGCCCTCAGTGCACTGGATCGCTATCCGGTAACGATAAGTAACGGCGAGGTGTCGGTGACGCCGCAGAAAGTCCCGCGCCATGAGAACACACTCACGTTCACCGACACGCCGAAGTTCGTCGTGATCGGCGCGGGCGCAGCCGGAACAGCAGCGTGCACTACGCTGCGTGATGGTGGTTTTGCAGGGCAAATAGCGCTCATCGGTGACGAAGAGCACGCGCCCTACGACCGCACGGCATTAAGTAAATTTGTGCCCTCAGGCGAAATGACAATCAATGACGTGCCACCGTTGATGCCGCCGGAATGGTTCGAGCAGCAGCACATCGAGCGCATCAGCGGCACCGTCGCTGAACTCAACGTTGCGCAGCGAATCATCCGGCTCACCGACGGACGCGAGTTCCCCTATGACGAAGCGCTGCTCGCGAGCGGCAGCCATCCCAGGATGCCGCCGCTACCAGGGCACGACCTCAAGCATGTACATGTACTGCGCAATCTGCACGACGCCAAAGCGTTATGCGAGTCGATCGACAAAGACAAGCCCGTTGCCGTGATCGGCAGCAGCTTCATCGGTCTCGAAGTAACGGCAGCGCTACGCAAGCGCGGCAATCCCGTCACAGTGATCGCGCCAGAATCCATCCCGTTCGAGCGTCTGTTCGGCGCGAAGCTTGGCGCCATGTTTCAACATTTGCATGAGAGCAACGGCGTCGTGTTCCGGTTGAACGAGAAGGTTTCCGAACTTGCCGGCGATGGCAGCGTTCAAGAGGTCGTTCTGGAGAGCGGCGCCCGCGTGCCGGCGAGCATGGTGTTGCTCGGCGTTGGCGTATCGCCCGCGACCCACTTCGTCAAAGAGTTGCCGTTGCAAAAAGACGGCGGTGTGCTGGTCAACGCAGGCATGCAGGCCGCTCCGGGCCTCTACGCAGCAGGCGACGTTGCTGCGTTTCCTTTATACGAGCACCAGGATCCGGTGCGCATTGAGCATTGGCGCGTGGCTCAGCAACAAGGCGTCATCGCGGCGCAAAACATGGTCGGCGCGCGCCATCGCTACGCAGCCGTCCCGTATTTCTGGACCTGGCACTACGGCAAGACCTTCGAATACCTCGGTCACGCGAGCGACTGGGACGACATCCAGATTGACGGGGACCTCGCAAGCCTGCACTTCCTCGCGCTTTACGTGAAAGCCGGCGCCGTCGTAGCCGTGCTCGCCTGCGAACGAGAAGCGGCCACGGCACGCCTGATCGAGCCCATGCAAGCGGGACTCTCCGCGCAAGAGGCGCTGCGCCTCGCCCGCGCAACCGAAGCCGCACACGCCGGATAGGTGGCAGACATCATGCAAAACCGCATCTACGATCTGAGAAGGCCCATCAGGCGACCCGACCTGCTGATGGAACACCCCACACCTACCCCGACAACGGCACTACCGCGGGAACATAAAATGACTTACGACGAAATGGAACGGGAGCTACGGCACCTTGAATTCGTGCTGGGCCACGTCACAGCGTCCGACACCGTGCCAACCCTCGACTACTGGCGCAGCCGTCTGTATGTGCTGCGACAGGCGCCCGCCGAACGCGTGCAACGTGAACGCCTATACCGGCTGGAACAATTGGTGTCGTCGCTTGAATACTCAGGGGACAGCAGCCTGGAGGCCGTCGCCTCGAAGAGATCGGCCCACACTTCCGTCCGCAGCCGACGCTAGTTCACGCCGCGTTCATGGTCCAGACGCAGGCGTTCGAAAGAGCGCAAGACCCGACTGCCAGTAAGCGCGAGCTTCCAGTAACGCTCCTTGAGGGTGCCCACCACAAACAGGTTGTACGGCAGCACGATCGCGCCGCGCCCCCAGTTCGGCCGCCACGTGCGCGCAATGCCACGGCGCATGAAAAGCGACAGCGTCGGCACGCCGAGCGCCGATGCCAGATGTCCGAGACCGGAATCGTTGCCAATAAACCAGCCTGACTCCGCGATCCACGCAGCAACCTCGGCAAGCCGCTCAAACGAGTGCAGCCGCTCTGCGGCGTCCTGATCCAGCAGCCATGTCGCCCGTTCGCACGGCGCCACCAGCAAGGTGGGTTGAAACCCGCGTTGGGCAAGCTTGCGCACCAGCGCGACAAACTTCTTGCGTGGCCACATTTTCTCAATATGACTGCCGGTGGGATGAATCGCCACCCGTCTTTCGTGTGCGCGAAAACGAAGCGAGTTCGGCACCGTGATGCCGTTATGACGCGTAACATTGACCAGACCGAAATCGTCGCGCGCAACAGCAACGATCATGTCGATCATGTGGTCGTGCGCCTGAAATGCCGCGAGGCGGGTCATTTCGCAGACCGCACCGTCTGCCGCGAGTTCAGTGCCTAGCGCCGTGGTGCGAAGCTGGATCACCAGATCGAAAGAGCCGGTTGCATCGCGCTCGCTGTGCGCGTCGATACCTGGAAACCAGTCAGCCAGATCCTTCACGACCCAGCTAAAGACAGTGGGCCGGTAGCCGTTGCGAATCAGGTTGTTGACCAGCACCATCATCAGCAGCGTATCGCCGATTGCAGCCGGCATTACCACGGCGATAGTCGCCGCCTGATCGAGCTTCGCCTTCATCCTTCAAAGGTCTCCATTGAACCGGGCCGCGCCGGTTGCGCGGCAGCACGCGAACGCAGCGCCGTAAAGGCGGCCAGCACGCGCCTGACGCTGATGCTCTCGCGCCACCACCGCTCCTTTAGACCCGCTGTGGGCACCCACCAGGAGGGTAGAACGATGTCGCCAGCCGTAAAGCCCGGACGCCAGCGCTGTGCGACGCCGCGGCGGCGGAAAATGGTTAGCGTAGGAATGCCGAGCGATGAAGCAAGATGCCCCACGCCCGAATCGTTACCGATGAACCAGCCCGATTCATACAGCCACGTGGCCAGCAAGGCCGATGAGCCGAACGAGCGCAGCGGCGGCAGCGCGCCGCCAAGATGTTCCCAGCGTGCCCGCTCGTGGGCTTCGAGCGCAAATTCCGTATGAAAACCCGCGTCGAGCAGGCGTCGGGACAGTTCGACAAAACGCTCGGGTAGCCAGCGTTTGTCAGCCGTGCTGGCCTCCGGATGCATCGCCACACGCGACGCATGTTTGCGAAACGTGAGGCCAGCGGGCGCCTTCATGCCGTTGGTCGTCACGACGTCCGCCAGACCGAAGCGCTTCGCAGCAAAGTCGGCGAAGCGTCTGGCCATGCAATGGGAATTGTCCGCATATTCCACGTCGTGCAGGTCGATAAAGCCCGGGTGCCAGGCGGCCGCCTGAGCGAGCGGCCGGTCGCGATGCATCTGGATCAACAGCGGATAACGCGCGAGCACTTGAGGTGCTTCGCCTTGCGTCAAAGCCGGCGCAATCGTCAAATGCGGGAACCACGCAGCGAGCGCATAAGCGTGATCGCCATAGACATCCACTTGCCAGCCGGCACGCCGCAAATTGTGGGCAACGATCAGCAGATTCAGCGTGTCGCCCAGAGCCGCCGACATGACAAACGCTACCGTGCGCGCGCCGCTCTGATGCTCGGCCATGCCGCTCACCGGATCCGTGCGATGCGCCTGTCGCGTCCGATCGTTACTCATGCGTCCAAGGGTGCCAAAATAGATTCGACCGAATGTTGCCACACAATGAGTCGGAATACCCGATTTCTGCGCCTTGCTTCAAATTTCTGTAGTGCGCCTAAGCAGCCTGAGTTTGACCGGGTCTCTCGCTGTTCTCGCAAACATTTGATTTCCAAGCATTTCTTACGCGTGCCCAACAATTCGCTGCGACCGTATTCGCTGCAGTGCCTCGCCCATGATCCGCGCCGCTTTGCCGCGCGTCAGCCCTTGTCCAGCTAGCCCTTTTACACGACCGGTGTGAAATTTTGCGTAATCGTGACGTACGGGAGGATGTAAGCGGCGGCGTGCACTATCCCGGTGAACCTGATCCGGGACGACAAACTCAGTTCGTCCCGCCCACTTTCTCAACGTCACCGTTCAATCATGCAAGTCGTCGTGTGCCTGACTTCGTTCAATCGTACTGATTGCGCGCGCATCTCCATGGAGATCATCAAGCTGAACTGGCCGCGCGCATGGCCCGTCGTCCATGCCTGTTCCGACCCGCGCTACGTGCCGTATCTGGAGGACGTGCTGGTTAAACGCGATCCCAGGCCGCTCACCGTGGGCGCCAACGATCTGTTGCTGGCGTCGATGAAGGCGGCGGTCGAGCGCTTCAATCCCGAGTACGTGATTCACCTCGAAGCGGATACGTGGATCTTCGACCAGACCGTGATAGAGCGGTATCTTGAACGGCTCGCCAGCGATCCCCGCGCGATGATCGCCGCCTCGTCCTGGAGCACCGACTGCGTGCCTGCCTGGCGACGCTCACCGCTCCTCGGCAGGCGCTTGCGCGTGCAACTAGCGGGCATGCTGCGGCCGCTAGGCTTCTCGTACGGCATTCGCGAACGGAAGTCGCTCGCGACGCAATTCTTCATCGCACGCACCACCCCTGCATTCATGCAGATGCTGGAGGATATACGCGTCAAGGACGACGACTTCCTGGAGAAGGTTCTCTATACGGCAGTCGTGGATCGCTTCGGGCAAGGCGCAATTCTCAACATGCGGGAACGCGAACCCGTGCATCCGCAATTTCGATCCTCGTGCGAGCCGCTGACGCTCGTCTGCCATCATTGGCCGAGTGCGCAAGATGCGCCTGCGCCGCACACTGCGCCGGATCTCGCCCCGGCCGACCGTCTGCGTGGAAAAAAAGAGTGCCTGGCTGACGCGCCTCTGAAACGACGCGGCCCGTACATGGAACAGTTGTTGACCAGCGACGACCTCGCTTACTACAACGGCAACGCGAGACGCGGCGGTTAAAGCAGGTGCATCTCATGTGCGTAGCGTATGCCCAAAAACGTCCGGGCTGCGCTGCTAAACTTGCGGCAACGCGCGGGCCCACGTCCCGCAAACCCGCTCCGTCCGATACGCACCGCACTCCATGCTTCGATTCGAAAACCTCAGCAAACGCTACGGCGACCACCTCCTCTTCGAGAAGCTGCGTTACAGCGCCGACGCAGGCTGCGTCGCATTGAGCGATGAAATGGGCAGTGGCAAGTCCACCTTGCTCGGCATTCTCGCCGGCGCCATCGAGCCCGACCAGGGCGAAGTCTGGCTCGGCGGCCATTCGCTGCGCAGCGCGCCATTGAAAGCGAAACAGGTGCTGACCTACGTGCCCGAAGACTGCATGGACTATCCGTTGCAATCGGGCCGGGCGTTTCTCGAAAGCGTGGCCACCGCCCGCAACACCGCGCTCGATGCCAACGCGTTCGAACTCGCCGAGCGCTTCGGGCTCGCGCCGCACCTCGACAAGCGCTTCGAGCAGATGTCCTTCGGCACCCGCAAGAAGGTGTTCCTCACGTCGGCGGTGCTGGGCGAATCGTCGGTGCTGATCGCGGACGAACCGCTCGGCGGTCTCGACGCCGCCGCACGCGGCGTGCTGATCGAGCTCTTTACGACATTGGCGAAAGACCGCACGGTGCTGTTCACCAGTTACGATGCCGCGCTTGCACAAGCCTGCAACGCCACAAGCGTGAGCTTTGCTGATCTGGCGCCGGGCCGGTAGCCTCAGCCGGATCACGCGGCGCTCAAGGCCCTCGACACGCTTGCTGCGACCGGCTCAAACCGGAAAATCTCCACCGCCTGGCGCAAGGTCTTCGCCTGGCTTTCGAGCGCCGTGGCAGCCGCTGCGGCCTGTTCGACCAGCGCTGCGTTCTGCTGGGTCACCTCATCCATCTGCGTGACCGCACGCGCCATCTGCTCGATGCCCGCGCTTTGCTCCTCAGACGCCGCCGTGATTTCGCCCATGATGTCCGTGACGCGCCTGACTGCGGTAATGATGTCGCTCATCGTCTGCCCGGCCTGCTGGGCGAGCGACGCGCCGCTTTTCACCCGTTCGACTGACTTCAGGATCAGACCACGAATCTCCTTCGCCGCGTTCGACGAGCGTTGCGCGAGGCTGCGCACTTCCGAGGCCACCACGGCGAAGCCGCGTCCCTGCTCTCCCGCACGGGCCGCCTCCACCGCCGCGTTCAGCGCGAGGATGTTGGTCTGAAA
>FTKM01000200.1_pt3 | contig 14392 bp, 15 predicted proteins | sample 1658051 | NCBI WGS metagenome assembly FTKM01 (sample SAMEA3914794, study PRJEB12502) | metagenome | biome: forest; material: soil | place: Canada | collected 2011-07-05 | depth 0.1 m | reverse complement strand
CGTCTGCCCGGCGTGCACCATCTGGCCTTCCGTGTAGACACGCCGGTCGAGAAAGCCATCCACGCGGGCGCGAATCTCAACTTCACGCGAGCTTTGCGTCTGCGCGGTGAATTCAAATTCGACCGGCGTATCGCTGCGCTTCACCTCCATCACCGTGACCTCGATCGGGCCGGCCGCGGGCGGGGCAGCCGGTTTCTTGCAGGCGACGCAGATCGGCACGATCACGCAAAGAAGGAGAAACCAGGGCGATCCATCGCGTGGGATTGCCATCGCACGAATGCCTCTGCTTAATTGCGGCAACTGTTGCATATAAAAATCCGCGTTGGCACGTTTATCGGATCACTGCGTCCGGCTACAGTGGTGTGCAGCTTCCAAAAAGCACCACCGTGTCCTCCCGGTTAAGAAGCGACATGCTCAGCGTGCCGCTCGTCTTATCGAGCACGACCGTCCACGCATAGCCAAATTCGGTGCCCTGCATGAGAATCTGTGTGGTGTCGTTGTCGATAAAGCGAATCGACGTGGTGCGTTGTGGTCCCGCAATGGTCTTCTTCGCAAAGTCGACACGCAGGAATTGCGGTGCGCCGAGTTCGCTCGGCAGCATGCGATCGCAGGTCACGCCGGGGTCGCAGTCATGCGCTTCGATCGTGGCGCAGATTAGCGGCTTGCTGCCGTCGAAATCCGCTGCATGCAACGTGGCCGAAACCATGGCTAACGCCAGAGCGAGCGCAGCAAAGCAATAGTGCTTTTTCATCGCAGCTTCTCCTGTTGGTTGCGGTAGCTACCCGATCACTTTGGACTGCTCATTGGACCGCTCATTGGACCGCTCATTGGACCGCTCATTGGACCGCTCATTGGACCGCTTATTGGACTGTGTACCCGCGGCCAGTCATGCAGGCCCCGACCGCGCGATTGAATGTGGCCAGTTGCTGCTGCATCTGCTGCTGGTTCGACTGGTTCTGGGACGCCACTGCCCGCTGCTTTTGCCGCTGACGCATACCGCCTCCGACCGTGCCGGTAACGGCACCGATCGCCGCGCCCTTGCCCGCATCGCCTGCAATCGCACCGATCATCGCGCCTGCTGCGGCACCGCCCGCAGCGCCGGCCACACGTTCGCCCTGCGGCCCAGGTACGCCAGGTTGTGTCGAAGCATACTGGGCAAGCGCGACCGGATCGACGCCGGTCGTCTGCTTCGCCCAGGTCTGGCATTGCGCAGTGTCATTCTGCTGAAGCTGGGGGCTCTGGCCTTTCGATGGATAGATGATCGGTTGCTGGGCGATAACCGAGCTGGCCAACGACAGCATCAGCAATCCTGTCATAGCACGTATGATCGGTAGCATGTCCGAGCCTCCCTTTTACATGGCGACGTCGTGGCGAACGCGTAAGGGGCATCTGGTGTCGGCCGATCCCCTTCTGGAATCGATCCGCGCTTATTGAGGGGCGCCGTTGCGCGCGATATCGATCTGGTGATCACGAACCTTTGCAGCGGCTGCCTTGTGCGCGTCGTAGACTTTCCTGGCCGCTGCGACTTTCCTGTCGTATTCCCGATTCGCAGCCGAAATCTCCATGCGCATTTTGACGATCGTGTCGCTGCTGCCGGTTGCGGTGGTGGCTGCGGGTTCAGACGCACTCTGCGCCCAGCTAGTCGATGCAAGCGTGGCGGAGCACAACAGAACCGCACTGAAAAATTTCTTCATGATGACCTCGGACTGATTGATTGCAGGGCGCGGCTCCACCCTTCAGGCTGCATGATCCTGCTGCCGTCGCGGAGTTCACAGAACCCATTATTGGACGCCAGGTGGTCCAGCACAATTGGCCTTTGGTCTACAGCCGTGCCGCACAATCAAGCCGACTAGGGCTGCTGGCTTCTAGCCAGAGCGTCGTGCACGGTCCGTGCAAACAACTCGTCCTGGAACGGCTTGCGCAGCCATGCGACGGCACCGTTGGCAAGCGCCTGCTCGCGCGCGCCAGCTTCGTCGTGGGCGGTGATAAAAATGATCGGCAGGCCCGTCCCCGCCAGGCGCCGTTGCACCTCGAGTCCATTCAACCCGGGCATTTGCACGTCGAGAATCACGCAGTCGGGGTGATATGACGGGACCGATGACAAGGTGTCGAGAAGCGCGTCGCCGCTTGGGAACGTTTCGGCCGTGATTCCAATTGAGCGCAGGAGTCGCTTTATCGCGCGGCTCACCGATTCATCGTCATCGACGACCACAACGAAGGGCTGAAGTTTTCCCATTGCAGCTTGTCCGGTGTTCGGGGATGCACGGGTGATGCACTCTCCTCCTTCGTAGAATAAGAGCACGGCAAATGCGCCGCTAGTGGACTTTGGTCCTGTGTGGGCAGGCTCCCACAACGCTCATCGGACGCGTCCGTTTCGAAGGCGCGACACAATCCTAACCTGTCCGCGATCAGCACAAGCTGGGCCAGCGACGTAACCTCCATCTTCCGCATCACGCGTGCGCGATGCGCCTTGATGTTTTTCTCACCTGTACCGAGCATCATGGCTACCTGCTTGTTCAACAGGCCAGTCACGATCAGCGCCATCACCTCGCGCTCCCGGGGTGTCAGTCGTTCGAAACACTGACGCATCCCAGCGAGTCTGCCGTGGAGCGCATGAAGTTGTCTGGCACATTCGAGTGCGTGTCCGATCGCACCGAGCAGATCAGTATCGCGCACCGGCTTCGAAAGGAAGTCGGTCGCACCCGCCTTCATCGCCGCCACGGTCATCGCGATGTTCCCGTGGCCGGTCAGGAAAATGATCGGCAACCGGGTATCGAGTTCGCGCTGCAGGTCCAGACCGCTTCGATCGGGAAGTTGCATATCGAGTATCAGGCACGCCGGACTCGTGCCGAACTTCAGGTCGTCCAGAAATTCGCGTGCTGAACTGAACGCCTTCACCCGATAGCCGGCTGACTGAATCAAACGCGTCAGAGCCCGGCATACGGAATCGTCGTCGTCGACGACGAACACCTGCGGATCGGAACCTGTCATGGACTTTTACCGCGACCCATCCTCACTCGTCATATTTCCCACAGGCAATGTGACGTGGAACGTCGCGCCTCGATTAATGTTGTTTTCGGCCCAGAGCTGGCCTCGATGCATCTCGACAATGGACCGGCTAATCGATAGTCCCAAACCGAGTCCCTGGGGTTTTGACGTGAAAAACGGCTTGAATATCTTGTCGAGCCTGTCAGGGGCTAGCCCATGGCCTCGATCGACCACAGCGAGGCCCACCATGCCGTTGTCCTGCCGCTTGAGCTTCACATCGACGACGCGGTCAACCGGCTGCACGCCCTCCATGGCATCAAATGCGTTATTCAGAAGATTCAGAACGACCTGCTGTAACTGGACCTTGTCGCCTTGCACCGGAGGCAAGCGCGGTTCGAGGTCGAGCGTCACGCGTAATCCCCGCGAGATCGCATCGCTGTGCATCAGAACGACCACATCGTGAATGACTTCTGCAAGGTCGACCGACACGACCTCAAGGTCGCCGTTCTTCACGACAGCGCGAATGCGCCGGATAATTTCACTCGCGCGATAGTCATCCTGAACAATGTCATTGAGGATATCCCGGACCTCGTCGAGGTCAATGGGATCGGACGCCATGAATCGTTGCGCGGCCTGCACGTTGCTAAGGATGGCAGTCAGAGGCTGATTCAGCTCGTGAGCAAGCGATGATGTCAACTGGCCTATCGTGAACACACGCGTCAGATGCGCCAGATCCCGGCGGTTGCGATTTAGCTCGTATCGTTCCGTCCGATCGACGATAAAAGCCAGTGTCAAGCTGGCGTCAAAGGGCATCACAGCGGTTCCGATCTCTACATGGGTCTCTGTACCGTCTTTGCGCCTCGCGGACAATTCGTAAAGAGCCGCGTTGCTGCGCTCGAGACCGACATCCGGCAGCAGACGTTCTAAAGGTTGTCCAACCAGTTCATCCAGACTGTACCCAAAGAGTTTTGCGGTTTGCTCATTGACCATCACCATCAGTCCCTTCCCGTCCACAATCACAATTGCAACGGGCAAGAACCCGATGGCCTCCTGAAAGTAGCGCAGCCCGCCTGACCTTTCAAAGCTGACCGCATGGGATGCCTTGGTGGCGGACGGGCGCCCATCATCGTCAAGCGAGATCCGCCGCATCCGCGCGGACAGTTTCGTGCTTATTGGTGCTGAGAATATGCGCCTCGCATGTGTGGCGGCTTGGTCGCCTTGCGATGCCTCAATGTGCTTCACGACGCGCCGGAGCCGCGGGCGCACTGCATCGGGTGCACCTGCCTTTCTCGATGAATCGAGAGGCCCGACGCATCCTGCCATCGCAGTATCCGGTGATCGCAATCCACCCGGACCCGCCGGGTCAAAGTTGGCCACCATTTTCCATGGCCGCCGATTGCGCGTCGTTATCAGCAGCAAACGCAGAATAACGAGGCCTTCGAGAACGACAAGAACAGAGACGGCGATGCTCATGACCTTGCTTCCTATCAAAAGCGGCGCCAAACGACGGCATGACAAAACTGTGATGCGCTTCAACGACCGGCAAGGTATGCAAAAAAATGAGTGACATTGCCGCGCGAATCCAGGGAAACCGGCTCTTCCCATGCGTACATAAGCGGGGCGAACTTATCCAGCCATCAATGGGGATGCACTGGATTTTCATCGCGGTTGTGCGATGCCCTTTGCCGAAAGACCGTGTAACAACTACGACATGGCATCCGTCGAGTGGCAAATTTATCGTAGTACGAAGTTAGGTGGTTGTAAACGTGACGATTGGGTATTAATTTAATACGCATGCCAATGAAGACGTATGGGCACGCCCTTCGGGGTTCGCCTCAAGGTGCACCTTTTGGCCTTCCTCATGAATTTCCCGGCTCCTCACCGACGATCTGATCGAAATGACATTGCGAGAGTGAATCACTCTCTTGCTCACCATGCGAGCCACCGAAGCTGGACCAAAGTCCAATATCGGCGAACCGCCATCTGTCATACCCTTAACCTGACGATCGGTTTGCGCGATGACGTCCCGCACGGGCAATGGCTGGACGTTCCTGCCGCACGACGGCTGGGCGCCGGAACGGGAAGCGCGAACCTCTACCCTGAATCTGGTGACTTCGTGACGCAACGTGCACGCACAACAGTGGGATACCGGCTAATTCCCTGCCGCAGTTCCGGGTTGCCCGTCAATTCCGCCCCCTATAGGGAGGATGTTTGACATTCACGTCGTCATCAATATCCACTCGTGCAGTTCCAGGGATGCGCAAACCTCCTGGCCGGGGAAACCCTCGTTTTGTTTCTGGCCATTGAATACACCGTCAAATCTCACCCAAAAGGAGTGCGTATGTCCTGGCTAACAGAAACACTGCGTCACTATCCGGAGATCGCCATTTTTCTTTCGCTGGGTATCGGATATTGGGTGGGCGGTAAGAGTTATCGAGGGTTTAGCCTCGGTGCCGTGACGGCAACGCTGCTAGCGGCCATCGCGATCGGACAACTCGGCATTACCGTTTCGGCCAACGTCAAGTCTGTCTTTTTCCTGATGTTTCTCTTTGCCGTTGGTTATGGTGTCGGACCGCAGTTCGTCCGCGGCATTGCGAAGGACGGCCTGCCGCAAGCGTTGTTTTCCGTCGTTCAATGTATCTTGTGTCTCGCCGCGCCCTATGCCGCGGCGAAGCTCGCGGGCTATACCGTCGGGTCAGCGGCGGGGCTCTTCGCGGGCTCGCAAACCATTTCGGCCTCGATGGGTCTGGCCACCGACGCCATCAATCGCCTGGGACTACCCACTGACCAGTCCAAGGCGTTGCTAGACGCGATGCCGACCGCCTATGCCGTGTCTTACATCTTCGGCACTATCGGCTCCGCACTGATTCTCGCGACGCTTGGTCCGAAACTGCTAGGTATCGATCTCGTTGCCGCATGCAAGGAGTACGAAGCAACGCTCGGAGGGGCGCAGACTGTGAGTGGCGAGGGTCAGGCCTGGCATCAGTACGAACTACGTGCCTATCGGATCCTGGAGCAAGGGCCGGCCGTGGGCTTGACAGTAGGTCAGGCCGAGGCGCGGGCGCCGGATGGAACCCGGCTATTCATTGAACGAATCAGACGCGGCAGCGTGATCCGGGATGCCAGGCTCGACGACGTGCTGCAGGCGGGCGACGTGGTCGCGATCGCCGGACGTCGCGAGAAGCTGGTGGAGATGCTCGGGCCACGAGGTAACGAGGTCGATGATCCGGAGTTGCTGGCGGTGCCGGCGGAAGGGGTCGATGTCTATGTGACGAACAAGGAAATCGACGGCAAGACCCTGCAGGAACTCGCAGGGCGCCCCGCAGCCCGCGGCATCTTTCTGCGCAAGATCAAGCGCGGCGCGACGGAAACGCCGATCCCGGTATTGCCGAACACCAGACTGCATCGCGGCGACACAGTAACGATTTTTGGCCGCACACAGGACACGACCGCGGCCGCCAAGGATCTGGGCGTGCTGGACCGGCCCACCAGCGTGGCGGATATCGCGTTCGTCGGCTTCGCGATCACGCTCGGCGCGCTAATCGGCGCAGTGGTGATCAAGGTCGGGGCGATTCCGATTACGCTGTCGACGGCCGGTGGCGCGCTAATCGCGGGCATCGTGTTCGGCTGGCTACGCGCGATCCATCCCACCTTCGGCCGCATCCCCGAACCGACGATCTGGTTTATGAACTCCGTCGGGCTAAACGTGTTCATTGCGGTGGTCGGTATCACGGCGGGGCCCGGCTTTGTCTCGGGCCTTCAGCAATTAGGCGTGAGCCTCTTTCTGTGGGGCATCTTTGCGACCGCCGTGCCGCTCATCATCGGCATGTTCATCGCCAAATACATTTTCAAATTCCACCCTGCGATCCTGCTCGGTATATGCGCTGGAGCGAGGACGACGACCGCCGCCCTCGGGATGATCTGCGATGCGGCAAAAAGCCAGGTGCCGGGTCTCGGCTACACCGTGACCTACGCAGTCGGCAATACGTTGCTCACGATCTGGGGAATGGTCATCGTGATGCTGATGACCTGACTCCCCGATTTGAGCACCTGGGCTTTCCTGTACTTTAACCACGCGACTTTGTCGACTGGCTACTCAAGAACACGGCGCGATCCGGTCTGCTGTTCCGTCTCGCACGCGAAGCGCGCGTCGTGCTGCTGCCGGGCCTCGGTTTCGGCACGCAGAATCCTTCGGGGCGTGTATCGCTTGCGAACCTGAACGAATCCGACTATCGCCAGACCGGGCGGGCGATACGCAAGCTGACCGAGGAGTACGTCAAACGTTACAACGCCGCGACAGGGAAGACACTCGATAAAAACAAGGTGTCCTGACAAGCCGTTTCGTTAAATTCATGTGCAGACAGGAGAAGGCAATGGATACATCCGTGGAGAAAATCACCCCGTATGACGAGTTTAACTTCGAGGTTCCCGAAAACGATTTCCCGAAGTCAGGCATGTCCGCACGCGCGGCCGAAGCGCTAGTGTCGAGCGACGAGTGGACTGATACCAATCCGATGCTGAATATGTCGTCGTTCGTAACGACCTTTGCGGAGCCCGAAGCGGTGGCAACAGCCGGTCGCAACATGTACAAGAACTATATCGACCACGACATGTACCCGCAGACCTTCGCGATGGAAGCGCGCATGGTGCGATGGCTACATCAGTTGTGGAATGGTCCACAGGGCGTCGAGCCATATGGAACGGCGACGATCGGTTCATCCGAGGCATGCATGCTGGCCGGTCTCGCGCATAAGTGGAACTGGCGGCAGGCACGCGAGAAGGCGGGCAAGGACGCGACCCGCCCGAACATGGTCACGGGCGGCAATGTGCAGATCGTGTGGAAGAAATTCCTGCGCTACTTCGATGTCGAACCGCGCATTGTGCCGCTCAAGCCAGGCAACTATCGGCTGACGGCAGAACAGCTGGACAAGTATGTCGACGAGAACACGATAGCGGTGGTCGCGATTGCGGGTCAGACCTTCACCGGCGAGGACGACGACATCCAGGAAATCCATGACTGGCTCGACGCCTACGAACAGAAGACCGGCACCTCGATTCCAATGCATATCGACGGCGCGTCGGGAGGTTTCGTGAATCCGTTTCTCTATCCCGACTATAAATGGGACTTTCGCCTGCCGCGCGTGCAATCGATCAACGCATCTGGTCACAAGTTCGGGCTCACGCCGCCAGGTCTCGGCTGGGTTGTTTTTCGCGAGCGCAAAGTGTTCAACGAAGATCTGATCTTCTACGTGAATTACCTGGGTGGCGAAATGCCGACAGCGACGCTGAATTTCAGCCGCAACGCCGCGCCCATCGCGGTGCAGTACTACCAGTTTCTACGGCTGGGATTTGATGGGTACAAACGCGTCATGACCCACACGCTGAAAAACGCAGTCGCGCTTCGCGACGTGCTCGTTAAGAGCGGCTATTTCACCATCATGAACGAAACGCAGCGCATCCCGGTGGTGTCGGTCACGCTCGATCCGAAGGTCAGGAATTTCAATGAATTCGACGTTTCGAACAAGGTGCGTGAGAAGGGCTGGGTGCTGTCCGCGTACACGATGCCGCCCAACGCTGAGGAGGTGCGGAGCCTGCGCGTCGTCGTGAGGCCGCATATAAATCATAACGTCGCGATGCTTCTGGCACGCAACATCGTCAGCGCGTGCCAGTACCTGGAGAAGCACGGCGGCAACGCAACCGCTCCGGCACTGCACGCGCATGCAGAAGAAAAGAGTTCGCCGGCGAAGTGCTGAGGTTCGCGCCGCGTCACGCGAGCCGGAAAAGTAAAGCGGGCCGCTAGATTTATCCAGCGGTCCGCCGGCACGCGGCAGACTGATTGCTCGCTCTTACGGGGCGAGAGCGTGAGTTCGCTGATGCGGGAAGCTGCAGGCGCAAGCCAGGAAAACCGTCGAACATCAAGAGTTCGCCAGCTGTCAGCTTGCTCGCAGTTCGCGCGTCAAACCGCATCGGATCACCCAGGCGCAGGTTTTTCCGGGTGCGTAGATCCTGTCGCGGGTTTTTCGAATCAATACATTGAAAAGCTGCGCCAGCATGCGAAGTCTTGCAGTGTGTCGATAGGTGGTGTTGAGTCTGCCGGATCGCTGCTCTAATCCCGCAACCTCATACCAGTCAAGGATTTGAGGCCGGACAGCCTTGATGATCAAGGCTGTCGGGAAGTGCTGGGTTTGCGCTATTCGTTTTCGTCGAAGTAGTGCCCAAACTTGGCCTGCTTGGTGCGGATATACCGTTCGTTTTCTTCGCGCGTCGGAATCGCCAGCGCGACGCGTTCGCACACGGGAATGCCGTGCTTCGACAGCGTGTCGAACTTCTTCGGATTGTTGCTCATCAGTCGCACCGACGTGACTTTCAGCGTGCGCAAGATGCCGGCGGCCGAATCGTACTCGCGCGAATCGTCGGGCAAGCCGAGGTCGAGGTTGGCCTCCACCGTGTCACGCCCCTGCTCCTGCAGCGCGTATGCGCGAATCTTGTTGGACAGGCCAATGCCGCGACCTTCGTGGCCGCGCAGATACAGCAGCACACCGCAGCCTTCGGCGGCAATGTAGCGCAACGCCAGGTCAAGCTGCTCGCCGCAATCGCAGCGGTATGAGCCCAGCACGTCGCCGGTCAGGCATTCCGAATGCAAACGGGTGAGGACCGAATCCTTGCTGGCAACATCGCCCATGACAAGCGCGAGATGCTCGGCGCCTGTGTCACAGACGCGAAACACATAGGAGGTAAACGTGCCGTAGCGCGTGGGAAGCGTGGCGACAGCGTCGAGAATGACGCATTCGCCGGTCGTATCGCCAATGACGGGCGAGGAGTCGTGAGGCGTGGACATAGCGTTAGGCAAAGGCACTGACATGAACCCGAGAGCAACCGGGGATAAAGTACGGAGCTAGAGTTTACCGCTAATCGGCCTGACGCACCGCACACGTGTTCGCGGCGGTCGGGTCTCGCAGGTATCGCGCCTCACCTGGTGTTTGCCCATGCATGCCCGATCGGCACGCTCCAACTATACTGAAAGCGCCTGTCCCCAACGACAGCGCGTCACGTGCCGACGTGCTGCACTGCGATACGGAGCCGCTCCATGACTAGCGTTGCACAACTTCTCAAGTCCAAGCCCAGCGAAGGCGTCTTTACCATTGCGGCAGATGATTCGGTCTATAACGCCATCAAGCTCATGGCGGAAAAGCAGATCGGCGCGCTTGTCGTGATCGACGGCGACAGCATCGCCGGCATCATCACGGAGCGTGACTACGCGCGCAAGGTCGTGCTGATGGACCGCTCATCGAAGGCGACGCCCGTGCGCGACATCATGAGCAAAGCGGTGCGCTTTGTGCACCTGGAGCAGACCACCGACGACTGCATGGCCCTCATGACAGAGCGGCGCATGCGCCATCTGCCGGTCATCGATCAGGAAAGACTGGTGGGAATGGTTTCGATTGGCGATCTGGTGAAGAACATCATTGCCGAGCAGCAATTCACGATCCAGCAGCTCGAGTTCTATATCACCGGCGAGCGGCCGTAAAAAAAGCCCAAGCCGCCAGGGTTTGGGCCAAGCTACCTTGCGGCAGCGGAGGTTTCTGACAATTCGGTCTTCGGGTATGCGGCGGGCATGAATCGCGACCGCATACCTCGGTGCTTACCAGGTATTCCTACTCTCGACCGCCGGATCAATGGCCGAAATTAGTGGCCGAAATAAATACGCTGGCTGGCCACCGCCGGTTGCGACATCTGCATCGTGCCCGACGCCGACGAACCGCTCGTGGACGGCCCATATCCGCTTGTATCGGCGACGCTGTTCTGTTCGATTGGCGGATTTTCTGCCTGCACGCGCTTTTCGGCCGCCTGGATGTCAGCCGGATAGTTCACGTCATTGGAAATAGACGGGTTGTAGCCCGCCCGCTCCAACTGGATCAACTGGCTCTTCACTTCCGCGCGCGTCACAGGCTGCTGGCTCGTGTCGGCCGCCTGCGCGAACGAAGCAACCGGAGCGGCGAGCATTGTGGCAATAGCGACAGCTTGAATGAGTGACTTCATGATGGCTTACCTCCAGATCTGGTTTTATGTTCGCTTGACACAGCGTGTGGGAAGCGGGTAGTTCCAGTCTAGTTAGCCGACTCTCAAGGGAAAACCCTTAATTTCAACATATATAATTGTTAAATTTGCAAGAGTCGATTGAGAACCCTGCATAAACTTCCTCAAACCTGACAGATTGACGTAGTAATTGCCAGTTTCGTAAGCTTTAAGGGCCGTACGCCCGCAGCCATGTTTCATGGTGGTGCATACGCCGCTATCAGGCGCGCGTATTCTCAGCCTGGCAGCCGACAGCGCTGCTGCGCACTGGCGCACTACTGCGCTTTGGCGCGGTGTTATTTCGATGCAGTCCCGCCAGCGGATACCAGCAGCTTGCGCGGTCCGCTGACGAACGGGCTGCCGGGCACATAAAAGCGCAACGGCTGGTGCATTTCACGCGACAGTCCAATGCGTGTCGTGACGGCAACCGGACTGGCTTCCTCTTCCATTCTGCCGAGCCACAGACCGTGTCCGGTGCACAGGTCGATGCCATCAAAGGCTTGTCCGATACCAAGCGCCACGGACAACCGCCCCGGCCCGCGGGCGAGATCCCGCAAGCTCACGCCTTTACGCCGGGCCTGCATCAACGGTAAACCCTCCAACGGCTCAATGGCCCGGATCAGCACGCCAGCGCCAATGCCCTCAACCTCGCTGGACACGTTGAACATGTACGACACGCCGTAGGTCAGCCGCACGTGGGCATGGCCACGTGCGAGGAACATCGCGCCGTTATGGGGGCGCAGGCCGATAAACGCGTAACTGGTGGAGTCGCCGATCGGATAGGCCTCCATTTCGACGATGCGCCCGCTCATGCGCCCCTCTGGCAGATCATGGACCACATATTTGCCGACCAGATAGCGCGCCATTTCGACGGTATCGACAGGCAAATCGTCACGTTCGAGCGGAATAATATGAAGAGGTAAATCAGTCATTGACGCGGTGATTCCCAGATTGCGAAGGCGGCGATGAACCGACAACGGCTTCGCACAATAAGCAGCTTTTTATTCATGGCGCAAGTTTATCCGTTGTGCCAAAGCCGCATTTCGACATACAGTTGCATTCAACATTCTTTCAAGTGGGAGTATTGTTACATTCCGGCTAGCAGTACATCCTTCGCCGGGCAGCGCGCACCTCGGCCCGCTGCATTATTAGCAGATAGAGCACAACCAGGCTTGCATCACTCGCAGCATCGTTCCACTCAGGTTTGATCCCGAAGTACTGTTGGTGCAATCCTGCGGTTCCGCCCCGGAACCGTGAAAAATCATGACAACCGGAGAAACTTGAATGAAAGCATTCCAGGCAATCAAAGTCGTCGCTGGCGCGCTGATCGTTGTGGCTTCGCTCAACGCTTACGCACAGAGCAGCGATGCCGCAGCTGACTCGAGCACGATGGCAGCGCCGAGCGCCAAGTCCACCAAGGCCGCCAACCGTGCCCTGCAACGCAGCGTGCGCAAGTCTCTGGCACGGACAAAAGACCTGAGCGCCAACAACATCACGGTGCGCGCCCGCAGCGGTGCCGTGACGCTGGAGGGCACGGTGCCTGAGCAGGAGCAGATCGATCGGGCCACGCAAGCCGCACAGGGCGTGGCAGGTGTAACCTCGGTGAAGAATGCACTGACGATTCGCGCGATCGGTCAGTAAGCGTCACAGCTCGGGCGCATCCCTTTTATGCAAAGGGTTGCGCCCGTTTCAATTGCGGGCCAGGATGAAAACAAACACGGCTGTGCTGCCACGCTGGACCATCGGAACACCGGTCGCGGCCTGGCTGGTGCTGGGCGCGGCGGCAATGCTGCCGGGCTACGGGATCATGCTCGCACTGGTCGGCCTCGCGCTGGCCGGTTCCGTATTCGCCGCCGTGCATCACGCCGAGGTGGTCGCACACCGGGTGGGCGAACCCTTTGGCACGCTGGTGCTGGCAGTAGCCGTCACCGTGATCGAAGTTGCGCTGATCGTGTCGGTCATGCTCACGTCCGGCCCTGAGAAAGCGGGGCTCGCTCGCGATACCGTGTTTGCCGCGGTGATGATCGTGTGTAACGGGATCGTCGGTATCTGCCTGCTGGTGGGCGGCATCCGCCATCGCGAACAGGACTTCCAGGCGCGCGGGGCCGCCGCGACACTCGCGGTGCTCGCCTCCCTGTCGGTATTGACGCTCGTGATGCCGAACTACACGACCACCCAGCCGGGTCCGTTGCTCTCGACATCGCAACTCGCGTTCGCGGGCGTATCGTCGCTTGTGCTCTATGGCGTGTTTGTGTTCGTGCAGACCGTGCGCCATCGCGACTATTTCCTCGCGGCCACGCCCGACGAGAGCGTTCACGCCGAACCGCCCACCAACGCGCAGGCCCTCTTCAGCGCCCTGCTTTTGCTGGTGTGCCTCGTGGCCGTCGTGCTGCTGGCGAAACTGCTTTCGCCAACCGTCGAGAGTGCGGTGAAGAACATCGGCGCGCCACCTGCCGTGGTCGGCATCGTGATCGCGGCGCTTGTGCTGCTACCCGAAGGACTTGCCGCCGTGCGGGCCGCGCGTGCCGACCGCTTGCAGAACAGTCTGAATCTCGCGCTAGGCTCGGCACTCGCCAGTATCGGGTTGACCATTCCAACCGTGGCCGCCGTGTTTCTCTGGACTGGCCAACCGTTGATACTCGGCATTGACGGCAAGGAAACCGTGATGCTGATCCTGACGCTGGTGGTGGGCACGCTCACGCTGAGCTCCGGGCGCACGACCATCCTGCAGGGCGTGGTTCACCTGTCGCTGTTCGCGGCGTATCTGTTCCTTTCGTTCGCCCCTTAGCGCGGCAGCAGCATCACTCGGTCCAATGTTCCGCAATCCACTCGCGGAACAGATTCACCTTCTGTTGATGCGCGACGCAATCCGGATAGACGAAGTAGTAGCGCCATCCCGTCATCAGGACGACATCGAAGGGCCGTACCAGGCGCTTCGCCGCCACGTCCTCGTCAATCAGCGCGAGATCGCTGATCGCTACGCCGAAACCCTGCAACGCCGCATTGGTCGCCAGATCGAGGGTGTCGAAGCTCGGCCCGTTCCCCGCGTCGATATCGCGGGCATCGACGTGATCGAGCCACATTTTCCAGTCGCGATGGTCGCGCGTCGGGTGCAGCAGCGTGTGCCGCGCCAGATCGGCCACGCTATCGAGCGGCCTGTCGTTGAGCAGTTCGGGCGCGCAGACCGGCGTGAGCCGCTCCTCGAATAACGGCACAGCCTGCACATCGGCACCGGGCGACGAGCCGTAAATGATCGCCGCATCGAACGGCTCGACCTGGAAATCCACATCGTGTTGCCACGTGGTCGTGATCTGCACGTGCAGATCGG
>FTKM01659492.1_pt1 | contig 14558 bp, 12 predicted proteins | sample 1658051 | NCBI WGS metagenome assembly FTKM01 (sample SAMEA3914794, study PRJEB12502) | metagenome | biome: forest; material: soil | place: Canada | collected 2011-07-05 | depth 0.1 m | reverse complement strand
CTGCTGATCGAGCACGACGTGAAACTGGTGATGGGCCTGTGCAACAACATGACGGTGCTCGATTACGGCAAGGTGATTGCCCAGGGTCTGCCGCAAGACGTGCAGAAGGATCCGAAGGTGATCGAGGCATATCTCGGTGCAGGAGTCCATTGATGGCTAATTCCGCGATGTTGAAAATCAAGGGCCTGCAGGTCAATTACGGCGGCATTCAGGCAGTCAAGGGTATCGACCTGGAAGTGGCTCAGGGCGAACTGGTCACGCTGATCGGCGCGAACGGCGCAGGCAAGACCACGACGATGAAGGCGATCACGGGTCTGAAGGCGTACGGTGCGGGCGATATCGAGTACATGGGCCAGTCGATCAAGGGCCTGCCCGCGCACGAACTGCTCAAGCGCGGTCTCGCGATGGTGCCGGAAGGGCGCGGCATCTTCGCGCGCATGTCGATCATCGAAAACATGCAGATGGGCGCCTACCTGCGCAATGACACGGACGGCATCAAGTCGGACGTGGACCGCATGTTCGGCTTCTTCCCGCGTCTGAAGGAACGTGCCTCGCAGTATGCAGGCACGCTCTCGGGCGGCGAGCAGCAGATGCTGGCGATGGCCCGTGCGATCATCAGCAAGCCGAAGCTGTTGTTGCTCGACGAACCGTCGATGGGTCTGTCGCCGATCATGGTCGAGAAGATCTTCGAAGTGGTGCGTGCTATTTCCGCCGAAGGCATGACTGTGCTGCTGGTGGAGCAGAACGCGCGTCTCGCGTTGCAGGCGGCTAATCGCGGCTATGTGATGGACTCGGGTCTGGTGACGATGTCCGGTGACGCGAAACAGATGCTGGATGATCCGAAGGTTCGGGCTGCTTATCTGGGTGAGTAAGTCTGTGCGTCAGATCTGAGCGGGAATGAGTGGTTTGAAGCAGCCACTTTGACCTGCGCAAGAAAAAGGCCGCATGCGTTGTTTCAGCATGCGGCCTTTGTCATTTCAAATGCGCCTTGCCTGACGACGGCGGTCAAGCAGCAGGCACTACGCAGCAGAAGGTGATGTGCTCTCTTCTGGTGTAACCGGTGGTGCGTCAGACTTTGCAGGCGCGGGGTCAGCCAGCGCACCGAGCCGCTTGCCCAGGCTGATCACAGGATCTGCGCGATACCCAAGCGCCTCATAAAACTCGCGGATATCTTCCTTCGCCGAGAGCACCTTCAGATTCACCTTCGGACAGCCCAGCGCCGTCAACGCCGCCTCCGCATGCGCAACCAGCCGCGTGCCGATGCCGAGCCGCCGCTGCGACGTGTCCACCGCGAGCGAATACATCCATCCACGATGGCCGTCGTAGCCTGCCATCACCGTGCCGACCACCCGTGCTTCGATCACGGCGACAAAGAACAACTCCGGCTGCGTTCCCATTTTGTTGGCGATCGACAGATGCGGGTTGCGTTGCGGCCTCGTGAGGTCCCGGTACTCGGGAAATGCCTCTTGCCACAACGCGACCACAGCATCGGTGTCGCTGGCTTCGAAGCAGCGGATCGAGAGCGGTGTGGTCGTCGTCAGCGTCATATGCGTTCCTGGCGTTTTAAAGCGTATCGAGAATCGAGCGCAGCATTGCCATCATCTGGTCGATTTCGTCGTTCGTCACGTTCAGTGCCGGCATGAAGCGCAGCAGATTCGGACGCGCTGCGTTCAGAAGCAGGCCATCGGGCTGCATGTTGCGCGCCTTTTCGACGATCTGGTTGCCGATGTCCTTGCCCAGCAGCAGCGCGCGCAGCAGCCCTTCGCCACGTTCGCCTTCGAAGCCGCGTTCTTCGGACAGTTCCAGCAGTTTCGAGCGCAGATACTCGCCGCGTGCACGCACGCCTTCGAGGAAACCCGGCGCCGTCAGTTGCGAGATCACCGAGAAGCCAACCGCCGTCATCAGCGGATTGCCGTTGTAGGTGCCGCCCTGATCGCCCGCTTCGAACACTTCCACGGCCGACTTGCAAAGCAATGCCGCGAGCGGCACGCCGCCACCAATGCCCTTACCGAGCGTCATGATGTCAGGCTCGATACCTGACAGCTCATACGCGAACAGCGTACCGGCACGGCCACAGCCGCTTTGCACTTCGTCGACGATCAGCAGCAGGTTGTGCTTTTGCGTCAGCGCGCGCAATTGCTGCATGAATTCGCGCGAGGCCGGAATCACGCCGCCTTCGCCCTGAATCGGCTCCAGCATCACCGCGACGGTTTTGCTGTTGATGAGCTGCTCCACCGACGCGATATCGTTCAGGTCAGCCTTCGGGAAACCGGGCACTTGCGGTGCATAGATCGTGTCCCAGCCCGGCTTGCCGCTCGCCGACATGGTGGCGAGCGTGCGGCCGTGGAAGCTATGGTCGAACGTGATGATCTCGAACGCGCCGTCCTTGTGTTTCTTGCCCCACTTGCGCGCGAGCTTGATCGCGCCTTCGTTCGCTTCCGCGCCGCTGTTGGTGAAAAACACCTTGTCGAAGCAGCTGTGCTCGGTGAGCAAACCCGCCAGTTGTGCCATCGGTCCGTTGTAGAACGCAGGCGACGGGTTGATCAGCAGTTGCGCCTGCTTGTTCAGCGCTTCGATCATGCCGTCGTTGCAGTGGCCCAGACTGTTGACCGCCCACCCCTGGATGAAATCGAGGTATCGCTTGCCGGTGTTGTCGTAGAGCCACGAGCCCTTGCCGTGCGTGAAAACGATCTCGGGCCGGTTGGTGATGTACATCAGCGACTCGATGGGGTACTCATTGAAATTCATGGGCGGGCTCCGGCAGTGCAGGGGTGAAAGAACAGTAACAAAGGGATCGAAAAAACAAAAAAGCCACGGCATGCCGTGGCTTTCGTGATTCGAACAACATGCGCCTTAACGGCGCGAATCCGTGACAAAGCCGGCGGCGTCCCTAAGGGAGCAGCGAGCGGCGACGTCGAAGTTCGGACTGGATGCGGTTCATGCGCGAAAGAATACGACAACGCGAGCGCCGGTGTAAACCATGAATTTCGTGTGCGGTCGACTTTTTTGGTCCACCGCGCACGCTGATTCCATTCACACAGGCAATCGCTGGTCCGTTAGGGCGTAATCAAACCGGGGATCAAACCGGATTGGCCAGGTCGGCGGCACTGGTGAACGAATCCGCATAGAACTCGTCTTCCGGCAAACCGTGGTGCTGCGTGAAATCACGTTGCGCCGACTCGACCATCACCGGTGCGCCGCAGGCGTACACCTGATAACCCGACAAGTCTGGCAGATCTTCAATGACGCTTCGATGAACGAAGCCCGTGCGGCCCGTCCAGGCATCGCTTGGGTCCGGCTCGGAGAGCACCGGCACGAACTTGAAGTTCGGAATTTCACGGGCCCATTGCTCCGCCAGATCCAGCAGATACAGGTCCTTCTTGCGACGCGCGCCCCAGTACAGCGTCATGGGCCGGTTAAGGTTCTTGAACACCGCGTGCTCGACGATCGCTTTCAGCGGTGCGAAACCCGTGCCGGAGGCGAGCAGCACGATTGGCTTGTCCGAGTCTTCGCGCAGGAAGAAAGTGCCAAGCGGTGCTTCAAAGCGCAGGATGTCGCGCTCCTTCATTGCGCCAAAGACGTGATCCGTGAAGGTGCCGCCGGGCATATGACGGATATGCAATTCGATCGGGCCCTCGACGTGCGGCGCATTCGCCATCGAATAGCTGCGGCGCTTGCCGTCCTTCAGGATGAATTCGAGGTACTGGCCGGCGAGATATTGCAGACGCTCGTTGGCAGGCAATTGCAGCTTGAGCACGATGACGTCGTCGGCCTTGCGCTCGATGGCGTTCACGCGGCAAGGCAGTTTTTTGACCTGCACGTCGCCCACGCCCGCCACTTCGCGGATGTCGATCTCGAGATCCGTGCACGGCGTCGCGCAGCAGAAGAGCGCCATGCCGCGGGTTTTTTCATCGTTCGACAGCGCCGAGGACGAATGCGAGCGCTGCTCGACCTCGCCGCTCACCACGGTGCCTTTGCAGGAGCCGCATGCGCCGTTCTTGCAGCCATAAGGCAGGCCGACGCCCTGGCGCAGCGCGGCGCTCAGAACTGGTTCATCGGCTTCTACTTGAAACTGCCGGCCGCTTTGCCGGAGGGTTACGTTAAATGCCATAGCGTGTTCGAGTTCGAAAAGTCTGTAATCGGTGCTAGCCGCGCCTGACGGCTACAATGCGTCCACCATGAAAGCCACCAGAAACTTGCGACGCCCGCGCGTGCTGATTGTGGGCTGCGGCGACGTCGGCATGCGTTGCGTCGAGATGCTGCGGCCGCGCGCGCGCGTGTTTGCGCTGACGACCCAAAGCTCCCGTTGCGCTGAATTGCGCGCGGCGGGCGTGACGCCGCTGGTCGGCGATCTCGATTCGCGCAGAAGCCTCAAGCGGCTCGCGGGTCTCGCGTCGACCATATTGCATCTGGCTCCGCCGCAAAAGAGCGGCAATGACGACCGCCGTACCCGCGCGCTGCTCGCCGCCTTGAGTGCACGGCGCCTGCGACCGGCACGCAGTGCGGCTCGCCCGGTAGCGGGCTTGCGCCGCCTTGGCGCCGCATGGATGGAACGGCAAACAGCCGATATTGTACCCGAGGGGGTGGTTCGCCCTACGGGTTCGAGGGCACCCGCGCGGATCGTCTACGCGAGCACGACAGGCGTCTATGGCGACTGTGGCGGGGCGTGGATCGACGAAACGCGCTCCGTGCGTCCGGCCAATCCGAGGGCGCTGCGGCGTGTCTCGGCGGAGCGGCAACTGCGGCGGGCGACCGCCAATGGCGCATTCGCGGCCAGTATCGCGCGCATTCCGGGCATATATGCGAGCGGCCGCCTGCCGCTCGCGCGGCTCGCGAAACGCACGCCGGCGCTGAGCGACGCTGACGATGTCTACACGAACCACATCCATGCCGACGATCTCGCCGCGATTCTGGTGCGCATGATGAGGCTCGGCAAGCCAGCGCGGGTCGTCCACGCTTCGGACGACACGGTGCTCAAGATGGGCGAATATTTCGACGCGGTGGCGGATGCCTATGGTCTCGAGCGTCCACCACGTATCACGCGGGCGCAGGCTGAAACGCAGATCGAGCCGATGCTGCTCTCGTTCATGCGCGAGTCGAGACGGCTCATGAACCAGCGGATGAAACGCGAACTGCGGGTGCAGTTGCGCTATCCGACGGTCGGCGATTTTCTGCGCAATACAGTGGGTGCGGAAGATGCAACGGATGCGGATCGCGCACCTTGATTCGGCAAGGATCACGTAAGCGCAGGCAACGCCTCAAGCAGCAGGAAGCAGAGGAATGCACCGATCAAGGCGCCGATCAGGCTGGGGTGGTACTTGTGCCGCAGATGCATGGCGATCATAAGACCGCCAATCAGCGCCACACTGAGACAGATAAACGCGATCAACGCACCCGAGATCTCAAACGTCCGATTGAGGATCATGGCGCCCCTCCCTGAAAGCTTTGTTGTCTTTGTTTAAGCGAGTATAGAGGGCGTTGTCAGGAAGAGCATGCTGCGACGCAGCGCAAATTGCGGGATTTGAGCAAGAAACGTGCGGCTGCGCACGCGGCTCTTTCGATGGCGCGGGGCCTGCCGCGTTGAGCCTGTTTGCTGACCGGCGTGTTACCTGTTTACCCTTTCCGTAAAAGTCCGAGGTCGGCTTCGTCGAGCCATTGCCACGCGCCTTCAGCGAGCGTCTGTGGCAAACCGAGGCCGCCGATGCGCTCACGATGCAGCGCTTCCACGCGGTTGCCCGTCGCCGCGACCATGCGCTTGACCTGATGGTATTTGCCTTCGAGCACGCTCAGTTCAAGCGAATGATCACCACGCGCATTCGCGCTGACAGCGACGACCGGTTTAGATTCACCGTGCAGCAGGACGCCTTCGCGCAACGCGTCGAGTTGAGTGTCGTCCAGTGGATGGCGCGTGGTGGCGAGGTAGACCTTGGGCACTTTGCGCTTGGGCGAGGTGAATGCGTGAACAAACTTGCCATCGTCCGAGAGCAGCAGTAGTCCCGTGGTGTCCTGGTCGAGACGGCCCACACATTGCACGCCGCGTGCCGCGAACTGCGGAGGCAACAGGCTGAACACGCTCAAATGATGCTGCGGTTCGCGCGAGCATTCGTAGCCTGCGGGCTTGTTGAGCAGCAGATAGGCGTGCTCACGGTAGGGCCACGCGATGCCGTCGACAGAGAAGGTCAGTGCCTCGGTCGGGACATCGGCGTCCGGATCGGCGCAGAGCGCGCCCTGGATTGTTACGTGGCCGTCTGCGATCAACGCGCGGCATTGGCGTCGTGAACCGAAACCTTGGGTGAAGAGAACGCTTTCGAGATTCATGGAGGCGAAGATACGGCGGGAAACGCGAAGCAAAAATGCACGCGACGCACTGGAGTGCGTCGCGTGCATTTTACCCGGCACGCCGCGTAAGGCTACGCGTCACCGTATTACCGACTTTGGGCCAACCTCGCGGGCCATGCCTGGCCCGTCGCGATCGCGTCTTGTTTGCGTATGTGCGTTGAGGCGCGGTCGGCTTCAAGGCGTCTTAGTGCACGCCAGCGCGTCGTTCCACAAAACGCCGCACGTAGTCGTCCGCTGGACGGGTGAGGATTTCATTCGGCGTGCCTTCCTGCACCAGCGTGCCATCGCGGAGAATCGCGATACGGTTGCCGATCCGCAGCGCTTCGTCGAGATCGTGCGTGATAAAGACAATCGTCTTGTTCAGCGTCGACTGCAATTGCAGCAACTGGTCCTGCATTTCCGTGCGAATCAACGGATCCAGCGCGGAGAACGCTTCGTCCATCAGAAGCACATCGGTATCTGCAGCCAGTGCGCGCGCCAGACCGACACGCTGACGCATGCCGCCCGAGAGTTCGTCCGGATAGTGCTCGCCATAGCCGTTGAGCCCCACCTTGCCAAGCCACGTGCGGGCCTTTTCGTAGGCTTCGGCCTTGCCTTCACCACGGGTGCGCAGCGCGTAAGCGGTGTTGTCGAGCACGGTCTGATGGGGCAGCAGGCCGAAGTTCTGAAACACCATGCTGATCTTGTAGCGGCGCAACTCGCGCAAACCTTGCGGGTTGAGCTTGATGACGTCGGAGCCGTCAATGACGATTTCGCCCGCGGTAGGCTCGATCAGCCGGTTGAAGTGCCGTACCAAGGTTGACTTGCCCGAGCCGGACAGTCCCATGATCACGTAGATTTCGCCTGATCCGATGTTCAGGCTGACGTCGTTCAGCCCCACGTTGCAGCCGGTCTGCGCCAGAACGTCAGCCTTGCCCTTGCCGCTGCGCAGCAGGTCGAGCACGTGGGCGTGACTGGTTTCCGGGCCAAACAGCTTGTACACGTGCTTGACTTCTATCGCTGCCATGTTTGTCTCCTGAGCGTTTCGCGCGATGCGGATGCGCGGTGCCGATGTTTACTTCGCTGCACGGGTTTCGAGGCTGCTGCGGCTCGCTTGACCGTCGCCGTTCGCATCTGCTGCTGCGTCCGTTTCCGTTTCACTCGACGCGCTTGCCGCCGTGCGCGAGTAGGGGATACGCGAGGCAGCCTTGGCCTTCTTGCGCATCGCCAGCAGACGCCGCGTGCGGCGGTCCTGCCCATAACCCTGGCTGATCCGGTCGATCACGATCGCGAGAATCACGATTGCAATACCGGCCTGCATACCCTTGCCGACATCGAGTGTCTGGATGCCGGCCAGCACATCCTCACCGAGGCCACGCGCGCCGATCATCGAGGCGATCACGACCATCGACAGCGCCATCATCGTTGTCTGGTTGATACCGGCCATGATGCTGGGGCGCGCGAGCGGCAGTTGCACGTTCACCAGCAGTTGCCAGCGTGTCGTGCCAAAGGCGCGTGCCGCTTCGACCACGTCGCCGTCCACGTGACGGATACCCAGATCGGTCAGGCGGATCAATGGCGGCAGGGCATAGATGATGGTGGCGAAAATCGCAGGCACCTTGCCGAGGCCGAACAGCATCAGCACAGGAATCAGGTACACGAAGCTCGGCAGCGTCTGCATGATGTCGAGCACCGGCAGCAGCACACGACGCAGCATCGCGCTACGCGAGGTGAAGATGCCGAGCGGCACACCCAGCACGACCGACAGGACGGTGGCCACGAGCATCAGCGAGAGCGTCTCCATCAGCTTGTCCCACAGACCGAAGCAGCCGATCGCGTAGAGCAGCAGCACGAAGAACCCGGCAATGCCGAGGCGCCGCGTCGCGTTCCACGTGACCGCGCCGACCACGAGCAGGATCAGCCATGCCGGCGTGGCGCGCAGCGCGCCTTCGAGCGGCACCAGCAGGTAGTGCAGCAGCAGAATGCTGAAGTTATGAAAGCTGTCGCCATAGCGCGTGACAAACGACTGAACCACGTCGTTGACCCAGTCCGCAATCGACAGGTGCAAGAAAATTGAATTCATGATCAAACCTCCGATGCGCGGGAACGGACGGCACACGGCGCGCACTGGCGCCACGCCGTCCGTTCAGCGCAAACCATCGTAATGCTGCTGCGTGTCAGGCGCCCGTGAGCGAGGCCTGAACCTTCTGCGCCACGTCGGCCGGGACCCATTGCTTCCACACTTCGGGGTGGTCGTGCAGGAACTGTTTAGCCATCGTCGGGCCGTCGATCTTCTTGCTGGTCATCTCGAGGATGGTCTTGTTCAGGAAGTCCATCGAAAAGCTGACCTTGGAGTAGGTCGTCATCAGTTCCGGTTCGGCCTGATAGAAGGGGGTCGACACGCCGACCTTCAGGTGCGACACCAGATACGACGACGCGCATTGCGAGGTACTGTTGTCTGCACGCAGCGTTTCCCAGCATTTCTGGTCGAATGCCGGCATCTTCAGCTGGACGAACTTGAACTTGGCCATCAATGCTGCCGGTTCCCAGTAGTAGAACAGGATCGGCTTGCCGCGCTGGTAGGCGGAGGAAATCGCGGCGTCGAGTGCAGCGCCGGTGCCGGGACGGAAGTTGGTGTAGCTGTCGTCCAGCTTCAGCACTTTCAGCAGACGCGAATTCACGCGCTCGCAATCCCAGCCGGCCGGGCAGTTGAGGAAGCGGCCTTTACCCGGTTCTTCATCATCCTCGAAGAGGTCTTTGTACTTCGGCAGATCCGCCACCGAGGTGAGGTTCGGCGCAATCGGCTTGATGCCGCGCGACGGGTCGCCCTTGATGACGTATTCCGGCACGTACCAGCCTTCGTTGGTGCCGCCCGGCAGCGTATCGCCGATCAGCTTCACTTTGCCGTCCGCGACGCCCTTGGCGATGATCTCCGAGCGGCCCGTCCATTGTTCGCCCCAGACCTGCAGGTCGTTGCGCGAGAGGGCGGTTTCGGTAGCAGCGGTGCTGCCCGGCACCGTATCGGTCGTGCAGCCGTAGCCCTTTTCCGTGATGTAGCGCAGGACTGAGCTCGTGAACGAGCCGCTTTCCCACGTGACGTCGGCAAAGTGCACGGGCTTGCCGCTCGAGCACCATGTGCCGGCATGCGCGGCGGCGGGCCATAAGGCGCTTGTTGCCAGCGCGAGGCACGCTGCGCGCATCCAGGGTTTGATCTGCATAAGTTGCGTCTCCTTTATCGGTTTTAGTGTGTGCGTCGTGAGACGCGTCAAGCGTAGGTACTGCGAGAACTTTGCGTTGCGGCGAGAACGGTTTCGTCGATGGTGAGCCCGAGGCCCGGTTCGTCCGACAGCGTGAGCCAGCCTTCGCGGTCGACATCGATGGGCTGCTTCAGCATGAAGTCGCGCCGCTCGATCGACCATTCAGGCGGGTCGTACGGAAATTCGATGAACGGTGCAGAAGCCGCACCGGCGGTCAGGTGCAGATTGGCCATCAGGCCGATGCCGTTGCCCCAAGTGTGCGGCGTAAATACCTTGCCGCGCGCCTCGACTGCCTGCGCGAGCTTGCGCAAACCTTCCATGCCGAGCGAACAGGCGACGTCCGGCTGAAATACGTCGAGGCAGTCGTGAGCGAGCAGTTGATCGAACTCATAGCGCTCGCGGGTCATCTCGCCACCGGCGATGCGCAGCGTGGTGGCGCGACGCAGTGCGGCGTAGCCGTCGTAATCACCGCGATGCAGCGGCTCTTCCATCCAGTACACGCCCTGTTTTTCGAGTTCGCGGGCGACTTCGAGCGCTTCGCTGACGGTCCACGGCGTGGCCGTGTCCCAAGGCATACGCCAGCCCTGATTGCAGTCCACCATCAGTTCGAGGCGGTTGCCTACGGCGTCGCGCACAGCAGCGAGTGCGGTCAGGTCGTCGGCGATCCGGGTGCGGCCAAAGCGGATCTTCAGCGCAGGAAAGCCGCGTGCGGCAACGTGCAGCGCCATTTTTGCCATTTCGTCGGGATGCCGATGCACTCCGCTCGACGCGTACGCGCGAATCCTCTGACTACGGCCGCCCATCATTTTCCAGCAGGGTTCGCCGCGAATCTTGCCGGCCAGATCCCAGAGGGCGATATCCAGCGGCCACGGCCGACCGGCGTGAAAGCCGATGTTGTCGAGTACCGCACTGTGGCGTGCCAGATCGAGCGGATCTGTTCCGACGAATAGATGCTGATAGTCGGCGAAGCCGTACATCGCGTCGCCCGAGCCGATCCCGACATTACCCGCATCGTCGTAAACCCGCACAATGGTCGCGGGAAATTTACGGCGCGGCTGGCTATCCCACGAAGCCGGGAACGGTGGATCCAGCTCCAGCTGGTGGTGCGTGATTTCAATCCGGGTGATGCGAGCTGAAACCGGTGCTGCATGACTCATCAGGCGCTCCCTCTTGGATGCGGCAGTGCCACATCAAGGGGCACAATTGAATTGAGAATGACGCCATGCTATGAAGACGGCACGGCCAACTCAATCGCTTCAATTAAAGTAAATGACTGCGTGCAATTTTCAGACATCGACTGCGTATGATGTCAATCAAAGGCATGGCACCCATGCCAACGAGAAGGAGACCGTCGCATCATGGCGATGAACGCGTGGCTGCCCAGAATCGAGGCGGGCAGCGATCCGAAATATCAGGTGATTGCCCGTGCCTTTGCGCAGGCCATCCTCAACGGCCAGTTGCCGGCAGGCGAAAAGCTGCCGCCGCACCGCTCGCTTGCCAGCGAACTGAAGGTCACGACCGGCACGATCAGCCGTGCTTATGCCGAACTGGAGCGCCAGGGCCTCGCGAATGCGCGGGTGGGCGATGGCACCTACGTGGCCCAGGCACGCGCGCGCGACGTGACGGCGAGCGCGGTGCACGCCGCGTTGCGCCCGGGCATGCCGCAGCCGCCTGCGTTGATCGACCTTGGTCAGAACGTGCCGCAGTCTACTGGCGAGGCGGCGGCCTTGTCGGCCACGCTGCACGAGATCGCCAGCGACGAACGGCTCACCGCCGAACTCCTGCAATACGCGCCGGAAGCCGGCTCGATGCGGCACCGCCTGGCGGGCGCCGCGTGGCTCGGGCGCGCTGGCAGTCCTGCGAGTGCGTCACGCGTGCTGGTGACGCAAGGCGCGCAGCACGCGCTGGCGTCGGTACTGCGAGCGGTTGCGAGGCCCGGTGACACCGTGCTCGCCGAAGTGGTCAGCTACCCGGGCATCATTGCGCTGGCGCGGCAACTGCGGCTGCATCTGGTGGGTGTCGAAATCGACGGCGAGGGTCTGGTGCCCGCAGCGCTGGAACTGGCCTGCAAGTCACTGCATCCGCGCGCCATCTTCTGCGTGCCGACCATTCACAATCCGACCACCGCGACGATGTCGAACGAGCGGCGCGATGCGGTCGCCGCGATCCTGCAACGGCACAGCGTTCTGCTAATCGAAGACCTCGTTCCCGCGATGTTGCTGGATGCGCCGCCTGAGCCTTTGGCGACCCGCTTGCCGGAACAATCGTTTCTGATTGCGGGGCTGTCGAAGTCTGTCGCGCCGGGTTTGCGCATTGGCTATCTGCAGGCGCCGACCGCATGGTGCTCGAAGATCGCCGCAGTGATTCGCAGCGACTGCTGGATGACCGCGCCGTTGATGGCCGAAGTTGTGTCGCGGTGGATCGAGAATGGCGAGATGGAGCGCCTCAATGGTCTGCAGCGCGCTCACATAGCGACCCAGCACGAACTGGCGGCCGAACTGCTCGACGGAGTGGCGTACCGTCACGCGGAGACCAGTTCGCACATCTGGCTACCGCTGCCGGAGCCGTGGCGTGCGGCGGAGTTTGCCGCCGCGCTGCGTCACGAGGGCGTATTGGTCAAAACTGCCGACAGCTTCGTGATTGGCCGCAATGCGGCGCCGCACGCGGTGCGTATCTGTATGACCGGCGCGACATCGCGCGAAGCGCTTGCGCGCGGGTTGTCGATCATTCGTACTACGCTCGATCACGGGCTCGAAAGCAGCATGGCGTCGTCGTACGCGCCGTGATTTTGCTGGTATTTGAGCGTGCGGTTTGGTTAGCGATCTCACAGCGAACTCACTGCGATTTCTCAGCAAGGACAACGCGATATCGCTGCAATAACGCTTCAACGATGTTGCAATGACATCGTAAGAATCGGAGCATACCGCGCGGTGTAAGCGACGACGATGGCCTCTCTCTTCCAGGTGGTCACCCATGCGCCGTCTCTTCTCTCATGCCGCCGCGAGCCTTCCAGACTGTCAACATGCACCAACCCTTCTCATGCCGCCGCCAGGCTTCCAGTGGCGCTCCAGCGGCTCAACTGGTCGAAACCTGAAGGCGGCGCCGCGGCATAACCCTGCCACGTTTGCAGATGGCGTATTTCGGCGCGCCTTTCTCCGGGATGGTGGCATCATGGCGAAACGCTTTATGCCCGACGCGCGGTGCGCTCCGCAGAGCGACATGCGTCGGTGTTTCTTCATGCTGCTGCTCAGCCGGCCGGAGGCGATTTTTTAGCGCACGATCGCCTCGATCTTCAGGATATTGAGGCGCGGCACCGCCGCGCCGATCCGTGCCGCTCATCCGGGCGTGCGCCAGCCACTGCGCACTGATGTGTCTGAACAGCATCTTTTCTGAACGTCTCTTTAAACCGACGGAGCAAAGTATGAGCAAGCAGACCATTGCAGACTTTCTGGCGAAGACACTGAATGCGGCTGGCGTCGAGCGCATCTGGGGCGTGACGGGTGACAGCCTGAACGGGCTGTCCGATAGCCTGTACCGGCTCGGTTCGATACGCTGGATGCATACGCGGCACGAAGAAGTCGCCGCGTTCGCTGCAGGCGCGGACGCTGCGGCGACCGGCAAGCTAGCCGTCTGTGCGGGCAGTTGCGGTCCGGGCAATCTGCACCTGATCAATGGCCTGTTCGACTGCCATCGCAACCATCAACCGGTTCTGGCGATCGCCGCGCACATTCCTTCTTCGGAGATCGGCCTCGGATACTTTCAGGAGACGCATCCGCAAGAGCTGTTCAAAGAATGCAGTCATTATGTCGAACTGGTCACAAATCCGTCGCAGTTTCCGCGCGTGCTCGCGACAGCGATGCACACGGCGATCGATCAGCGCGGCGTTGCAGTGATCGTGTTGCCCGGTGACGTCGCGCTAGGCGAAGCGCCGGAAGAAGTACCCGCGTGGTCTGCGATGCTGGAGCCGCCGACGCTCATGCCGTCGGAAGCGGATATCGACCGTCTCGCGGATCTGCTGAACGAGTCGGAAGGTGTGACGCTGTTATGCGGCAGCGGTTGCGCGGGCGCGCACGATGAAGTGGTGGCGCTCGCCGACACTTTGGCCGCGCCCACCGTCCACGCATTGCGCGGCAAACAGTACGTGGAGTGGGACAATCCGTACGACGTGGGTATGACCGGGTTGATCGGCTTTAGCTCGGGCTACTACGCGATGATGTCCTCCGACACCCTGGTCATGCTCGGCACGGACTTCCCGTATCGCAACTTTTATCCGACGCATGGCAACATCGTGCAGATCGATCTGCGCGGCAGCGCGCTCGGCAAGCGCGCACCGTTGAAGATGGGGCTGATCGGCGACGTCAAGGCGACCTTGAAGGCGCTGTTGCCAAAACTCAAGCGCAAGACCGACCGCGACTTTGTCGAGCGGGCCCGCACGCATTACGTTGCGGCACGCCTCTCGCTGGATGATCTCGCCACGCCATCTGATCCGGGCAAGCCGATTCATCCCCAGTATCTGACAAAGATGGTCGACGAAGTGGCCGACGACGACGCAGTCTTCACGGTCGATGTCGGTACGCCGACGCTATGGGCAGCGCGCTATCTGACGATGAACGGCAAGCGCAGTTTGCACGGCTCGTTCAATCATGGCTCGATGGCCAATGCGATGCCGCAGGCCTTGGGTGCGCAGGGTGCCCAACCGAAGCGTCAGGTGATTTCACTGTCGGGCGACGGCGGTTTGTCGATGTTGCTCGGCGATTTGCTCACGGCGCGACAACTCGAACTGCCCATCAAGGTCGTGGTGTTCAACAACAGCGTGCTCGGCTTTGTGGCCATGGAGATGAAGGCAGGTGGCTACCTCAATACCGGCACCGATCTGAGCGCGACTGACTTTGCCGCCATCGCGAAGGGTGCGGGAATCTACAGCGTACGTGTGGAGGATTCCGAATCAATTGAGGGCGCGTTGCGCGACGCCTTCGCGCATCC
>FTKM01639680.1_pt1 | contig 14590 bp, 9 predicted proteins | sample 1658051 | NCBI WGS metagenome assembly FTKM01 (sample SAMEA3914794, study PRJEB12502) | metagenome | biome: forest; material: soil | place: Canada | collected 2011-07-05 | depth 0.1 m | reverse complement strand
ACGCCCCGCTCGCCGGTGTCCTCCGGTTGATTGGCCGTCATCGCAAGCGCGGCATGGCGAATCACATTAAAGGTGCCTGTCAGATTCACGCCGATCACACGGTTCCAGAGATCAGACGGGAAAAGCTGGCCTTTCGAAATCGTCTTGCAGGGGCCAAGCACACCGGCGCAATTGACTGCGATATGCACTTGCCCATATTCGCGGACGACCGCATCGACGCCAGCCTTCACGCTGGCTTCATCGGCCACGTCGACAGCGATCCCTTTGATATCCGTGCCGAGCGCGTCGTCAAGCTTCGCCTTGTCCAGATCGAAGCCGACCACCGTGGCGCCCGCTGCGGCCAGTGCCCGGCAGGTGGCCAGCCCGAGGCCCGATGCGGCGCCGGTGACGACGGCTACCTTGTTTTGTAGTTTCATCTTTCTTCCTCATTCGCTACGTTTGTACGTTGATGATGCTGCGCAACCGGACAACGCCGCAGCAACGAAACGCCACGTTGCAACGCATCCGATACGCCCCACGAGGCAACACCACGGATCGTGAGCGCACCCGTCGAAATCAATGCGTAGGGACATTTCCACCTGGGCGCCCCCTTCCGTGCAGCGGGCTTCCGCAATCCAGCACACCGACCGGGAGGCGGCCGTTTGCCAGTGACGGACGCGGCACAGGCGTCGAGGTGCCACCGTGCCCGCCACTTGCCGGCAAAGTCGTCGCACGGTCGACTCCTCGCAAAACGGCCACGCTGCAAACGGTTAGGGGACGGCGCCTCGGTCACGTGTGGCGCTACTCCCTGGCGAGAACTTGCGATGCCATGGTCTGTGGTGCCTTCCGCCGGTTGAGCAGGAAGTGTGACAACGCGGGAATCAGCACGAGCGCGCCCACCATGTTCCACAAGAACATGAAGGTGAGCAGGATGCCCATATCGGCCTGAAACTTGATCGGCGACCATGCCCACGTCACCACCGCGACGGCAAGCGTGACACCGATCAGCGCAATGACCTTGCCGGTAAAACTGAGTGCTTCGCGGTAAGCATCTTCAAGCGAAGCGCCTTGCCGCAGCAACGTCAGCTGAACGCTGACCAGATAGAGCGCGTAATCCACGCCAATACCGACACCCAACGCGGTCACCGGCAAGGTGGCGACCTTCACGCCGATGCCTAGCATCACCATCAACGCCTCGCAGAGAATCGACGTAATCACGAGCGGCACGACAGCCACCACCACCGCGCGCCAGCTACGAAACGTAATGAAGCACAGCACGATCACTGCGCCATAGACGAGCAGCAGCATCATCCGGTTGGCCTTCTCGACCGCGATGTTCGTCGCCGCCTCGATCCCGGCGCTGCCGGCTGCCAGCAGGAACTGGCGGCCATCGGCGTTGTGCTGGGCCGCGAACGCGTCGACCGTCCTGACCACCCGCGCCAGCGTCTGTGCCTTGTGGTCAGCGAGGAAAGCGACGACAGGTGCGACGGCACGGGCGCCATCCACCAGTTCAGGGTTCGCGACATAGGCGTTGTTCACGGCGTCGGTCGATATCGCGGGATCGCGATTGATGGTCATCCAGCGCGGATCGCCTTCATAGCCCGCCGCGGTGTAGCGACGACTCAGACTGCTAATCGACGTCGTCGTCTGCACGCCCGGCAGATCCCGTAACTGCTGTTCGAGGTTGTCCATCTCGATCAACGTCCTGAAGTCGTTGATCCCGCCAGGTGGCGTCTTCGTGATCACCGCAAACTGGTCCGTCGAAAGGCGATAGTGGTTCGTGATATACGCGTTGTCGCGGTTATACCGCGAGTCCGGACGCAACTCGGGCGCCCCCGGATCAAGATCGCCGATCTTTAGATGCTGGCCGATCAACAGCCCTCCTGCCGTGAGCATCGCCGCGACCAGCACGGCCCCGCACGCATAGGAGCGGCGCGTGAAAGGCATGAGCAGCCGGATGAGCGCGTTCTGATCGCCGGCACGCAAACTGCGCGCGGCAGCGGCGCAAGTCACGCCGGTGTAGGACAGCAGCACCGGCAGGAACACCAGATTCGTAAAGATCAGAACCGCCACGCCGACGCTGGCGGCAAGTGCGAGGCCGCGGATCACCGGAATGTCGATGAGCATGAGCACGGCAAAACCCACCGCATCTGCCAGCAACGCGGTGAGCCCCGCAAGAAACAGTCGGCGGAACGTGTAACGCGCCGCCACGTAGCGGTGCGTACCACGTCCGATATCCTGCATGATGCCGTTCATCTTCTGGGCGCCATGCGATACGCCGATAGCGAAGATCAGGAATGGCACCAGAATCGAATAGGGATCGAGATCGACGCCCAGCAGCCGAACGATGCCAAGTTGCCACAGCACCGCTGTCAACGAACAATAGATAACGAGTGCCGTGCTCCGGACGCAGCGTGTGTACACAAAGATCACCAGCGCGGCAATCGCCGCCGCGATACCGAAATAAACCGCGATCTGCATCAGCCCATGAATCAGGTCGCCAACCACTTCAGCAAAGCCGATCACGCGGATACTGATGCCGTCGCCCGCATATTCGGCGCGGATCTTCTCGATGGCGTCGTAGACCGCGCCCGCGTCGAGCGCTTTGCCCGTGTCCGCATAATGGTCGAGCAACGGCACAAAAATCGTGCTCGACTTCTGATCATTGCCGACCAACGAACCGACAATGCCGGCCCGCGCGACGTTCGCACGCAGTCGATCAAGGCTGCCAGCCGATCCGTCATAGTTGTCCGGCATCACGGGGCCGCCCTGGAAGCCGTTTTCCGTTATTTCGGTCCACCGTACCACCGGCATCCACAGCGACTTGACGAACGAGCGGTCGACGCCCGGAATCACGTAGATCTGGTCATTGATCTGTCGCAGGAGCTTGAGATAGTTCTGATCGTAGATGTTGCCTTTGCGGTTCTCGACCACGATGCGCAGCGAGTTGCCGAGGCCACGCAAAGAGCCGATGTTCTCGAGATAATTGCGGATGAACGGGCTTGACTGCGGCATCATCCTTTCGTAGCTGGCACTGACCGTCGACTTCGTCGCCTCAAAGCTGAGGACCGCCGTCAGGATCGCACACAGCACGACAATCCATAGCCGATGATTGAAAATCAGCCGTTCGAGCCGCGTCCCGGATTTCGATTCGAAATCCTCACGATTCTTCAGAACCGGCATTGCATCGATTCGTTCAGTGTTCAGTGACATACCTGTATTCTTTATCCCGAAGCGGGTGCGATTACCGAAGCGCTGCGAAACTCACGCCATCGAGACCTGACAAGACCAGCGTGCTGCCCGCTAGCGCCTGTACCCCAGTGATGAGCGTCGGCCGCGTGGACTTCGAAAGACGCAACTCGTTTGCCGATGCGTCAGCGGTCGCAATCTCACCAGCCGTGCTCACCAGCGCAAAAGTGTGCAGCGACGGCACGTAGCTCGCGCTGGTCACCGTGCCGTGCAGTGGACTTTTCAACGCGCGCCATGTGAAGCCGCGATCGGTACTCCGATAGACCGTGCCGCGCAGTCCATATGCAAGCAGGACATCCTCGTTGCCCGTCACGCCAAAGAAGCTTCCTGCATAGCCCGTATCGACGCGATGAAACTTTCCCGTGTCCGCATCGAGCCTGAAGACGGTGCCTTTTTCGGCGGCGATATACACCTTGCCCGCCACTTCACGGATCGCGTCCAGATGCAGAAACTGTGGGTTCTCGATACGCTCCAGAATAGGAGCCCAGGTTTTTCCGCCATCGTCGGTCGCGATAGCCATGCCGAACGGTCCGACGGCGAATCCATGCAACGTATCCCGGAACACCACGCCGAGAAGCGGCAGCGACGGTCCCGCCTTGTAATTCAGTACCAGTTGATCCAGGTAGGGCTGCAACGTGGCATCGCCGGCGGCAATACGCGTCTTGTAGTTCTCGATCAGCGCCGTAGCGGCCATGCGGCCGTCGAACTGCTTGATCCAGGTCTTACCGCCGTCGGCCGTGTGGAGCACAACGCCATCGTGACCAACCGCCCAGCCTTCCAACGCCGTCGGAAAACTCAGCGCGAGCAGATCGCTTCTGACCGGTGCACTTACCTGGGTCCACGTCTTGCCGTCGTCGTCCGAAATCGCAATCAGGCCACGCATGCCGACCACAACGAACCGCATCCCCGCACGCGCGACCGACATCAGTGGCCGCCCAGCGATGCTTTGGTGCATCACCGCAGCCTCATCCAGCGGATCGACAAACGGATCCTTGTGTAAAGCCGCGCCCGCGCTCTGGTGCGCACCCGTGTCCGGCAACGATTGCGCTGCGACTCCGCCAGAGGTCGCCATCATTAGCGCGGCCAGCAGCAGGCTTTCGCGGACGATGCCCACAAACGTTTGCTGAAACATGTTTCACCTTCAATCATCCGATGCCCTTACCAGGGCATCCGCAATCATGTCGTATCGGGTTCCTGCACACCCGGCCGGAGGTGGCGCACAGCCACCATCCAGCCGGGAAGCAGTGCCGCACACTACGCGCCGGATTTCGGCGCGAGCATTAGCGCAGTCCGGTTCCCGCCATGCCTGCTGGCGTGAACAACATTGGCTTCTCCAGTTTTTCGGCGACGCGGACTTGCATGGGACCACTCAGGCTAGCCGTACCGGCGACAAAGTAGTTCCCCTTTTGCAGGTCGTAGAAACCTAACGAGGTGGCGAAAACACCGCCGCCCTCGTCGTAGTAATTGAAGGAATAGTCGAGACCGACGCGCCACAGCTTGCCATCCTGGCCGAAGCCATCTGATTCGCTGAGTGTCCAGCTATCCTCGTCGACATAGAGGACGCGTTTCGAATAGGCATGCCGCGCGTCAGCCTTCAGCGTGGCTTCCACGACCCAGACGCGATGCCGCTCCCAACGCACCGCATCCGGCTTGGTGTGTTTGGGTCCGAACAGGTCATCCGGCGGAATTTGCGAAAGCTTGTAGTTGTTATACGGGATGAACACTTCCTTCTTGCCGATCAGCCTGAAGTCGAACCGGTCCATCCGGCCACGGAAGATCGCAGCCTCATCCCAGAACGTGACGCCGCCGTAGCTAGCCGCCGGGGTGTCGTATTTGTAGTCGGGCGCCATGCGGGTGCGGCGTTGCGCGGGGAAATACGCCCAGGTCGTCTGATCGGCTTCGGAATAGTTGATCGGGTAGTCCACCTGGACCGCCGTTCCTGCCGTCGTCGGCGGAGTCTTTTGTTGTACCCACAGCCGGTCATATGACCCAGCGAAGTTCTTGCCCGCCAACGTGCGGTCGTAGTACGGACGGAATTCAACAATATCCAGAACTGGCAGATCGGTGCGTCCTCCCGAGGTATCGACCAGAAAGGCACCTACATTCTTCGCGTCGTATTCCGCGCGCTGATAGTTCAACAGCGCGTTCCATATCACCTCGTACCCGTTCTTCGGAATCGGAAATGGAATCCCGCCGAATGCGCCATCCACTCCATCGCCCTCGATCTTGCCGGTCAGCTTCGCGCTGGTGGCATTCTTCGCCGTGTTGTCGAGCACCCATTGGGGATAGCGGATCGTGCGATGCGTCGGATAGACATCGACGCGGTAGTCGGGGAACCGCTTGAGCAGCGCCTGCACACCCGGTGTCAGCTGGTCGGCATATTGCGACATGTTCGACGCTGTGATGCTGAAGGCAGCCTTTTCACCCTTGAACGGGTCCGGCCATTTGCCGCTATTGGGCACGAAGTCTGCCGGTGCCTGGGTAAGGCCGCCGGTGTACTCCGGAATCGTGCCGTCGGCACTCGCCGCCTTCTGGGCGCCAAACGCGGTCAGCGTCGTGCCGAGTTGTTTGGCCTCGTCTGCCGATACGGCCGCGAATGCGCCGGCGCCGTGCAACGCCACCAGACCGGCAGCAGCCAGATGAATCCACATCTTCATATACGTCTCCAATAATCCTGTTGGTGCGAATCAGAACGACGATTGCATCGTCAACGACACCCACGGGCGGTCGTTGAGATCGATCAGCCCGGCGGCTCCGCTGGTGTCATAGGTCAAGCCGCTCGGGCTCGTCGAAGTGCCGTTGGTGTGCGCGTGATAGCCGTTGTAAGCCAGCGTGACCGTGGTCTTCTGGCGAATCAGTGCCTGGACTCCAATGGAGTAGATAAAGAAGCCCTGCCCGCCACCGGCAGGGCCCGGGTTAATCGGATTGTTCCCATAGAGGCCACCTGTGATCGAGGTCGGCATGCTCAGATCCACGCCCGGGAACACCTGGAGCCATTGCGGCTGGAATACGACACCGGCGCCCACATAGTTTCTGGTCGAACACCCAGCCCACTTGTTGTTGGAGGGACATCCGCCATAACCCAGACCGTTATAGATGGCCGCATTCTGGGTCACGGACATCAGGTGCGTGTACGACAGTTCGGCAATCAGCGTACCGGTATCCCAAAGGGGCGAACGCGACAAAGGCACGACTGCGTTGGCGACCAGGTTCAACACGTCACCCTTCGCGCCTTGCGTCTGGGTCGCGATATTCGGACTCAGAGCGGTGTTGAGGGCCGTATTACGCCGGTAGGATGCTTCGAATCCCGTGGCCACGCTGCCGATCGTCGTTTCGAGGCTATAGCCGAACAGCTGGACGCCACGGTTGTAGGCCAGGTGGTAATCGGTCGGCAGGGAGGTATGCAACGCCGGGAAGCGCTTCCAGTCCGACAGCACCCAAGGCTGCGTTTCGTCAAAGCGGCGGAAATAGAAACCCATTGCGCCGTTCATGAAACTCGGCGTCCAGCTCGTCTTGAAACCAAAGTTGTTGTCGACTTGCGGTGGCGTGTTAGGCGTGCCTTGAGGGGCGACATACCCGAATGCTCCTCCAGGCGGCATTCCAAACAGCGGGCGCAACGCTCCAGGCAACGTTGTAACGAAGAGACCCGATGGCCCCTGGGCCACAGCATCATTTGCCTCAAGGTAGGTGCCGCCTGTGCCAAGGCGATTCGCCTGCCATCCGAGCTCGTATTGTCCCGACACGGACACTTGCGGTGTTACCTGTGCTGTCAGGCTGATCTGAGGACGCGGCAGAAGCAGTTCCTTGGTCTGCGTACCGGGTGAGTTAAGTGCCTTGATCCCGTCAGTCGCACCCTGCGCATACGAGATGCCCTGGGTGGGAGACAGAAGGGAGTTACCCCAGTATTCGGTGAACTGGCCGGCCTTGAAATAGATTGCCTTGCCGCCGATTTCCGAGTTGTAGAAAGCGAACCCATCCAGCAGTTGTGCGCCTTCTACGTAGTACCGGTTCGTATAGGAACCGTACCGTCCGTTGGGATAGGCGCCGATCGACTGATAGGTGACGCCGGGCGCATACATGCCCGGGTTCGTCGCGTCGCCGCTGCCGTAGGCAAAGTCTTTCCATGCCGAACCCGACAGTTTGAAACCGACGTACCCCTGGTAAGCCGCGGTGAACTCGGACACCATCGACAACCGGTTGGTGACAATGTCGCCAGCGTGCTTGAATTTGTAGTCCCCATCATCGAAGTTCGGATTATTTCCGATCATGGGATCGATACCCTCGGCCCGCATACCGATGTTGTAGCTAACGGTGTTATCCCAGTTGACTTCCCAATCGGAAGACCCCGTGTCGATCTTGAACGCGTGTGCGTAGATCGGCATGACGGACGACACCAGGCTCGCGAGAATCGTCAACCTCGGCAGTTTCTGCACCCAGTCCCTTTGTTTTGTCTTGCGGAACATCTACTTGTCTCCTGTTGTCATGCCGGCTGAGCTCACACTCACACGCAAACCCCGATGCTCTTGTTCAGACATGGCCGCGCCGGTTGCCGCGACGGGTGAATCTGGCCATATCAATTAACGTCCAGACACTCGCCTATATCGAACTCAACGCAGACTTTTCTGTTGTGAGTCACGCCTCAATCTGTCACTGCGACCGTCAGACGACTTCCTCTGAAATCTCGAACGATGGATTTGCTTTTCCATACACGCCGCATCAAACGGTCAGGTGTCAGGTTGCCAGCACTCCCCTGTCCCATCCCCTGTAAAAAGGAGGGGGCGGGTTTACTACATAGCTTGAGAAGGGCAGCGCAAAAGGAAAAACGGCGCCCGCATGGCGCCGTTTTTTTGCGTATGGACGAAGCCGGAATTGGCCGGTCAGAACTGATCCTCGGCGAGCGCCAGTACACCTTGAGCGCCGCTGCCGCTGAGGATCGTCGATTCGAGCGCTGCCGCCTGCGGCAACACGTGGGTCGCGTAGAAGTGCGCCGTGGCGATTTTCGCGCCGTAAAACGACGGATCCTCGTCCATCCTGTCCGCGGCCACCAGAAGTGCACGTCCCATTTGCCAGCCGCACAGCACGATCCCAGTCAGCTTCAGATACGGCACACTTCCTATCAACGCCGCATTCGGATCGCTCCTGAAATGCGCGATCATGAATTCGATTGCATTCGCCAGCGCGCACCGGCCCGTTGCAAGATGGCGATGCAGCGCCGGGAAGACAGCACTCGACTCGTACGAAACGTGTGCCTGCAGCGCTGCAATCGTTTGATCGATCTGCGCAAGAATCGTCTTTGCGACCGCTCCGCCGTCGCGCACCGTTTTACGGCCGACGAGATCGTTCGCCTGGATTGCCGTGGTGCCTTCGTAGATCGGCAGAATGCGTGCATCACGGTAGTACTGCGCGGCGCCTGTCTCTTCGATGAACCCCATGCCGCCATGCACCTGCACACCGAGACCCGTCACTTCGAGCGAAAGCTCTGTGCCCCACCCCTTGATGACCGGCACCATAAATTCATAGAGTGCATGATGTTCGGCGCGCGTTGCCGGGTCCGGATGACGATGTGCGATGTCGCAATGGCCGGCGGCGACGTAGGCGAGTGCGCGCGCCCCTTCGGTCAGCGCGCGCATCGTCGCCAGCATGCGGCGCACGTCAGGATGATGGATGATCGCGACCGCGTGTCGCGCGGAGCCATCGGCGGGCCTGCCCTGCACCCGCGCCTTCGCGTACGCGGCCGCCTTCTGATACGCACGGCCCGACACGCCGATGCCCTCCATGCCGACCGAAAATCGTGCCGCGGTCATCATGATGAACATGTATTCCAGGCCGTGGTTTTCCTCTCCGATCAGATAGCCTGTCGCACCGCCATTGTCGCCATACTGCAGCACGGCAGTCGGGTTCGCCTTGATGCCGAGCTTGTGCTCGATCGACAGGCAATGCACATCGTTGCGCTCGCCGAGTGAGCCGTCCTCGTTGACGAGGAACTTGGGAACGATGAACAGGGAGATACCCTTCACCCCTTCGGGTGCGTCAGGCGTGCGTGCCAGCACGAGATGGACGATATTTTCCGCCATGTCGTGCTCACCCCACGTGATGAAGATTTTCGTGCCGAATATCTTGTAAAGACCGTTGCTCTGCGGCTCGGCGCGCGCGCGCAGGAGCGCCAGATCGGACCCGGCCTGCGGCTCAGTCAGATTCATTGTGCCCGTCCAGGCGCCCGACACCAGCTTCGGCAAATAAAGTTGTTTTTGCGCCTGCGAACCGGCGATCAGCAATGCTTCAATCGCGCCGTCCGTGAGAGACGGACAAGCTGAAAACGACAGGTTCGCGGCCTTCATCATCTCGAGGCAAGGCGTCGCGATCAGCTTCGGCAGACCCTGGCCGCCATAGTCGACCGGATGCATGAGGCCCTGCCAGCCGCCTTCGGAGAACTGACGGAATGCCGCTTTGAAGCCCGGCGCCGCCGTCACCTCGCCGCTGCACCAGGTACTCGGATTCCTGTCGCCTTGTGCGTTCAACGGCGCCAGCACTTCGTCGCAAAACTTCGCGACCTCCGCGAGGACGGCCTGCGCCGTTTCCCCGGTCGCCTCTTCGAAGCCCGGCAACGTCGCGACCCGTTCAAGGCCTGCCAGTTCTTTCATCACGAACATCATGTCCTTGATCGGCGCGATGTAGCTCATGGTCTTTCTCCTCTCTGGAATGGGAAACTGGGACGAGTGCCGCGTCCGTTCCTGTGCGTACGCCTACGCACCGCTGGGATATACGCCGGCACCCTGTCGAAACGGGTCCAGATTTAAGCATCTTTGAAGCACTGCGCCTCCCCCTCGCAAAGACGGGGGCAACCGGCGCGGCATGTTCTGGTTGCGCTTCGATAGAAACAAGAAAGTGGCTGGCATACCGACCTCCCCCTACAACGGAGGGGGACATCTCGCTCGAATCGCGATACATGTCTTCCATGTGAAGCATCCTGTAGATCCGCACACGAAAGGACACACAAACGATGACGGACAACCACCGCAGCGATACCCCCGGCGCGCTCAGCTATCCCTGCGGCACACCGCCCGAGCGCGGCGATCTGCGCGAGGTCGCTCCAGGTGTGCAGTGGATACGCATGCCCTTGCCTTCAGCATTGACGCACATTAACCTGTGGTCGATCGCGGACACGGATGGCTACACGTTGATCGACACCGGCGTATTCAACGACGACACGACCGCCGCGTGGAACGAGGTACTGGACGGAGCGCTGGCCGGGCAGACGCTAAGTCGCGTGATCGTCACGCACATGCATCCGGACCACGTCGGCATGGCCGGCTGGCTCACGCGCCGGGTTGGTTGCCGCCTCTGGATGACGCGCCTTGAATACCTCAATTGCCGCATGCTGGTGGGGGACACCGGCCGTGCCGCGCCAGACGAGTCGATTGCTTTCTATCGTCGCGCAGGCTGGGACGAAAGCGCGATCAACACTTATCGGCAGCGCTTCGGCAACTTCGGCAAATTGACGTCGCAAATACCGGATAGCTACCGGCGCATCCAGGACGGAGAGGTTATTCGCATTGGTCATCACGAGTGGGAGGTCGTGGTCGGTTCGGGCCATACACTCGAACACGCGTGCCTGTACTGCCCGTCACTGCGGCTCCTGATCTCGGGCGACCAGGTACTGCCGCGCATTTCTTCCAACGTCTCCGTGCATCCGACCGAGCCTGACGCCGACCCGCTCGCCGACTGGCTTGCGTCCATCGAAAAAATCCGGCGGCGCGTACCGAACGATGTGCTGGTGCTGCCCGCGCACAACGAACCCTTTGACGGGCTGCACGAACGGCTCGATCGCCTCGCGTCCAGCCAGCAGCGTGCGCTCGAGCGACTGCACGCGGCGTTGCAGTCGCCGAGTCGGGTGATCGACGTATTCGGCACACTCTTCGCACGGGCGATCTCATCGACCGATGCTTCGCTACTGGGACTCGCAACCGGGGAGAGCATCGCCCACCTGAACTACCTCGTTGCCCGTGGTCAAGCTTCAATCGAGACGGACGAGGAAGGCGTGGCGTGGTATCAGGCCCGCTAACACGAGCTCACCGGAACGTAACGTTGACTCTACGTTGCGTTGTTCGTGCCGCGCTCGCGGTCCTGTTCGATCTCATCCATCGCGAGACGTTAGCCTGTGCCCATCTGCCGGGAGCGCACCGGAACCTGCGAGTTCTGTGTGCACCCCTGGCAGGCGCACCCCACCCTGCGGTACCAGCGGCTACGGGCGCGCGATGTCCATCCCCTGACTTTTGCGCACCCGTGCCGAAGCGGCTTTAAATGAACGAGGCAATCCCCGTCAGCGCGCGAGAGATCATCAGCTTCTGGATCTCCGTCGTGCCGTCCGGAATCGGAATCACGATCGCTTCACGTGCAAGACGCTCGACGTTGAACTCCTTCGTCAGACCGTTGCCACCATGCAGTTGCACCGCGTCGCGACACACCTTGACGGCTGCCTCGGTGGCGAACCACTTGGCCATCGACGATTGCACATCGCAACGAATACCTGCGTCCATCATCGAGAAAGCGCGGAAGCACATCAGGCGGGCCGCGTCGGTCATCGTCGCCATTTCGGCGATTTTTTCCGCGATCAGTTGATGGCCGGCGATCTGCTTGCCGAACTGCTTGCGCTCCGTGGCGTAGGCGATCGACTCTTCCAGCGCGGCACGCATGAGGCCTACCGACAGCATGCCCACGTTGGCGCGCGCCTTCTCGAACGTCTTCATGGTGTTCTTCAGCCCCTCGCCGATTGTGCCCACCACATTGGTGACGGGCACGCGACAGTCGGAGAGGAAAATCTGCGCGGTGGACTGCGAGTTCAGCGCGATCTTTTCAATGTTGCGCGACTCGTATCCATGCTGCTCGCGGTCGACGAGGATGTGCGTCAACTCCTTCTCACCGGTACGCGCCGTGACGACGATCCAGTCGGAGTAGTCTCCGTTCGAAATCCAAGTCTTTTCGCCATTGAGAATGAAGTGGTCGCCGTCGCGCCGTGCCGTAACCTTGATGTCAGCCACATTCGAGCCGACATCCGGTTCGCTGATGCAGAAGCTCGCGAACGCGCGCCCGGCCAGCATGTCGGGCAGGTAGCGCTCGCGCAGCGGCGAAGGCAGTTCCGCGGCAAGCTGCGTCATCCCTTTGTTGATCATCACGCACAGCCCGATGTCGACCGACACCGTCACGAGCTCCTCGAACAGCATCGCTTCGGTGACCATCGACATGCCCATGCCGCCATGCTCTTCCGCGAGCGATGCGCCGGGCAATCCGAACTCGGCAATGGCCATCGTGATTTCGCGCATCTTCTCCTTGAAGATGAAGCGGTCGCGGAACTGTTTGGCGATCGGACGAATCTCGCTATTCAGAAACTTGCGGAAACTCTCCACCGCTTCGCGCTGGTATTCCGTCGGCATTTCAATATTCATGTTTTTCTCTGCAGTAACCGTCAGTTCGGAACTCAAGCCCGGCCGAGGATGGCAATGTGTTCGGTGGCTTCTTCGACACGCCACAGACCGCCGCCGTTGCCCTGAACCGCGAAGCGCGCGCCTTCCACCTGGCGTGGACCGCAATTGCCACGCAACTGGTCGACCAGTTCGAAGATTTGTCCAAGGCCGGTCGCGCCGATCGGGTGGCCCTTCGATTCCAGGCCGCCCGACGGATTGACCGGGATTGAGCCGCCAATCGTGGTTTCTCCGCGTTCAGCAAGGATGCCGCTCATCCCTGGTTCGCGCAGCCCTAAGCCTTCGAACAGTATCAGCTCACCGATCGCCGACGCATCGTGCAGTTCGGCCACATTGATTTCACTCGGGCTGATGCCAGCCTGCTCGAAGGCATCTTTGGCAGCGAGCGGTGTGCAGGCGTTCGCATGGTCGTCGGCCGCGCGCGCCGAGCCAGAGCGCATCACGCTAGCCATCACCTTGATCGCACGGCTGCGATCGAAGCCATATTTCTTTAGCGCAGATTCTGTGCACAGGATCGCAGCGGCAGCGCCGTCGGAAATCGGCGAGCACATGGGCAGCGTCATCGGGTACGTGATGGGCGGCGCGGCAAGCACTTCTTCGATGCTCATCGGCTTGCGATATTGCGAGCGTTCGTTGTGCACCGAATGGCCGTGATTCTTCGACGACACCGCCGCAATCTGGCGCTGCGTAATGCCAAAGCGCGACATGAAGCCCCGCGCGAGCGCCGCGTAGACATCCATGAACGGGCTGTACGGTTTGTCGGACTGCGAGCCCGGCGGCGGCACGATATCCTTGCCCATGTTCGCCAGGTAGTTCTTGTTTTCCTCAAGCGTCTCGATGTCCCACGCCGACTCGAAGCACGAGAACATCTTTGCCTTGTCGTTCGTGTACATCTTCTCCGCGCCAACGGCCAGCACAACGTCAGCCGCACCGGCACGCAACTGCATGACACCCAGATTGAAGGCCGCGCTCGACGATGCGCATGCGCCTTCGAGGTTGTAGATCGGAATGCCGCCAAAGCCCATCGGCAGCAGCGCGACGTGGCCACGGATCATGTGCTGACCGTCGAAGTGACCCTGCGTCGTGTTGCCGAAGAAGGCTGCCTGCACCCACTTGCGGTCGCACGCCGCATCCTTGAGTGCATCTTCTACGGCCCATGCGGTCAGTTGCTTGACGCTCTTGTCCATGTGGCGACCGAACGGCGTCATGCCAACGCCGACGATATAGATATCTTCCATGTTTGCCTCAGATGTTTTTCTGGTGTTGGTAGCCTGCCAGGCGCGCAAGGGCACTCGCCGGGGGCGGAATGTTCCTGCCGCTCAATAGCCCTTGAATTCGGGCTTGCGCTTTTCGACGAACGCGCGCAGGCCTTCCTGAATGTCGTACGAGCGCTGGTGGTTGCGCAGCTCCAGCACTTCGTGCCGCAGCGCGTCCGGGAGTGACTTGTCGGCTGCTTCGTCAGCCACACGCTTCATCCGGGTAAGCACCAGCGGACTCTTGGTCGCGAGCTTCTCACCGAGCGCCTGGGCGCGCGCCTGCAATTCCGCGTCGGCCACCACTTCGCTGACGAGGCCATACGTCTTCATGTCGTCGGCCGGCAGCGAGTCGCCGGTGAACAGCAGGTACTTGGCCACGTTGACCGGCACCTTGCGCGGCAGCAGTGCCGCACCGCCGCCGCCCGGGAACACGCCGAAGTTCGAGTGCGCATCGCCAAAGCGCGCGCTCTGCGCCGCGATCACCACGTCGCAGGCCATCACGGTTTCGAGGCCGCCGGCCAGCGCGAGACCGTTGACCGCGGCGATCACCGGACGCGGGAAGGCACGCAGCGTATCGAAGAACACGACGATGGCATCGAGAAAGTCCATCTCGCCGGGCGCGGCGGG
>FTKM01619947.1_pt1 | contig 14647 bp, 15 predicted proteins | sample 1658051 | NCBI WGS metagenome assembly FTKM01 (sample SAMEA3914794, study PRJEB12502) | metagenome | biome: forest; material: soil | place: Canada | collected 2011-07-05 | depth 0.1 m | reverse complement strand
TTGCCCGATAAATCTCGCTGCCAGTTGTCGAATCACGACCTAAACTGGGGAACTGGGGGCGTCTGGATCGAACGGTGGTCACGTTCGATGCGGCTGGGATGCCCACCAGTGGTACGATTCAGCCCGAAAAAAATCACAAGCGGCGTGCCCCTTCGCAACATGTGCGCAGGCGATGTAGGTGCAGGCGATACGGGCTTAGGCGAGCCGCCGCATACACTCGAGCGAAAGCAATCAGGAAATCGAATGGCGCAACAAAAAACAAATCCGAAACTTGAACAGGCGCTCACGCGCGGGGACCTCGCGATCCGTCAGGCCAACTCGGCTCGCGCAACCGCACTGCTACGCGCCCTGGGCAAGATGATCATCGACGCCTCGGCCACGATTGGCGTGGAGGCCTTCACGCTGATTCCCGACGGCGATCGCATTTACGATCCCGCCGATGGCTTGTGGCCACAGGAACTGCTGGTCTCGCTCGACGGTCCGGTCGAAGAGGCCGATCCCGACGAGGTGCGCACAGTTCGTCTGATCGCTGACGACCCGGGCAACCTGTTCCGGGTCGAGTGGCAACGGGCAGATGGCAAGATCGGTCGCCAGGAGGGTGGGCCGTTCGCGACAGTCGCGTTCATTTCCGACGTCGAAATTCCCTGGACTGACGACGAAGATTGAAGCGTGCCATGGGCGCCCGGCGCGAGCGCTCATGTCATTTGATCATCGCATTGACTCAACGCATCATCCGGCGTCTGAACAGCACCGCTGCGATACAGAACGGCACGACGATGTACGCGAGCAGCACGGCGACGTGAAGCAGCGGGCTGTCGACGGGCCGCGCGAGCATCACCGGGCGGATCAGATCCACCGCGTGAGAGAGCGGCAGTAACTGCGTGATGTGTTGTGCGATCGGCGGCAACTGCGAGACCGGAAAAAATACGCCGGAGAGCAGCATCATCGGCGTGAGCGCCAGCGTCTGATAAAACATGAAGAAGTCGTAAGAGGGTGCGAGCGCCGTCACGATCATGGCCACGCTGGCGAAGGCGAGCCCGGTCAGCGCAATCACCGGAATGGCCAGCAGCATTGACGGAAAGCTCGCGTAGCCGAGCAGACCCGCAACCAGCATGATCGCCACCCCGGACAGCATGGCCTTGCTGCCCGCCCACATCACCTCACCCAGCACGATATCGCCGAGCGTCAGCGGCGTATGCATGATCCCTTCCCACGTGCGCTGCACATGCATGCGCGAGAATCCCGAGTACGTCGATTCGAAACTGGCCGACATCATCACGCTGGATGCGACTGTGCCCGCTGCGAGAAACGCAATGTAAGACACGCCGTCGACGTGTCCGACCATCAGTCCGAGGCCGAAACCGAGTCCAAACAGATAGATCATCGGGTCAGCGAGATTGCCGAACATCGAGGCCATCGCCAGCTTGCGCCACACCAGATAGTTGCGTCGCCAGACGGCGATCCAGTTGTACGTGTTGGCAGGCAGCGCGGCGAAGACCTCGTTCTGAGGGACGTCGGGGCCGGCGTTGTTGTAGGTGCGTACGTCCATGGTGGGTTGGGTGTGCCGCTGTCGATGTTCGGGTGAGTGCGGGTTGGTGTCCACTGCAGTTGTCCGGTGCGGGTGTTCGTTGCGGTTGTTCGTTGCGGGTGTTCATGGCCAGCCTGATGAATACGCAGGCGAGCGTTGCGGGTCAGTCCTGCATCTCGCGGCCGGTGAGCCGCAGGAACACATCTTCGAGGTTGGCCGGCCGGTGCAGATAGCGCAGATCCGCGCGCTGCTTGAGCCGCACCAGCACCGGCTCGGCGTTCTCCACATAACAGAAGAGTGTCTCGCCGCTGATCTCCGCGCGTTCGACGAGCGGCGCCAGTTCGTCGCGCAGGGCGAACGGGTCCGGGCCAAAAATCTCGATCACATCGCAGCCGATTTCCGACGCGATCAGTTCGTTGGGTGCACCTTCGGCAATCTTGCGCCCTTCCTCAATCACGCACAGCCGGTGACATAGCCGCTCGGCTTCTTCCATGAAGTGAGTGGTCAGCAGAATCGTCTTGCCGCGCGCGAGCAGCGAGCGCAGCCGTTCCCAGATCAGATGCCTTGCCTGCGGGTCGAGCCCGGTGGTGGGTTCGTCCATGACGAGGACATCAGGGTCATTGACGAGCGCACGGGCCAGCGTCAGGCGGCGCTTCATGCCACCGGACAATTCGCTTACCCGCGCATCGGCCTTGCTTTCCAGCCGCGCGAATTCGAGTAGCGAGGGCACGATGGCCCGGGTCTCGGCCGCGCTCAGACCAAAGTAACGTCCAAATACCAGCAGGTTTTCGCGGACAGTAAAGTCGGGGTCGAGATTGTCGAACTGCGGCACGACGCCCACGCGCGCCCGGGCAAAACGGGAGCGGCTGGGAATCGGCTCGCCACAAAGGCGAATCGTGCCCGCATCCGGGGCGGAAATGCCAAGCAGCATGCGCAGCGTCGTGGTCTTGCCCGCGCCGTTTGGACCAAGCAGGCCGAAGCACTCGCCGGCTCGCACGTGGAACGACAAGCCGTCGACGACGGTCTTATCTCCATAGTGCTTGCGGACTTCAAAGAATTCGATTGCGGCGTCAGACATAGGTCGATGGGGATTCCGAAGGACGTGAAAGGCCGGTGGGGCTGCTCATTCTAGGGCATCGGCGCGCATCCGTTTGCACCGGAATCAGGCGGCGGGCGCGGTTTTTGCGCTGCGGCAAGCGGCGTGCAGGCTTGTCGGCGTGGGGTTGCACGCACTTAGCGTTTTCCATTGCTTGCAACCTGAATTGCGGCGCACCATGATTCAGGACAGAACCGCGATCAACGCGGTAGGGAGAGCATCATGGCGAGCTACAAGAAAATCCTTTTGTGCTACGACGGCTCTCGCGAGGGTCGCAAGGCACTGCGTTGCGGTGCCGACCTTGTGCTGGATCTGAAGGCCGAAACGCATTTGTTGTCAGTGGTCGATATGCGTTCGAGCATCGCACAGAGCGCGGGCCTCCTGACCGACGTGGCCTGCGGCAGCTTCGAGAAGACGGCTCGCGACATTCTGCAAGAGGGCGTGGAATGGCTCACCGAGCGCGGCGTGAGCGCGCAAGGCCATTTTGCCTTCGGCCATCCCATCGACGAGATCGCCACGCTCGCCAATGAGCTACAGGTCGATCTGGTGGTTGTCGGTCACCGTTGCCGCACCGGCCTGTCGCGCTGGTGGATGGGCGCTGGCAACACTCCGTTGCTCGACCGGATCTCGTGCAGCATTCTCGTGGCGTGTTCCTCGAAACAGGAACAAGAGCAGGAGGCTGCTGCTGCCGCCGCTGCTTCGGCTACCGCCTAGCCGTTCAGGTCGACCGCCGCGAGTTTCCACGAAAACAGTCCCTCGCGGCGCAAGATGGCTGAATAGCGGGTGTCACCGACACCGTGCTGATACGTCACGACGAACTCGTTGAGGCTGCGGTAACTCGCCGTGGTCTGCGGTGGTTGCGGCGGTGCTGCTGTTGTCGTGGCGGGCGCAACGGGTGGTGACGTAGCCGCACCTGGCGCCGGAGCGACTCCCGGTTGCGCGGCTCCTGTGGCCGCAGTGGACTGCGTATCTTGCGGCGCAGGCGGGCGGTCATTCGGATTGCCGCGCGGCGGGATACCGTTCAGAAGCGCGGCGACGCCGTCAGGCGTCGCATAGGCATCCACCATTGGACCGATCAACGCGACGCCGATCATTGCCCCAATTGCGGCGAACGGGTTGCCGGTAGCATGCAGCCGCCGTGTCAGCAACCCGGCCACTTGTTCCTTCAGGCTCTCACGCAACGCCGGATAATCGACGTATTCGCTGACCGTTTGCGCGTCACGCGCATCGGCAGCGCGTTTGAGGCGGTCGAGCGCCAGATAGGGCGACGCGTAGCCGTATCCCAGCACGGCCACTACTGCGATTACACCCAGAACAATGATGAGCGGTTTGGCGAAACCGCGTTTTGCAGGTGTTGAAACAACCATCGGACGACACTCGCTGTTATTTGTCACCTGAGATGGACAGCGTGCGTCGGGAAACGATCCCTAAGGGGCGGTTGTCACTCAGATAGCCACTCATCAACTCACTGCCTTGTACTCAAACTCCTACTCGAACAGCGCGTTTTGCAAACCCGCCCGTTCCTCATCAATGCAGCGGTCGATCATTCGGCACACCGCATCCACAGTGCCGACCATGATTAATCGCGACGGGCCGTGGTAGACCCGAACCGGTGCGCGGCGCGCCGGTTCAGCGGTGTTAAGGCCGGCATTCAGTGACACCCGCGCGAAGGCCGGCAATGACGAAGGCAGTGCGGACGTGTGGGGCGCTGGCGTGTCGAACAGCGACGCCGTGGCGCCGGGCGCCTCGATCGGAGCGCAAGGCACAAGGCTGCGCAGATGGCGCAGGCGACCGAACTGGCGGAAGGGCAGCAGGCGAGCAAGGCGTTCCATGAGTCTCTCCAGGCAGTGTTCAGAACTCGGTAGGGCGAATCAGCCCAACCGCGATGCCTTCCAATGCGAATTCCGCACTGCCGGCCTGAACGAAGATGTTTTCGTAGTCGGGGTTCTCAGCGATCAGCTCGATACCGTTGGGCCGGCGCTTGAGACGCTTGACCGTGACGTCGTCGCCAATTCGCGCGACGATGATCTGGCCGTCTTTCGCTTCGCTTTTCCTTTGCACGGCTAGCAGATCGCCGTCGAAGATGCCTGCGTCGCGCATGGATAGCCCGCGCACCTTCAGCAGGTAGTCCGGTTTGCTCGAGAAGAGCGCCGGGTCGCAGACATAGTGCTTCGCGATGTGCTCTTGCGCGAGGATCGGGCTACCCGCAGCCACCCGGCCAATCAGCGGCAACGACAACTGCATCAGGCTCGCGTGGGGCAGCGTGAACTGGTGTGGCGCGTCGTCCTGACCCAGCAGCAGGCGGATGCCGCGAGATGCGCCCGCCGCGAGTTCGATCACCCCTTTGCGGGCCAGTGCGCGCAGATGCTCTTCCGCCGAGTTGGCCGAGCTGAAGCCGAGTTCGGCGGCGATCTCCGCGCGGGTAGGCGGAAAACCGGTGCGTTCGATTGCCCGGCGGATCAGATCGAAAACTTCTTGCTGTCGTGCGGTGAGTTTGGTCATGGCGCCACTGTATGGATAGACAGGTGACTGTATTTTTATACAGTATTCGGCGCATTTCAAGCTTTACTTTAAGTTCGTACCCTGGGTGCCGTTCCAGCATCGATAGACGGCGTTCGGACGACAGCTTTCGTGTCGCAACGGCGCGTCCGTCTGTCTTTACCACTTTTGCGTATTAAAAAATGAAGAAACATTATTTTTAATGATGAAAGCTCTTCGATAGACTGGCCTCCACTTGATGCACAGCACGCATAACACCGACAAAACGCTGCTATAGCGCAAACCACGCGGAGAACAGGATGAACCATCAGGGCACGGGGCTCGCAGGCAAGACGAGGAAATGGATCACGGTGGCGGCGCTGTCTGCCGCAGCCGCGCTCGGCATGGGGAGCGCCGCGCACGCCGATGACAAGACATTGCTCAATGTCTCCTACGACCCGACGCGTGAGTTGTATCAGCAGATCAACCAGGCATTTGGCAAACAGTGGAAGACGCAGACCGGCGAAGACGTCACCTTCAAGCAGTCGCATGGCGGCTCGGGGGCGCAGGCGCGCTCGGTGCTCGATGGCTTGCAGGCGGATGTCGTGACGCTCGCGCTCGCCTACGACATCGACGCACTCGCCAATAAGGGGCTGGTCGACAAGAGCTGGCAGAAGCGTCTGCCGGACAATGCGTCGCCGTACACCTCGACCATCGTGTTTCTGGTGCGCAAGGGCAATCCGAAGCACATCAAGGATTGGGACGATCTGACGAAGCCCGGTGTTTCGATTGTCACGCCCAACCCCAAGACCTCAGGCGGCGCACGCTGGAATTATCTGGCTGCGTGGGCTTACGCCGAGCATCAGCCGGGCGGCAATGATCAGAAAGCCAAGGAATTCGTTTCGAAGCTCTACAAGAATGCGGGCGTGCTGGACTCGGGCGCGCGTGGGGCGACCACGAGCTTCGTGCAACGCGGTATCGGTGACGTGCTGATCGCATGGGAAAACGAGGCCTTCCTGTCAGTCAAGGAATTCGGCCCGGACAAGTTTGAGATCGTCGTGCCGTCGGTGAGCATTCTGGCGGAGCCGCCGGTGTCGGTGGTCGACAAGGTGGTTGACCGGCATGGCACACGCAAGCTGGCCGAGGCGTATCTGAACTTCCTGTATAGCGAGGAGGGCCAGGAGATTGCCGCCGAGAACTTCTACCGTCCACGTTCGGACAAGGTACCGGCCGCGCTGACGGCCAAGTTTCCGAAGCTGAAGCTCTACACGGTTGACGACACGTTCGGCGGTTGGGCCAACGCGCAGAAGACCCACTTTGCCGATGGTGGCGTGTTCGATTCGATCTACTCGCCACAGTGAGGCGGCCGCGCTCCTGAACCGCAATCAGGCATGGCGGACGCAGGTAAAACCATCGCATTTCACAGTGAAACGTAGCAAGGCGTAGTCAGGCGTGCCCCGGAGGGCGCGCCTTTTGCGCGGGCCGAAAGCCGCAGAGGTTTAACCTTGAAAGAGCATCCAGCATGACCACGTTTTCCTTGCGCAAGCCAAGCGCGTTGCCTGGCTTTGGCCTGACACTCGGCATCACGGTGGCGTATCTGAGCCTCGTGGTGCTGATTCCGTTGGCGGCCACGTTTCTCAAGACCGCCACACTCGACTGGGCTCAATTTGTACGCGCCGTGGCTTCGCCGCGGGTTCTGGCCTCGTACCGGCTGACGTTCTTTTCCGCGCTGGGCGGCGCGTTGATCAATGCCGTGTTCGGTTTTCTGGTCGCCTGGGTGCTGGTGCGCTACACGTTTCCGTTCAAGCGGCTGGTCGACGCGGTGGTGGATTTGCCGTTCGCATTGCCTACCTCGGTGGCGGGCATTTCACTCGCGGCGGTGTATGCGGGCAACGGCTGGATCGGGCAGTTTCTTGAACCGCTGGGTCTCAAGATTGCGTTTACGCCAGCGGGCGTGCTGGTCGCCTTGACCTTTATCGGCTTGCCTTTTGTTGTGCGGACCGTGCAGCCCGTGCTCGAAGAGTTCGAACGCGAGCAGGAAGAGGCCGCCGCGTGCCTCGGCGCCTCGCGCTGGCTGACGTTTCGGCGTGTCGTGCTGCCGGCTTTGTTTCCTGCACTGCTGACGGGCTTCGCACTGGCGTTTGCACGCGCCCTCGGTGAATACGGTTCGGTGATCTTCATTGCCGGCAATGTGCCGATGAAATCGGAGATCACGTCGTTGCTCATCATCACCAAGCTCGAACAGTACGACTACGCCGGTGCGACTGCGCTGGCCGTGGTGATGCTGGTGGTGTCGTTCCTGATGCTGCTATTGATCAACACGCTGCAGTGGTATCTGCAGCGTCGTACGGGGCGCGGTTCGGCCCGCCCAACCTTGCCAGCAGCGGCCACGGTGACCGTCACCGCCGCCACGGGAGGTGCGCAATGAGTCACGATTCCGCTGCACTTTCACCCGTGTCGCGAGCGGCTTCCCGCGCGGCGCGCTCGGCCGACCCCGTCACTGAGCCGCGCCTTGTGCGCTACGTACTGATAGGGGTAGCGCTGCTATTTCTCGGGCTGTTTCTGGTGGTTCCGCTCGTCGCGGTGTTTTATCAGGCGCTCAGTAAGGGACTCGCGTTTTACCTCAACGCGCTGATCGATCCGGACGCTGTTGCCGCGATCAAACTGACGCTTTTTACCGCCGCGATCGCCGTGCCGCTGAACCTGGTGTTCGGGCTTGCCGCATCGTGGTGTATCGCCAAGTTCGAGTTCCGTGGCAAGGCCTTGCTGACCACGCTGATCGATCTGCCGTTCTCGGTGTCGCCGGTGATCTCGGGGCTCGTGTATGTGCTGATGTTCGGCGCGCAGGGCTGGTTCGGCCCCTGGCTGGAAGATCACAATGTGCAGATCATCTTCGCGGTGCCGGGCATTGTGCTCGCGACGATCTTCGTCACGTTTCCGTTTGTTGCGCGCGAACTCATTCCGTTGATGCAGGCCCAAGGCAACGATGAAGAAGAAGCCGCGCACGTGCTTGGCGCGTCGGGCTGGCAGACGTTCCGGCGTGTCACATTGCCCAACGTCAAGTGGGGTCTGCTGTACGGCGTGATTCTGTGCAACGCGCGGGCCATGGGCGAATTCGGCGCGGTGTCGGTCGTCTCGGGGCACATCCGCGGGCAGACCGACACGATCCCGCTGCACGTCGAAATTCTCTACAACGAATACAACTTTTCGGCGGCGTTTGCCGTGGCGTCACTGCTTGCATTGCTGGCACTCGTGACCCTTGGGATCAAGCTGCTCGCGGAACGTCATATGGCCGCACAACTGTCGGCGCAACGCGATGAGGGCGGCGTTCCCGCTCACGCCGGTTCCGTCTCCGTAGACACGCTGACGCAGCACCCGGTCCAGTAAGGAGAGTAGTCAATGGGTATCACCGTTCGTAACCTGCAAAAGCGCTTTGGCGATTTCACCGCGCTCGATAACGTCTCGCTCGATTTTCCGCCGGGCGAACTGGTTGCGCTGCTCGGGCCGTCGGGTTGTGGCAAGACAACGTTGTTGCGTGTGATCGCCGGACTCGAATATGCAGACTCGGGCCAGGTTGTGCTACAAGGTCAGGATGTCGCGACGGTTGGCGCGCGCGAACGTCAGGTCGGCTTCGTGTTTCAGCATTACGCGCTGTTCCGCCATATGACGGTGTTCGAGAATGTCGCCTTCGGCCTGCGCGTAAAACCGCGCAAGGAGCGGCCATCGGAAAAGGTGATCCGCGAGAAGGTGCACGAGTTGCTCAAGCTGGTGCAACTGGATTGGCTCGCGCAGCGTTATCCGTCCGAACTGTCAGGCGGTCAGCGCCAGCGTATTGCGCTGGCGCGCGCACTCGCTGTCGAGCCGAAAGTGCTGCTGCTCGACGAGCCATTCGGCGCGCTCGATGCGAAGGTGCGCAAGGAGTTGCGTAGCTGGCTGCGTCGTTTGCACGACGATCTGCATATCTCGACCATCTTCGTCACGCACGATCAGGAAGAGGCGCTCGAGGTGGCCGATCGTATCGTGGTGCTCAATCGCGGACATGTCGAACAGGTGGGCAGCCCGCAGGACGTGTACGATCATCCCCAGACCTCGTTTGTCTACGAGTTTCTCGGTGCGGCGAATCGTCTGCACGGCAAGGTTGACCGTAGCGGCTTCGTGGTGGATGGCGCCGCGCTGCCGGTCGCGGCCTCGGCGGGTTTCGAAGGGCCGGCGTTTGCGTATGTGCGCCCGCATGACCTGCAGTTGTATCCGCAGGCGCTGGGACATCGCGATGGCATCGTGGTCGACGTACGGCGGGTCGTTACACTAGGCGGCTCGGTGCGCGTCGAACTGGCCGCACGTGGCGGTAATCTGCTCGAAGCGGAACTGGATCGCGAGGCATGGCGTGCGTTGCAACTGAACATCGGCGATGGCGTCACGGCCGTGCCGCGCGCATTGCGCGTCTTTCCCGCGCATTGAAACGAATCGGTCTCACTCATATTGAATAACTTAACTCTGGCCGAACCGGAGACATACAAATGAACTTCCAGCAACTACGCTTCGTGCGTGAGGCCGTGCGCCAGAACATGAACCTGACTGAAGTCGCGAACGTGCTGTACACGTCGCAGTCGGGCGTGTCGAAACAGATCAAGGATCTCGAGGACGAACTCGGCGTGGATATCTTTATCCGCCGTGGCAAGCGCCTGACGGGGTTGACGGAGCCGGGCAAGGCGGTGCATCAGTTGATCGAACGCATGCTGCTCGATGCGGAAAACCTGCGCCGCGTGGCGCGTCAGTTCGCGGATCAGGACAGCGGTCACCTCGTGGTGGCGACCACCCACACCCAGGCGCGCTATGCGCTGCCGAAGGTGATTCGCCAGTTCACGGAAGTGTTCCCGAAGGTGCATCTGGCGCTGCGTCAGGGCAGTCCGCAGCAGATCGCGCAGATGATCATCAACGGCGAAGCCGACATCGGCATTTCGACCGAAGCGCTCGATCGCTTCCCGGACATCGTGACGTTTCCCTGCTACTCGTGGCATCACATTGTGGTTGTGCCGAAGGGCCATCCGCTCGTGGGTCGCGAGAATCTGACGCTCGATGAGATCGCTGAATTTCCCATCGTCACCTACGATCAGGATTTCACGGGTCGCTCGCATATCGACCAGGCGTTTGCGCGGGCAGGCGCGTTGCCGGATGTCGTGCTGACCGCAATCGATGCGGACGTGATCAAGACTTATGTCGAACTCGGCATGGGGATTGGCGTAGTCGCAGCCATGGCGTATGACCCGAAGCGCGATACGGAACTGGTCGCGCTCGATACACAGCATCTGTTCGAAGCCAGCACAACGCGCGTGGGTTTGCGCAAGGGGGCTTTCCTGCGGGCTTATGCGTATCGTCTGCTTGAGATGTTCGCGCCACAGTTGAAGGAAGCGGATATCGCCGCGCAGTTGCGCGCAGTGGATTGAGGTCCGTGTATCAACCGATGGCGGCGTAAGACGCATCGCTTACAATCGCCGCCATGAATAACACGACCTCTTTCTCATCGAATTTGCCGGATTCTCCGGCGACGGCTGGCTGCCTGCCGCGTATCGCCGTGCTGGCAACCGGCGGCACGATTGCCGGCTCCGCTGCCTCTGCCATCAATACTTCCGGTTACCAGTCCGGCGTGGTCGGCGTCGACCGTCTGCTTGAGGCCGTGCCCGCGCTGTCTAGCGTGGCGCGGGTTCAGGCCGAGCAGATTGCCAGCGTCGACAGCAAGGACATGACGCTCGCGTTGTGGACGACGCTCGCGCAGCGTGTCAACGAACTCATCGCAAGCGACGAGATTGACGGTGTAGTCATCACACATGGCACCGATACGCTCGAAGAAACCGCGTATCTGCTCCATCTGACGGTAAAGGGGCGCAAGCCCGTCGTGCTGACCGCAGCGATGCGGCCTGCGTCCGCGCTCTCGGCCGATGGCCCGCTGAATCTGCTCAACGCGGTAACGGTTGCAGCCAGCGACGCAGCGCACGGGCACGGCGTGCTGGTTGCGTTCAACAACCGCATTCACAGCGCGCGTGATGTGATCAAGACCAGCACATACGCGGTGGACGCGTTTCAGTCGCCGGAAGTGGGCGCGCTCGGCTGGGTGCAGGACGGACGCGTCGAATTCCAGCGCACGGTGGTGCGGCCGCACACCATCGAGACCGAGTTCGTGATTGGCGCGACATGGCCGAACGTGGAGATCGTCGCGAGCTATGCGGGCGCTTCACGGATCGCGGTGGATGCGCTCGTCGCCGCGGGAGTGCGCGGGATTATCGTGGCGGGCACCGGCAACGGCTCGATTCACGCTTCCATACAGCAGGCGTTGACTGATGCGGTCGCGCAAGGCGTGGCGGTTGTGCGTTCGTCGCGGGTCGGCTCGGGCCATGTGATGCGCAACGGCGCGGCGCCCGACGATGCGCTCGGTTTTGTCACGGCGGGTTCGCTCAATCCGTACAAGGCGCGAGTTTTGCTCATGCTGACGCTCGCGGCTGGCGGTAGCGGGGCGGTGGCGTTGCAACGCGCGTTCGACACTTACTAGACGAGGTACGCGCCGCTATGCGCTATGCGCCATGCGGTGCTTTCCTGCACGTTTGGGTTTCACGTTCAGGCAGGTGACCAACGACGACACGGGGACACAGACACAAAGTCGGTATCCCCGTTTTTCTGTGCATGGTACGAATTGAAACCTCAAGCAACAATGCGTCCCCTGAGGCGGCAAAACCTTACTGCAACGCCGGAACCACCAGCACCTGACCCGGATAGATCTTGTCCGGACTCTTCAGCATCGGCGTATTGGCCTGAAAGATCACCTCGTTTTTCGCGCCGTTGCCGTAGTACTTTTCCGCAATCTTCCACAGGTTGTCGCCTGCCACCACGGTATGAAACTGCGTCGGCGCAGCGGCTGGCGTCGTCACCGTGAGTTGATCGTCGACCTTGTCGACGTTGTGCACGTTGCCGGCCGCAACCAGGATCTTGTCCTTGGTGGGCTGGTCGGCGGCTTCTCCCGAGACTGTCACGGTATGGCTTGTGCCGTCGTAGGCGACCTGCAGATTGGTAGCGTCGAGACCTTGAGCGTGAATATAGGTAGCGATTGCGTCGCCAGCAGTCTTGTTCAGTGCGGCGAGATCAGCCGGAGCGGGGGTGGCTGCTTGCGCAGGCGTGGAGGCGGCGCCGAACAGCTTTTCGCCAGCCTCTTTGATGAAACCAAGAATACCCATCGTTCACACTCCTAATCTGTTGAGAGACGCACTGCAACCCAAAGGGACATCTGATCGGACGACGACCAGAAAGTGCTCGGCGAGTTTAGGAGAAAACGATCGGAGAATGTGTCAAGAATTGCCAAGCGAACGGTCTGGAAATCCGATCGCTTTCTTTATACCGGTTTTGCGTGGCACAAGCGTGAAATCCGACAGCCGGACACCCGACAACGACGTCTGACCGACCAAGGCTTCCCCGGCGCCGCCGGGTGCCGCTGCGGACCCCACTTGCCGCTCTCAGCCCAGAGCGGCACGATTTGCCCGGTGCGACGCGCGAGTTGCGCGCTGTACCGGACGCCCCACCTGCCGGCCACCGTACGTACAGTTCACGGCGACCGAAATTGCTGCTGCGAGTTTGTTGCGGGTTACTTCGGATTGCTGGGAGTTGCCACGCGTTTCTACGTCCCGCAGTGAATCCTGGCCCTTTGCTTTTTGCCTGACGCGCGACGTGCGACGCACCCGAGGCGGTCGCGCGTTGAATCTCAAGCCGCTTTTGCTTCCTTGCCAGGCGCCTGGGCGATTTCGAAATTCGCCATGATCTCCAGCGCACGCACCATGGCGGAGTGATCCCACGCCTTGCCGCCGTTCGCTGCGCAGACGCTGAACAGTTGCTGTGCGCTTGCGGTATGCGGCAGGGCGATGCCCAGCTTGCGTGCACCGTCGAGCGCAAGGTTCAGATCCTTCTGGTGCAGCTCGATGCGAAAGCCCGGGTCGAACGTGCGTTTCGTCATGCGTTCGCCATGCACTTCGAGAATGCGCGACGCAGCAAAGCCACCCATCAGCGCCTTGCGCACGCGCTCCGGATCGGCACCTGAGCGTGCCGCAAATAACAGCGCTTCGGCGACCGCTTCGATGTTCAGCGCGACGATGATCTGGTTCGCGACCTTGCAGGTTTGACCCGCACCGTTCTCGCCAATGAGCGAAATGTTCTTGCCCATCAGTTCAAAAAGCGGCCTGGCGAGCGCGAAAGACTTTTCCGGACCACCGACCATGATCGTCAACGACGCTTCACGCGCGCCGACTTCGCCGCCCGAAACCGGGGCGTCGAGGTAGTCGACGCCGAGTGCGTTGATCTTCTTCGCGAAGGCTTGCGTGTCGAGCGGGGAGATCGAGCTCATGTCGATCACCAGCTTGCCTTGCGTGAGGCCCTTGGCTACGCCGTCGTCGGCGAACAGTACGTTGGCGACGTCCGGCGTGTCCGGCACCATGATGATCACAACGTCAGCCGCCTGTGCAACCGCAGTCGAATCCGCAACCGTCGTGGTGGTCTTGCCCAGGTCCTCAGGAACCGGATACGCGCCATTCACGAACAGCGTATGACCGCCCTTGATGAGATTGCGCGCCATATGCGCGCCCATAATGCCGAGGCCGATAAAACCAATCTTTGCCATTTGATGATGTCTCCAGTAAGCAGGGGCGGGAGTGTGCCTGCGTGGGTTGAGTGTCGATCCGCGTGGGGCCGCTCAGGCTGCCACGTGCGCTGCGCCGCGCTTCTGGCCGGCGACGCTTTGAACCCAGGCAAGACCTTCGGTGGTCGTCGTGCGCGGCTTGTATTCGCAGCCCACGTAGCCGTCGTAACCCAGCGAGTCGAGCAGATCGAACAGGAACGGGTAGTTGATTTCACCCGTGCCGGGTTCGTTGCGGCCCGGATTGTCGGCGAGCTGGATATGCGCGATCGACGCCAGGTTTTTCTTGATGGTGGCGGCGAGTTCGCCCTCCATGCGCTGCATGTGATAAATGTCGTACTGCAGATAAAGATTGTCAGAGCCGACCGCGCGGATCACATCAAGCCCTTCGGACGAGCGGTTCAGTGCGAAACCCGGAATGTCATAGGAATTGCATGGCTCGACCAGCAGCTTGATGCCTTCCTGCTTCAACGCGTGAGCGGCAAAGCGCAGGTTGTCGACGATCGTCGTGTGAGCGCGCGCTGCATCGACGCCCGGTCCCGGAATGCCGACGAGGCAATTCAGTTGCGGCACCTTCAGTGCCTTGGCGTATTCAATCGCGCGGCCCACGCCTTCCTGGAATTCGCCGACGCGATCCGGCAGGCAGGCAATGCCGCGTTCGCCGGCTTCCCAGTTGCCTGCGGGCAGGTTGTGCAAGACGAGCTTGAGGCGGTTCTGCTGCAGACGTTCGGCCAGTTCGGCTGCCTTGTACGGATACGGGAAAAGAAACTCCACGGCGTTAAAGCCCGCGTCCGCTGCGGCTGTGAAGCGGTCGAGGAACGGGACTTCGTTGAACAGCATGGTGAGATTCGCTGCGAATTTCGGCATGATGCGTGTG
>FTKM01602600.1_pt1 | contig 14813 bp, 15 predicted proteins | sample 1658051 | NCBI WGS metagenome assembly FTKM01 (sample SAMEA3914794, study PRJEB12502) | metagenome | biome: forest; material: soil | place: Canada | collected 2011-07-05 | depth 0.1 m | reverse complement strand
GGCCGCGTGTGGGATTCGCTGATGCTGATGTTCAACAAGAAGAAGTAAGCGTAACTGCGTCATGGCGGCTCTTGCGCGGGTGTTGCGCGAGCCGTTGCAGACTGGGAGTGAAACATGCAACCCGATATCGATTCCCTGTTTGAATTTCCGTGCGATTTCCCGATCAAGGTGATGGGCAAGTCGCATCCCGAGTTCGCCGAAACCATCGTGACGGTGGTCAGGCAATTCGATGAAAGCGTCGACGCATCGCGCGTCGAAACGCGGCCGTCGAGTGGCGGCAATTACACCGGCCTGACGGTGACGGTGCGGGCCACGAGCCGCGCCCATCTCGACGACATCTACCGGGCCCTCACTGGGCATCCGATGGTGAAAGTTGTGCTTTGAACGGCGACGGGCAGCGCTGCTTTGCCGCGTTGGCTTGCCGCGCTGTACCGTTTTCGTTCACGGTGAGACGTGCAATGCGTCCACTGCTGTTTTTGGGCCGGCTTGTGAGACTGTCTGCGCGCCGGTTTGCGGCCCGGCAGCGCAGGCCAGCTCAAAAAGCTGTTTGAATCGGCCCACCTCTTCGAATACCCAATCCCTGAAAGCGCGTACGCGCTCGGCCTGCATCATGTGCGGCGGACAGATGAAGTAGTACTGCCACGGGCTTGGGCCATCCACGTCGAATAGCCGCACTAGGCGCCCCGCCGCAATTTCAGGCATGGCTAGCGAGCGGCGTGTAAGCGCGATGCCCTGACCGTCAATGGCTGCCTGCAACAGATTGGATGAATCCTGATACATCACGCCGCGCTTCGGCTCGGGCCGGTCGGTGAGGCCGGCTGCATCAAACCAGGGGCGCCACAATTCGTCATCGGAGCGCAGCAAGGGGAGCCTGGCGAGATCCGCCGGTGCTTTCGGCAGATTGCCGCCGTTGAATGTCGGCGAGCAGGCAGGGAAATAGATCTCTTCGAGCAGCAATTCCGCGTGCAGACCCGAGTACTTGCCGAAGCCGAAACGGATCGCGGCGTCGACATCGTCGCGGGTGAAATCGGTCAGGCTATTGGTGGACAGCAGTTCCAGATCCCATTGCGGGTGGGCTTCGATAAAGCTGCCAATGCGCGGCGTCACCCAGCGCGCGGCGAAGGACGACAGCATCGACACCACCAGACGCCGCTCGCGGTCGCCGGCGCGCACCTCGCGCGTGGCGTCGGCGAGCGCCATCAGCGCGGCGCGCACCTGGGTGGCGTACCGGCGGCCTACCTCGGTGAGCCGCACGCGCTTGCCGTCGCGCGCAAACAGCGTGATGCCGAGTTCGGCTTCGAGCGCCCGGATCTGGTGGCTGACCGCGCCGTGCGTGACGAAGAGTTCGTCCGCGGCGCGTGAAAAACTCTCGTGGCGGGAGGCGGCCTCGAACGCCTTGATCGCGTTCAGCGCAGGGAGTTGTCGAAGATCCATCGTAATTATTCTCACAAAGAGGTGAAAATTGATCGTTTTGTCTAACCCCTTGCTACGCCTACGATTGTAGTCACGAAATGACTTTTGACGAGGGCATCATGCGAGAAATTTCCTCTAGTATCACCTTCGAAATCAAGGCAGGCGAAACAGTTCCAATGAAGGTGGCGCGCAGTATCCGGCTGGCAGTGAGCGGCGGTGCGGTCTGGGTGACGCGCAGTAACGATACCGAAGACTATTGGCTGCAACCGGGTCACACGTTGCGTTTGCGGCGCGGCGAACGGCTTTGGCTGAGCGTCGAAGGTGGCGACCGGGCCATCGTGGCATTTGCGGTGCCGGCTCGCCCGGGTGTACGGGTGTTCAACTGGCTTGGGCGCATCAATGACTGGCTTGGGCTGCGGTCGCGTGATGGCTGGCGCACGGTGTAAGGAGGTTCCGGCGAGAAACGGCGGATTTCGGTAAACTGACGCCATCATGTGCGCCACGCCGGTTTCTTCCCCTTCAGTGCTCTCTGCAACCAATTCCGCTGACTCCGCCGCAGCTGGAATGTCCCCAACCCTCGCTCCTGCTGCGTCCGAGGCGTCTGCTGGTACGCCAGTGGCTCCGTTGTCGGTCCACTGGCGCGGCGTCGAAACCTACGAAACCAGCTTCGCGGCGATGCGTGCGTTCACCGACGCGCGCAATCCTGACACCTCCGACGAAATCTGGCTCGTCGAACATGCACCCGTCTTCACGCTCGGTCAGGCCGGCGATCCGGCGCATCTGCTGGCCGCCGACAGCGGCATTCCGCTCGTCAAGGTCGACCGCGGCGGGCAGATCACGTACCACGGGCCCGGACAGGTGGTCGCGTACCTGATGCTCGACCTGCGCCGCCGCAAGCTCATGGTGCGCGAGCTGGTGACGCGCATCGAGCAGGCCGTGATCGATACACTCGCGGCGTATAATCTCGCCGGAGAACGCAAAGCTGGCGCCCCAGGCATCTACGTGGCGCCGGGTCCGAATGTGGGGTCGCATGCGGGCGCCAAAATTGGAGCGCTGGGCCTGAAGATCCGCAATGGCTGCAGCTATCATGGTGTCAGCCTGAACGTGAACATGGACCTGGGGCCGTTTCTGGCCATCAATCCGTGCGGCTACGCGGGACTCGAAACGGTCGACATGGCAACGCTCGGCGTCACCGCCGGCTGGGATCACGTTGCCCAGACCTTTGCCGCATGCCTCACCGCAAACATCGACGGCACTCCTGCAGCCGTCGCCCAACCACAGGCCGGTGTCGTTACCGCCTGACTGGATCGAACGAATGACTGACGTTACCGCGAACCTCGACGGCGCCGCCGCCCCTGATGCTGCAATGGCTCCCGCCGCTTACGACGCTACGGCGAAACAGAAGGCGCAAGCCAAGACCGCGCGCATTCCGATCAAGATTATTCCGATCGAAAAGCTGAAGAAGCCGGACTGGATTCGCGTGAAGGCGGCCACCGGCAATTCGCGCTTCTACGAGATCAAGCAGATTCTGCGTGAGCACAACCTGCACACCGTGTGTGAAGAGGCGAGCTGCCCGAACATTGGCGAATGCTTCGGCAAGGGCACGGCCACCTTCATGATCATGGGTGACAAGTGCACGCGTCGCTGCCCGTTCTGCGACGTCGGCCACGGCCGTCCTGATCCGCTGGACGTTGACGAGCCGGGTAATCTGGCGCGCACCATTGCGGCGCTGAAGCTCAAGTACGTGGTGATCACCAGCGTGGATCGTGACGACCTGCGCGATGGCGGTGCTGCTCACTTTGTCGAATGTATTCGTCAGACGCGTGAGCTGTCGCCGGAAACGCGCATCGAAATCCTGACGCCGGACTTCCGTGGCCGTCTGGATCGCGCGTTGGGCATTCTGAATGCCGCACCGCCCGATGTGATGAATCACAACCTCGAAACGGTGCCGCGTCTGTACAAGGAAGCGCGGCCGGGTTCGGATTACGCACACTCGCTGAAATTGCTGAAGGATTTCAAGGCGCTGCATCCGGATGTCGCGACCAAGTCGGGCCTGATGGTGGGCCTCGGCGAAACGGAAGAAGAGATTCTTCAGGTGATGCGCGATCTGCGCGCACACGACGTGGACATGCTGACGATTGGCCAGTACCTGCAACCGTCGGAGCATCACCTGCCGGTGCGCTCGTACGTGCATCCGGACACCTTCAAGATGTACGAGGAAGAAGCTTACAAGATGGGCTTCACCCATGCGGCGGTGGGCGCGATGGTGCGTTCGAGCTATCACGCGGACCTGCAGGCACATGGAGCCGGCGTGGTTTGAGCCGCTCAGGCTAATACTTTCTGGATGTCGAGCCCGCACTGGTTGCGGGCTTTTTTTTGACGCCTATCCAACCCAGCGTGAAAAGCAATGTTCAAACAGCGTGATTTGTAATCGCATATTCATTGGAACCGTCGACGCTTAAACGCCCTATAGTCAAAACCCTGCAAAACACCTTATTAAAACGGGGCTTCTCGATGAAACGATTCTTCACTCCGCTCGCGGCTTTTGCTGCCTTGCTCGCTTTCTCCGCGCCGTTCGCAACCCTTGCGCACGCCGATACGAAAGAAGTCGTGATCGCCTATCAGGACATGGTTGTGCCATGGCGCTACGCGCAGGCCACCGGTGAAGTCGAGAAAGCAACCGGCTATAAGGTGGTTTATCGCCAGCTCGCCAGCGGCGCGGAAGTGGTGCGTGCGCTCGCCTCGGGTTCTGTGCAACTGGGCGAAGCGGGTTCTAGTCCGATCGCGGCGGGTCTGTCACAAGGTGTCGATATTTCGCTGTTCTGGATTCTCGACAACATCAATGACGCCGAAGCACTCGTGGCGCGTGACGGCTCTGGTGTGACGAGCGTCGCAGGTCTGAAGGGCAAAAAGATCGGCGTACCGTTCGTGTCCACTTCGCATTTCCATACGCTCGTCGCGTTGCAGAGCGCGGGCGTGAATCCGGCGGACGTGAAGATCGTCAATCTGCGTCCGCAGGAGGTTGCAGCAGCCTGGGACCGTGGCGACATTGACGCCACGTACATCTGGGATCCGGTTCTTGCCAAGGTGAAGAAGAACGGCAAGGTATTGATTACATCGGGCCAGGTCGCACAGGAAACGGGCAAGGCCACTTTTGATGGCTTCGTGGTAGACCGCAAGTTCGCGCAGGAAAACCCGGAGTTTGTCGAACGCTTCGTGAAGGTGCTCGCCGCCAGCGATGCGAACTATCGCGATCACACCTCGGCCTGGAACGCCAGCTCATCTGAAGCCGCGGCGGTCGCCAAAGAATCCGGTGCAAAGGTGGAGGACGTGCCGGCGAGTCTCGCGCTGTACGCGTTCCCGTCGCCGGCTCAGCAGGCGTCGAATACGTGGCTGGGCGGTGGTGCGCAATCCGGTGCGGCGAAGTCTCTTGCGGCCACGGCGGCATTCCTGAAAACGCAAGGCACCATCCAGAACGTGTTGCCGGACTATTCGGCCGGCATCGATCCGCGTTTCGTTCAGCAGGCAACCCACTAGGAAAAACATGCAGCGCCGACGCGTTTGTCCTCGCGCTGCGTGGCTTTCCTGATCAACAGGCATGCACATGAGTGGTCTGGAAATCCGGCGGCTGAGTGTCGTCTATGAGGCAGCGCGAGGCGCGGCTCCGACTGTCGCGCTGGCGGACGTCGATCTGCGTGTGGAGTCGGGTGAGTTTGTCGTGGCGCTGGGCGCATCGGGTTGCGGCAAAACCACCTTGCTCAATTGCATCGCCGGGTTTATCCCGCCGAGCAGCGGCGAAGTCCGTCTGAACGGCGAGCGCGTCACGGGTCCCGGCGCGGATCGCGGCGTGGTGTTCCAGAAGTATGCGTTGATGCCGTGGCTCGACGTGCTCGATAACGTCGCGCTTGGGCTGCGGTTTCAGCGTGTGCCCAAAGCGGAGCGGGAGCGTATCGCGCGGCAAATGCTCGCGCTGGTCGGACTCGAGCAGCACGCGCACGCGCGCATTTACGCGCTGTCGGGCGGGATGCAGCAGCGCGTGGGGATTGCGCGAGCGTTGGCAAGTGATCCGCAGATGCTGCTGATGGACGAGCCAATGGGCGCGCTCGATGCAATGACCCGCGAGTCGATGCAGGAACTGGTGCTGGACGTCTGGGGACGTACGCACAAGACGGTGTTTTTCATCACGCACAGTGTCGAGGAGGCGCTCTTTCTGGCAACCCGCCTTGTCGTGATGACACCGGGGCCCGGACGCATCGCCGAGAGTTTCGACCTGCCGTTTGCGCGGCGTTTCCTGCAAACGCGCGATGCGCGCGCGGTGAAGTCGTCAGCGGATTTCATCGAGTGGCGTGAAAAGCTCGTGCGCCGTTTGCATCAACGCACACCGGCCGAGGAGGTGTCGTGACGGCTTCGCGTGATTCGATAAGCAAGGTGTCGTTGATCCAGACGGATACGACGCCCGATGCGGTGCTCGCGGCACCTTTGGAAACGCCCGCCGCGCCAGTGAAGGCTCGGCCCGTGCGAGCGTGGCGCATGCCCGGCGAAGGGCCGACTGCCGCGCTGAGCGTCATTTCCGTGACGGTACTCGCTGCGCTGTGGTGGCTTGCCACGCATCTGCACTGGTTGTCGCCGCTCTTTCTGCCGACGCCTGAAGCGGTTTGGGCCGCGTTTATCGACGCCTGCCAAGGCCGCATCCAGGGCGGCCTGCCATTATCGGAGCATCTGGCGTGGAGTGCGCTACGGGTCTTCGGTGCCTTTGCGCTTGCGACGGTCACGGCTGTACCGGTCGGCATTCTGATGGGCGTGAGCCGGGTGGCACGCGGACTGCTCGATCCACCGCTTGAGTTTTATCGTCCGCTGCCTCCGCTCGCTTATCTGCCGCTGGTGGTGATCTGGTTTGGCATCGACGAGACGGCCAAAATCATCGTGATCTATCTGGCGTGTTTCGCGCCGATCGCCATGGCTGCGCGAGCCGGCGCGCGCAGCGCGACCGTCGAGCAGATTCACGCGGCCTATTCGCTTGGCGGAAAATTTACGCAGATTGTGCGCTTCGTCGTGCTGCCGGCTGCCTTGCCGGAGATTCTGACCGGTTTGCGCATCGCGATCGGGTTCGGCTGGACCACACTCGTCGCGGCCGAAATGGTAGCGGCCACGGCGGGGCTCGGTCAGATGGTGCTCAATGCATCGAGCTTCCTGCGCACTGACGTGGTTGTAATGGGCATTGTGTTGATCGGTCTGATTGCGTGGGTCTTCGATCTGGGAATGCGTGCGCTAGAGCGGCGTCTCGTACCGTGGAAGGGACGCGTGTGATGCAGCTTGGTAACAAGCTTGCTTGCCCCTAAGCCAGAATGATCTGGTTCAGCTTCTTCTTCAGCGCAGCGAAATCGGCGGCTTCGGCCGCCTTCTTGTTGGTAATCAGGACGTCGATCTTTTCCACCGGACAGTAAGAGATGCGGCTGCGCTGACCAATCTTGCTGTAGTCGGCGAGAATCACCACGCGGTCTGCGTTGGCGACCATCGCCCGCGCGACTTCCGTTTCCGCATGATCGTAGTTGGTCGCGCCATGCCGGTGATCAACAGCCACCGGCGATAGAAGCGCCACGTCCGCGCGGTAGCGGTGGATATCCAGAATCGTCGTGCTGCCGCCCGTCGCCATGGCGCGGTCGCTGATCGATCCACCTAGAAGGATCACTTCGTTGAGCGCGTCGGCTTGTTGCTCGCCTGCGCCGCGCATCTTGAGGGCCACGTCGATCGAGTTGGTCACGATCGTCAGATTGGCCAGCTTCGCCAACTCTTCCGCTAGCGCCGAGGTCGTCGTCCCGGCGTCGATAAATAACGTCTGGCCGCTCGCGATCACACCTGTCGCAGCCTTGGCGATTGCCGTCTTCGACTTGACCCGGGTATGGGCGCGTTCGGCGATCGGCGCTTCGTCAGCGGGTTTGATTGCGCCGCCATGCACTCGCCTTAATTCACCGAGCGCTTCCAGGTCGAGCAGGTCGCGCCGCACTGTCTCGCGCGAGACGCCGAGATCCGCCATGATCCGTTCGGTCGACACCCGCTGCAGTGTCGATAGCAACGCGCGAATTCTCTGATGACGGTCTTCCTGCCACATGCACGATTCCTTTGCGAATGAGTCGATCTGGAGGGCAGATGCGCCCACCTCATCAGTGACACGGTTGTGTGTCGAGCCGATGTCACACGTATCACTTTACCTGTCCGGTGTTGTATTTATTTGGAACCTTGCAAATTTGGGTATTTAAATTTAGCCTTTGCAGACTGGATTGTCGCCTCCCGAACGCGAGCGCGCCGCAACATGAGGTTTTGGTGATAAGCGGCACGGCTCCGTTCGCCATCCTCATGATGATCGAGCGACCGGCAGCAGGCTACGATAGAGGTAATTCGATCCGGTCTCTTTCGAAGGGTGGACAGACGTGGGAACTGGGATTGATCGCACTTTAGCTGCCGACTGGCCATACCCCCGGCTGGTCGCTCACCGCTGCGGTGGGACGCTCGCCCCGGAAAATACGCTCGCCGGCTTCGACGCCTGTAAGCGCTATGGCTATGGGATGGTCGAATTCGACGCCAAGCTCTCGGCGGACGATCACCTGTTTCTCATGCACGACGATACCGTCGATCGCACCACTAACGGTCACGGCGCGGCTGCGCAGCAGATCTGGCAGGCGTTAGCGAAACTGGACGCTGGTTCATGGTATGGCTCCGGCTTTACCGGCGAGCGTCTACCCACGCTGGCCGAGGCGGCAGCGCGCTGCGCGCGCGATGGTATTGCTGCCAACATCGAGATCAAACCTTGTCCCGGTCGTGACCTGATCACGGGCACGCTCGTCGCGAGTGCGGCGCTGGCGCTGTGGCAGGCGCAAACACCACCTTTGCTGTCGTCCTTTTCGCAGGAAGCGCTCGCGGCTGCGCGCGAGGTTGCGCCAACACTGCAACGCGGGATGCTGTTTGAAGCCATACCGGATGACTGGTTGCGTATCGTGCGCGAGCTGGATTGCGCGTCTGTGCATGCAGCCCACACGCATCTGAATGCGCGACTGGTGGCCGAGATCCACGCCGCCGGTTTGCGCGTGCTGGCCTATACCGTGAACGATCCGGATCGTGCGCTGCTGCTTGCCCAATGGGGCGTTGACATGATTTGTACCGATCGCATCGATATGCTTGCGCACGACATGCTATCGGCGCCGGGCAGCCCCGCAGAGCCGGTATAAGTGCGGACGGCGCGCGCGCAAACGGGCGCAAACGGGCGCGGCGCAGACAAACGTCGAACGAAGTTTTCCTAACGTATTCATTTTCGGCAGAGGCAGAGGATGAGAAATACTATGAACCGCACATGGTCAAGCCGTGTTCTCTCGATGGCAGCGGCGGCAGGTGTCGCTGCCGGAGGCACGGGCAGCGTGTTCGCCGCGCCGCCGGATGCGCTCATCGCCGCCGCCAGACAGGAAGGCCAGCTCACCGTCATCGCCCTGCCGCATGACTGGTGCGGCTATGGTGCAATGATCCCTGCGTTCGAGAAAAAATACGGCATCAAGATCAACGAGTTGAATCCGGATGCCGGTTCGGGCGACGAAGTCGAAGCCATCAAGGCAAACAAGGGCAACAAGGGTCCGCAGGCGCCGGATGTGATTGATGTGGGTCTGTCCTTCGGGCCGAGTGCAAAGGCCGACGGTCTGCTGCAGCCGTATAAGGTGTCGACTTGGCAGGACATCCCCGATTCCGCGAAAGATGCTGACGGCTACTGGTACGGCGACTACTACGGTGTCCTGTCGTTCGAAGTCAACGCCGACATGATCGATAAGGTCCCCACGGATTGGCCTGATCTGCTCAAGTCCGATTACAAGAACGCTGTGTCGCTCGCGGGCGATCCACGCTCGGCCAACCAGGCGATTCAGGCGATTTATGCGGCAGGCCTGTCTGGCACGAAGGGCGATGCCGGCAAGTCGGCTGACGCTGGTCTGAAGTACTTCGCGCAACTGAACAAGAGCGGTAATTTCGTGCCGGTGATCGGCAAGGCGGCGTCGCTGGCCCAAGGCACGACGCCGATCATCGTGCGTTGGGACTACAACGCGCTGGCTGATCGCGACACCCTCAAGGGCAATCCGAAGGTGCAGGTGGTGGTGCCGAAGACGGGCGTCGTAGCAGGAGTTTATGTGCAGGCAATCAGCGCTTTTGCACCGCATCCAAACGCTGCGAAGCTGTGGATGGAATACCTGTACTCGGACGAAGGCCAGGTTGCGTGGCTGACGGGCTACTGTCACCCGATCCGCTACAACCAGCTGGTTGCCGCGAAGAAGGTGCCGCAGGCGTTGCTGGATAAACTGCCGCCGGCCGCGGCCTACAAGACTGCCGTGTTCCCGACCCTGCAACAACAGGATGCCTACAAGGACACGATCACCAGGCATTGGGATGAGGTCGTCGGCGCTAACGTGAAGTAAGCGGATGGGCGAGTCTGGAAGTCGCGATGCGCGGCTCCGGCCTGGCCTGATTTCACCAAGGGTGGGTTATGACCGCTTCATCGGACACGGGGCCAGCGCAGCCGGAACTGCTGGTTCCGCTGGTGCCTGAACCTGCTCCACACATCACGAGACAGGGCGCTTCGTCGCAGTGGCTGACCTGGCTCGGTGTCGCACCGTTCTTTATTTTCGCGCTGCTGTTTCTGATCCTGCCGACCGGCTTTCTGATGGTTGGCGCGTTTCAGGATCCACAGGGTCACTTCACGCTGACGAATTTTCGCGACCTGTTTCAGCCGGGTGTGCTGGAAGCGTACTGGATCAGCTTCAAGGTGAGCGCGGCGTCGGCGATCGGCGGAGCGGTGCTGGGGTCGCTGCTGGCCTGGGCAGCCGTGCAGGGACAACTGCCGGGCTGGATTCGCCCGACCTTAATGACCTTCTCCGGCGTCGCGTCGAATTTCGCTGGCGTGCCGCTCGCGTTTGCTTTCATCTGCACACTGGGACGGGTCGGTCTTGTCACGGTGCTGCTGAAGAAATACGTTGGAATCAATCTGTACTCGACGGGCTTCAGCATTCTCAGTTTCACCGGCCTGACGGTGACGTACCTTTACTTCCAGATTCCGTTAATGGTACTGATCATCACGCCCGCACTAGACGGTCTGAAACGCGAGTGGCGTGAAGCATGCGACTGTTTGGGCGGAACGTCCTTTCAATACTGGCGTTATGTGGCGTTGCCGGTGCTATGGCCAAGCGTGCTGGGTGCGACCTTGCTGCTGTTCGCGAATTCGTTTGGCGCGGTCGCTACTGCCTATGCGCTCACGGGCAGTTCGCTGAACATCGTGACGATTCTGCTGTATGCGCAGATTCGTGGGGATGTGCTGCATAACCAGAACCTCGGCTACGCGCTCGCGCTGGGCATGATTCTCGTGACGGGGCTCTCGAACGGCGGCTACATCTGGTTGCGTGCGCGCGCCGAAAGGGGGCGTCGATGAATCGCCAATCGCGTGTGGGCGCGTGGACTGCGGTGATCGTAGGCTCGCTGTATTTCCTGATCCCGCTTATCGCCACCTGCGAGTTCAGTCTGCGCATGCGGCGCGACTCCTATAGCTTCGACGCCTATCGCGTCGTGCTGACCGACCCGCGTTTCCAGGCGTCGTTTGGCTATTCGATTTTGATGGCAATCCTGACGATCGTCGTTGGTGTGCTCCTCGTGGTGCCGACCGCTTATTGGGTCCGCTTGCGTTTGCCGAAGCTGCGTCCCGTGGTGGAATTCATCACGTTGCTGCCGCTGATCATTCCAGCCATCGTGATCGTGTTCGGCTATCTGCGCATCTATAACAGCAGCTCGATCCTGCCGCTTACCGGTAACGAGCGCGCCACTGATCTGCTGCTGGTTTTCGGCTACGTCACGTTGTCGCTGCCGTACATGTACCGCGCAGTTGATGCAGGACTCTCCGCCGTCGACGTCCGTTCACTGACCGAAGCGGCCGAGTGTCTCGGCGCGAACTGGCCGACCATTCTGTTCAAGGTGATCTTTCCGAACATCCGTTCGGGCATTCTGTCGGGCGCCTTTCTCACCTTTGCCGTCGTGATTGGCGAGTTCACGCTGGCGAGCCTGCTCGACAGGCCGGCATTCGGACCTTACCTGCAACTGGTCGGCGCGAATCGCGCTTATGAACCCTCGGCGCTGGCGATCATCGCGTTCGTCATCACGTGGGCCTCGATGGGGCTCATCCAGGTATTTGGCTCAGCGCGGGCCTCGGCCAGTGCGCTGGCCGGACAAAAACCCTGATGAATTAAGGCTTCGAATCATGGCATTCCTTGAGATCGAACAGCTGCACAAGTCCTTCGGAACAAACATTGCGCTGCATCACTTTGATATGAAGATCGAACGCGGTGAGTTCATCACGTTCCTTGGACCGTCAGGGTGTGGCAAGACGACTGTGCTGCGCATGATTGCGGGCTTCGAAACGCCGACACGCGGCACGATTCGCCTCGACGGCCGTGACGTGACGCATTTGCGCACCCGTCAACGCAAGGTCGGCATGGTCTTCCAGGCTTATGCGCTGTTTCCGAACATGACGGTGGCGGAGAACATCGGCTTTGGGCTTCGGATTGCGCATCGGCCGCAGGACGAGATCCGCAGTCGGGTCGCCGAGATGCTGGATCTGATCAAACTGCCGGATATCGGCGGGCGCTATCCGTGGCAACTCTCGGGCGGCCAGCAGCAGCGTGTGGCGCTGGCACGCGCGCTGGCCGGCAAGCCGCAGGTACTGTTGCTGGATGAGCCGCTTTCGGCGCTCGATGCGAAGATTCGCATTTCGCTGCGTCAGGACATTCGCGCGTTGCAGCGTGAGTTGGGCATTACGTCAATTTTCGTTACCCACGATCAGGAGGAGGCGCTGTCGATCTCCGACCGCATTGTGGTGATGAACGAGGGACGGGTCGAGCAGGTGGGCACGTCCTCGGAAATCTATAACTATCCACGCACGCGCTTCGTGGCTTCGTTTGTGGGCACGCTCAACATTCTGTCCGGCCATGTGGTGGACCCGGCGAGCGGCAAGATGGCGGTTGACGGCCAGGAACTCGTCACCACGCAGCCACTCGCGCCGGACGACGCCGGCAAGAAGCGTCTGCTGGCATTGCGGCCGGAGGCGATCGTGCTCGAAGCGCCGGCGGCGGGACGCAATACGCTGGCTGCGACCGTGGAAGAAGTGAGTTTCCTCGGCGCGGTGGTGCGAATCCGCACGCGTGTGAAGGAAGCGGTGATCTCGCTCGACGTCTTCAACGACCCGAACCGCCAGCTACCCGAGCGTGGTCAACCGGTCGCATTGGGTTTTTCGCATGAGAATCTGCTGGTGCTGGAGGAGGGGGCGGTGTAGCGCCAGCGAAGGTGTTCTGACAACGGCGGGAAGCGATTTAACAATCCTTAACGGTCGCGGCGCTGGATCCATCCTAATATTGAGATGTGAGCTTCGTCGTGACTTTGACCGTACCCGGAGCTTACGAACAACAATCTTCTTCTCCGATATTTTGTTGAGAATGCCTTCCTGCCACGAGGAAGGCATTTTTTTTGTTCCAGGCGGTGCTTGCCTTTGCCTGATCAAACGCGCGTATGCCCTGCCGACGCCGTCCGGAATCCCCGACGCCGGGCGTCCGGATTTCCGGAAAGCTGGACGACTGGATCGCTGATTCAAAAAAATACTCATATAAATCAAGACTAAGGGATATATCCCAAGCTGGCATCGACCTTGCAAATTAGAAGCGCGGCCGCAACGGCCCGACAACTAAAGCATGGAGACAACGATGTCCGATTTCCCCTTCCCGTATTGCTAGTTTCGTCTTGTCGCGGCCCGATGCCGTGCACCGGCGAGACGTCCATTCGTTCGCGTGATGCGCAGCGTGGCAGGCCATTGGCTCATCCACATCGCAGGAACCATCATGAAGAAACCAATCCATAAGGTGCTTTACTTCCAGGTGATCGTCGCGATCATCATCGGCATTGCACTCGGTCATTTTTCGCCCGTTTTCGCCGTCGACATGAAGCCGCTCGGCGATGCCTTCATCAAGCTGATCAAGATGGTGATCGGACCGATCATCTTCTGTACGGTCGTGACCGGCATTGCGGGCATGGAGGACATGAAGAAGGTTGGGCGAGTCGGTGGCAAGGCGCTGCTCTACTTCGAAATCGTCTCGTCGTTCGCGCTGGTACTCGGCCTGATTGCCACGCATGTGCTGAAGCCGGGCGCAGGCTTCAACGTCGACCCGGCGACGCTCGACGGTAAGGCCGTCGCGTCATACGCGGCCAAGGCGCATGGACAAAGCACCGTCGACTTCTTCATGCACATCATCCCGAACACGATTACGGATGCGTTCGCACAGGGCGAGATCCTGCAGATCCTGCTGATCGCGATGCTGTTCGGCAGTGTGCTTGCCACGCTCGGTCCGCGCGGCAAGGTGGTCACGGATCTGATCGAAAGCCTCTCTAGCGTGCTGTTCGGCGTGGTGCGCATCGTCACGAAACTGGCGCCTATCGGCGCGTTTGGCGCAATGGCGTTCACGATCGGCAAGTACGGCATCGGTTCGCTGCTGCCCATGCTCAAGCTGGTCGGCACGTTCTATCTGACTTCGATCGTGTTTGTGCTGGTGGTGCTTGGCACCATCGCGCGGATGGTGGGCTTCAGCATCCTGCGCTTCGTGGCTTATATCAAGGAAGAACTGCTGATCGTGCTCGGCACGAGTTCGTCCGAAGCAGCGTTGCCGCAGTTGATGCTCAAGCTCGAGAAGCTGGGCTGCTCGCGCTCGGTGGTGGGCCTTGTCGTGCCTACGGGCTACTCGTTTAATCTGGACGGCACCAACATCTACATGACGATGGCCGTGCTGTTCATTGCCCAGGCGACCAACACGGACCTGACCTGGACGCAGCAAATCACCTTGCTTGCCGTGACGATGCTGACCTCGAAGGGCGCGAGCGGCGTGACGGGCGCGGGCTTCATCACGCTGGCGGCGACGCTGGCCGTGGTTCCGACGATCCCGTTGTCGGGCATGGTGCTGATTCTCGGCATTGACCGGTTCATGAGCGAATGCCGGGCACTGACGAACATCGTCGGCAACGGCGTGGCCACCGTGGTGGTGTCAGCATGGGAAAAGGAACTGGACCGCAGCAAGCTGCGCGCCGTGCTGCGCGGCGAGATCAGCATCAAGGAACCTGAGACGGCTGGTGCATAAACGCGGCCAGCATCGGCAAGCTGGCGGGGGCGCTTCCTGGCCCCCGCGTTATGCCACAATAACCGCACCTCACTCATTGGAATTCGCCAACGTGACGCGCCGACTGCTTATCCTCTTAGCGCTCGTCGCAGGGCTCGTGGCGGCGTGTGGGCTCACGTGGAGCATGACGTGGCAGCGGGGTATCGACGATTTGCGGCGCAACGCCGCGGT
>FTKM01658559.1_pt1 | contig 14834 bp, 9 predicted proteins | sample 1658051 | NCBI WGS metagenome assembly FTKM01 (sample SAMEA3914794, study PRJEB12502) | metagenome | biome: forest; material: soil | place: Canada | collected 2011-07-05 | depth 0.1 m | reverse complement strand
TGCGTACCGACCTGCTGGATCTGTGGACACAGGGGCGTATGCCGATCAAGTCGGTGCTGATCGTCACGCACAACATCGAGGAAGCGGTGTTCATGTGCGACCGGATTCTGGTGCTGTCGTCAAATCCGGGCCGGGTGATCGCCGAGATCAAGGTGCCGTTCAACCATCCGCGTAACCGGCTGGACCCGGCATTCCGCCGTCTGGTGGACGAGATCTACGCCAAGATGACCGCGCGTCAGACCGACGAGTCAACCAGGAAGGGACTGGAGTTGGGTAGCCAGTTGCCGGAGGTGTCCACCAACCTGATCGCCGGTCTGATCGAAACGCTCTCGGCCGCGCCGTACCACGGCCGTGCCGACATGCCGGAAATTGCCCGTTCGCTGCATCTCGAGGTGGACGATCTGTTCCCGGTGGCCGAAGTGCTGCAGCATCTAAGCTTTGCGGAAGTGCGGGAAGGCGACATCGTGTTGACGCCGCCGGCCCGTGTGTTCGCAGAGCTCGGCACGCAGGAACGCAAGATGATGTTTGCCGAGCATCTGCTGCGTCATGTGCCGCTTGCTGCGCGAATCAGGAAAGTGCTCAACGAGCGTCCAGGCCATCGTGCGCCGCGTGTGCGTTTCGAACAGGAACTGGAAGACTTTCTGACCGACAGCGCCGCGCAAAACACGCTTGACGCGGTGATCAACTGGGGGCGTTACGGCGAGGTCTTCTCGTACAACGACCAGACCGAACTGTTCAGTCTGGCCGACGTCGAGGCCTAAGCAGCGGCGCTGAGAGGCACAGCGGCATCACATCGCCGCTGTGGTTTGATGTTCACGCTCGATTGCCCAGTCGACGGCCGCTTGCGCATGCAGGGCCGTCGTATCGAACACGGGCAGCACCGAATGCTCGGGCTTGATGAGCAGGGTGATTTCCGTGCAGCCCAGTATCACCGCCTGCGCACCGCGTGAAGCGAGGTCTTCGATCACGCGCTGATAAACACGCCGCGATTCATCGTTGATGATGCCATGACACAGTTCGTCGTAGATGATGCGATGGACGTGCTCGCGATCGTCCTCGTCGGGGACCAAAGTATCGAGCGCGAAACGCTCACGCAGCCTGCCGGTGTAAAACGTCTGCTCCATGGTATAGCGCGTGCCGAGCAGGGCAACCCGCTCGATGCCTGCTGCGTGTAGTGCACCGCCGGTTGGATCGGCTATGTGCAGAAACGGAATCCCGATCGCCTGTTCGATTGACCCGGACACCCGGTGCATCGTGTTGGTGGCGAGAATCACGAGGTCCGCGCCGCCGGCTTCGAGACGATGCGCCGCGTCGGCCATCTGTGCGCCGAGCGCGGCCCAGTCGCCAGCACGCTGGCTCGCTTCCACTGCCGCAAAGTCGACCGTCAGCAGCAGGCTGCGCGCATTGTGGTGACCGCCTAGCCGCAATTTGGCGTGACGGTTGAGCAGCCGGTAATACTCGGCTGACGACTCCCAACTCATTCCGCCAATCACACCAATCGTTTTCATCTGCTGTCCTGAGTTGCTGGGATGAAGGCGCGCGTCCTGTTTTAAAGATCCACTTAGGATGCTGCGCGCATGCCTTAGCGCCGAGTATAGGCGGTAGGTGAAAGTCGCACAGCATGGCCTCGGGGATCAAGCCGCAAGCCGGCGTCAGGGTTGAGCAGAAGCGCCGACAGAGACCTCGCGGAGCCGCCTTTCACGCGCCCCCGCGATGCCAAGGCACACCCATTGCTTGCCCGCCTTCACTACAGTTAAAACATGCGCAGGCAACCGGATGACGCTTGAAGCGACCGTATCTATCGTGGTGGGCGTGCTGCTGATTTCGATGGCGGCTTCGACGCGCCTGATGGCACGGCTGCCGCTGACCGGGGCAATGGTTTATCTCGCCGTGGGCATCGCGATTGGTCCTGCATGCGCTCATCTGTTCACGCCTGACCTCAACGAGCAACTGCGCATGTTGCGCGGCATCACTGAAACAGGGCTGCTGATCTCGCTGTTCGCAATCGGCATGTATCTGCGCGTGCCGTTGAGCGATCCGTTATGGAGGTTGCCGCTGCGTCTCGCAGGACCGGCGATGCTGGTGACCATCGCGCTCATGTATGTGGCGGCGCGCTGGGGCGTGGGACTGGCCGCCGGTCCCGCCTTGATGCTCGCAGCGGCACTCGCGCCGACCGATCCTGTACTCGCCAACGAACTGCGCGTCCTCGAAGCGGGTGACGATGAGCCGCTGCGTTTCTCGCTATCCGCCGAGGGCGGCCTCAACGATGGCGCCGCGTATCCGTTCGCCATTGCCGCGCTCTGGCTATGTGGCGTACCGACCTTCGGCAGCGCAAACGCTTGGACATTCGCGGCTGCGGTGGTGTGGGGCATCGTCAGCGCTCTGATGATTGGCTGGCTGCTGGGTACCGGCATCGTCGTGATCGCCACGCATCTGCGCACGCGCCACGAAGAGGCGCTGGGGCTCGAAGGTTTCTTTGCCCTTGGATTGATGGCGCTGAGCTATGGCGTGGCGCTGCTGGTGCATGGATACGCGTTTATTGCGGTGTTCGCGGCCGGCGTCGCGGTACGCAGACAGGAATTCAAGGTGACGGGCAAGCAGGTTCCCAATGACGCGCTGAAGTCAGTGCAGCGCGGCGCGAGCGACGAAGCCGCGAAGGACCCCGAACTTGCGCACGCCTATATGGCGGAGTCCATGATGGCGTTTTCCGTTGAGATCGAGCGGCTGGTCGAACTCGCGCTGATGCTCATCATTGGTGGCGTCATCTCCTTGCATTGGCACGAGTTGCTGCACTGGACCGTTATCTGGCCGGTATTGGCGTTGCTATTCATTGCGCGGCCTGTCGGCGTCATGCTTGCTCTGCTGGGCTCCGGGCTCAATCTCCACCAGCGCCTGCTAAGCGGCTGGCTGGGGATTCGCGGTGTCGGCGCGTTCTATTACCTGCTTTATGGGCTGGAGCAGGTGAGGGCGCCCCTACTGGCGCCCATCGTGCCCATCGTTTTCGCAACCATCGTGTTATCCGTGGTGCTGCATGGAGCGACCGCCACGGCACTGCTGCATCGGTATTTCGGCGGCCATGAGCGATGAGGCGGCTTTATCACTGCGTAGCGTGCGATGTGCGATGTTGACGATCGCGTATCGGCGGACTTCTCCCAACCGGATGCAACGCTATGCGCCGACGGTATTCAGTGATCCCGTCACGGATATTGCCGATCTATACCTCGTGCCGACGATCCCCGCTGATAGTGACGCCATGAAGTGACGCCATGATCGATCTCGCCGGTGAGGCAGCGGCCACGCTGGGCTACGCGGCCGCGTAACAGCGCACTGCGGCGCTGTTCCTCTATTCCCCGCAAGCCGAAGGCTGACCGGTCACAGATCGCTCTGCCGTGCCTCGACGACATCGTGAGTGGCGACCCAGTAAGGCTGGCGATGGTAATACTCATGCACGGACGACGCCCACAACGGATCGGCCATCGTCGGCCAATGATCCCTGTCGAAGCCGGGCGCATTTTTGATCTGCTCGGCCATCAACGCGACGAGAAATATTTTTTCATCGACATTGAGTGTCAATGCGCCCCACGGGATTGCGTGAAGGGTCGTTCCCACGCCGAGAAATCCACCTTCCGAAAGTACGGCATAGGCAATCCGGCCCGTGCGAACGTCGAGCATGATGTCGGAGATTTTGCCGACATGCTCACCGTCGATGGTGACCACCTTGTTACCGTCGAGAGTCGCTGCGGCCATCACGTCCGGGCCGGGGCCGTCGCCCACGCCGATGCCGACGATACCCGCATGCTGATCCGCTGGCGGGGACTGGAGCTGGGATTGAGACTGGGACTGTGCGAATGAATCGGTAGGGTTCATGACGGCTCCTGAAGAGTAGAACCTTACCCGCGCAATGCGCGTGCCTGACTAGCGGCTGCCCGGCAACTTCGCGGGCTTCACTGCGCGTGACCGGCTCGGCTTCCCGTTATCACGCCGTGAATAACGCACTGTATTTTTGTACAGCGTGAGCCGCTTGAATCCGATTGCTTCCTGCACCGTTGGCTACGCCGTTGGTTGCGCCGTTTGTGTCGCTTGCCCACTCGTAGTCCTTGAAGCTCCGCTTTCCTGTTCGAGAACGACTCGATCGCGCCCCACGCGCTTTCTGACGCCGATAGAATCGGAGTCAGTCAAAGGAGCCATTCATGGACTTGATCATCCGCCGTGCCCGTTTGCCGCGTAGCGTGTCAACGCATCAGGAACGGGTCGATATCGGCATCGAAGCAGGCCGCATCGTGGCCGTCGAGCCACGGCTCGCGGCGAACGCAGCGGAGGAAATCGACGCCGCGGGGTGTCTCGTGACGCCGCCGTTTGTCGATCCGCATTTCCACATGGACGCCACCTTGTCGTACGGTTTGCCGCGCGTGAACGCGTCCGGCACCTTGCTCGAAGGCATTGCGCTGTGGGGCGAACTCAAGCCGGATCTGACCCAGCAAGCGTTGATCGAACGCGCGTTGCAGTATTGCGACTGGGCGGTGGCGCGCGGGCTACTCGCTATCCGCAGCCATGTCGATGTCTGCGATACGCGTCTGCTTGCAGTCGAAGCCCTGCTCGAAGTGAAGCGTCGCGTCGCCCCGTATCTGGATCTGCAACTGGTCGCGTTCCCGCAAGACGGTGTGTTGCGCAGTCCGGGCGCGTTCGACAATCTCAAGCGCGCCATTGCGATGGGTGTGGATGTGGTCGGCGGCATTCCGCATTTCGAGCGGACCATGGCCGATGGCGCGGAGTCGGTGCGTCTCCTGTGTGAGTTTGCGGCGGAGCAGGGCTTGCGCGTCGACATGCACTGCGACGAGTCCGATGACCCGCTTTCGCGTCATATCGAAACCCTCGCGGCGCAAACGCACCGGCTCGGTTTGCACGGACGCGTGACGGGCTCGCACCTGACCTCGATGCATTCGATGGACAACTACTACGTCAGCAAGCTGCTGCCTTTGATGCGCGAAGCGGGCGTGGCGGCGATTGCCAATCCGTTGATCAACATTACGCTGCAGGGACGCAGTGACACGTATCCGAAGCGGCGCGGCATGACCCGCGTGCCGGAGATGATGGCGGCGGGCATCAACGTCGCGTTTGGTCACGACTGCGTGATGGACCCCTGGTACAGTCTCGGCTCGGGCGACATGCTCGAAGTGGCGCACATGGGGTTGCACGTTGCGCAGATGACCGGCATCGACGCAATGCATGCGTGCTTCGACGCGGTGACGGTGAATGCCGCGCGCATCCTCGGACTTGAAGGCTATGGGATCGCGCCAGGGTGCGTCGCAGACTGCGTGGTGCTCGATGCGCGCGACCCGGTGGAAGCCATTCGCCTGCGCGCCGCGCGGCTTGCGGTGGTGCGACGGGGCAAGATCGTCGCCCGCTCGCCTGCCGCGCGGGCCACGCTGACGCTTGAGGGCCGGCCTGCGCAGATCGATTTCAAATTGCAACGGGAATGACGCCCGGCGTTCGCAACAAAAAACCGGTGCCTGCGTAAGCAGGGCACCGGTTTTTTTAGAGGCAACGCCGATGGCGCGACGCTTGATGCGTAGCTAGTGCGTAGTGAGCGCGCCGTCAGTGCGTAGCTGCCGGCGTCATGCCGTTATGACGCAGCAGCGCGTCGATATTCGGCTCGCGGCCACGGAAGGCCTTGAACGATTCCATCGCGGGCCGGCTGCCGCCCACTTCGAGAATCTCCTTGCGATAACGCGTGCCCGTGGCCGCATCCAGCACACTGCCGCTCGCCGCCTGTGCCGCTTCTTCAAAGGCGGCATACGCGTCGGCGGACAACACTTCAGCCCACTTGTAGCTGTAGTAGCCCGCGGCGTAGCCACCCGCGAAGATGTGGCTAAACGTGTTCGGCCAGCGCGAGAACGCGGCTTGCGGCACGACATGAAACTGCTCGTTGATTTCGCGGGCAAGATCGTTGGCGCTTTTCGCGCCAGCCGTATCGAAATCCGTATGCAGCCTGATGTCGAACATCGAGAACACGATCTGGCGCAGCGTACCGAGACCGCTCTGGAAGTTCTTGGCGGCGAGCATCTTTTCGAACAGATCACGCGGCAGCGGTTTGGCGGTTTCGACATGCGAAGTCATGTCGCTCAGCACATCCCACTCCCAGCAGAAGTTCTCCATGAACTGCGACGGCAGTTCCACCGCATCCCATTCGACGCCATTGATCCCGGACACGCCCAACTCGTCGACGCGCGTGAGCATGTGATGCAGACCGTGGCCGAATTCGTGGAACAGTGTGATCACTTCGTCGTGCGTGAAGCAGGCTGGCTTGCCACCCACCGGCGCGGAGAAGTTGCAGGTCAGATAAGCGACCGGCGTTTGCACGCCGCCGTGCGCGTGCTTGTGACGCGCGCGGGCGTCGTCCATCCATGCACCGCCGCGCTTGCCTTCACGCGCATACAGGTCGAGATAAAACTGCGCGACGAGGCCGCCATCCTGATTCTCGACCCGGAAGAAGCGCACGTCCGGATGCCACACGGTGGCTTCGTCGCGACGGATCTTCACGCCGAACAGCGTTTCCGTGACCTTGAACAGACCCTTGAAGACCGTGTCTTCCGGGAAATACTGTTTGACTTCGTTCTCGGAGAACGAATACCGGTTCTGGCGCAGACGCTCGGCCGCGAACGTCATGTCCCACGGTTGCATCTCGGCGAGGCCCAGTTCGCTGGCGGCAAATTCGCGCAGTTCCTTCCAGTCCTGTTCGGCATGCGGGCGGGCGCGAGTGGCCAGGTCTTCGAGGAAGGCCATGACCTGCGCGGGCGATTCGGCCATCTTCGGCGCGAGTGAGACCTCCGCGAAGTTCTGATAGCCAAGCATATGGGCTTCTTCGGCACGCAGCTTCAACTGTTCCGCGATATTGACCGTGTTGTCCCATTCGGCCTTGCCGCCGCCGTAGGTGCCGCCCAGTTCCGACGCGCGCGTGACATAGGCGCGGTACATGGTCTCGCGCATCGCGCGGTTTTCCGAATACTGCATGACCGGGAAATACGATGGGAAATGCAGCGTGAATTTCCAGCCGCTTTTGCCGTCGCGCTCGGCTGCTTCTTGCGCCGCGGTGATCACGTCTTCAGGCAAACCCGCCAGTTGCGCCCGGTCTTCGACCACATAGGCGTACGCGTTGGTTGCGTCCAAAACGTGATCCGAAAATCCCTTGGACAAGGTGGCCTGGCGTTCCTGCAATTCTGCGAAATGGGGCTTGTCGTCTTCCGGCAGTTCCGCGCCCGAAAGGCGGAAATCGCGCAGGGCGTTATGCAGGATCTTCTTGCGTTCGCCTGTCAGCGAAGAGAAGTCGCTGCTGGCCGACAGCGTCTTGTACTTTTCGTAAAGCGCGAGGTTTTGGCCGACGCTCGACCAGAACTCGGTGACGCGTGTCAGATTTTCCCCATAGGCGGCCCGCAGTTCCGGCGTGTCGGCGACGGCGTTCAGGTGGCCAATCACGCTCCAGGCACGGGAGAGCGGTTCGGTGACGCGCTCGACCGCTTCCACGACATCAGCCCACGAGGCTGGCGTGACGGGTTCACTGGCGCGTTCGACAGCGGCGCTCGCATTGGCGAGCAGCACGTCGAGGGCGGGGGTCACATGTTCGGGGCGGATTTCGCCAAAGCGCGGCAGGTCGGAGAAATCGAGGAGCGGGTTGTCTTGTGTGGGTTGAGTGTTGGACATGAGGCTTCCTGTCTGACGCGGGTGAATAGGCGGGCGTGGCGGAGGGCAGCACCCGACACCCACATTGGGGCCAGGCGCCGCGTTTCCAGTCCGGCTACAGAACAAATTAGCAGAAGTTCGGGTTTTGCGGGCTTACGCCGCGCTGACGCTTGCCACAAGACGCGGTCTGCATTGGTTTGTGCGAGAGCGAACGGTCCCAATTGCTGCCCTGCGGCATCGTCATGAGACGTCGCTGGCCGCATGAATCCGCACAGGCCGGCCGCGCTGTCTACGCTGGAGAACGACGATGAACCCGCTTTCACAGGCTCTTTCGCGCAAGGGCAATAATTTCGACCTGGTGCGTCTTCTGGCCGCGATTGCGGTGGTGTACGGTCATTCATATATCCTGCAGTCGCCGGACGGTACAACTGACTGGGTGCAGAACGCGTTAGGTTTCGACGGTTTCGGTGCCTTCGGGGTCTATGCGTTTTTCATGATGAGCGGGATGCTGGTCACGGCCAGCTTCGACCGGCAGCGCTCGGCGCCGCGTTTCATCGCGTTGCGCATCGCGCGGATCTGGCCGGCGGTGGCGGGCGGCTCGCTCTTTGTCATTTTCATCCTCGGGCCGCTTTTCACGACCTGGCCGTTGCACGAGTACTTCGCCTCACGCACGACATGGGCCAACCTCGACAATCTGTCGACGATCGTCTTCAAGTCGGGCTGGGGCTTGCCGGGCGTATTCGAATATAACCGCTTCCATCCTGACATTTGTGCTCCGCTCTGGACACTGCCGATCGAAGTGCGCTGCTATCTGATCGTGCTGGTCACCGGCATGGCCGGCTTGCTGTCGAGCCGTTGGGGCGCCACGCTGGCGGCGGCGCTTGGTCTGCTCGTTTTCGCTTTACGGGTGCACCTGCCGCATCTGGAGATCGGCTTGCGCGACTTCTCCGAAAAACCCGGCGGCTATTCGTTCTGGCCAGAACCGTTTTTTATGGTGGGCATGCTGCTGTATGGCTGGCGCGAGCGTATCGAGTTTCACGGCCTCGGGGCGCTTGGGCTGCTGATGGTCTATCTGGTGTTTCGTGACACAGCCGGCGGGCAACCGCTGTTCTATCTGACGTTCGTATACGGCGTGATGTGGTTTGGCACGACGCCCCTATTGCATCGCTTCGTGCCGCGCAATGACTACTCATTCGGTATCTATCTGTACGGGTTCATGATGCAGCAATGCGTCGCGAGCATTGCGCCGCAACTGAACCATCAGACGGCGGTGTTGATTGCAGCGCCGTTTATCGTTGCCTGGGCCGTGCTGTCGTGGCACTTCGTGGAGCGTCCGGTGCTGATGTGGTGCCGCCGGCGTCTGGCTCGCACGCCTCGCCCTCTGGCCGTGCCGATGGGCACCGACACGGCAGTGCACTGAACGCGGCGCCCGGCACAACGGCGCGCCTGGCCGTTGGCCGGGATGCCGCTGATCCGTCTTACGCGTTGGCGGCAGTGCGCTCGGCCGCTTCGATGGTGTTCACCAGCAGCATCGTGATCGTCATCGGACCCACGCCGCCGGGCACCGGCGTGATAAAGCTGGCCACTTCCTTGACCCCCGCGAAATCGACGTCGCCGCAGAGCTTGCCGGCCTCGTCGCGGTTCATGCCCACGTCGATCACCGCCACGCCGGGCTTGACCATGTCCGCGGTCAGGATATTGCGCAAGCCAGTGGCGGCGACCACGACGTCAGCCTGACGGGTATGCGCGGCGAGGTCGCGCGTCTTGCTATGACAGATGGTCACGGTCGCGCCAGCTTCGAGCAACAGCAGCGCCATCGGCTTGCCGACGATGTTCGAGCGGCCAATCACCACCGCATTCGCGCCTTTCAGATCGATCCCGTAGGCTTCGAACATTTTCATCACGCCGTAGGGCGTGCACGGGCGAAACAGCGGCTTGCCGGTCATCAGCGCGCCCGCATTGGCGACGTGGAAACCGTCGACGTCCTTTTCCGGCGCGATCGCCTCGATCACCTTGTGACTGTCGATATGCTTCGGCAACGGCAGTTGCACGAGGATGCCGTGAATCTTCGGGTCGCGGTTCAGTTCGTCGATACGTGCCAGCAGATCCGCTTCCGACAGCGTGGCCGGGTAGCGGTCGTACGAGGAGTGCAGGCCGTTGTCCTCGCACGCCTTGATCTTGTTGCGCACGTAGACTTCGCTGGCCGGATTGTCGCCGACCAGTACGACTGCAAGGCCCGGCTGATGGCCACGGGCGGTGAGGGCGGCGGCGCGGGTGGCGACGTCGGCGCGCAAGGTCTTGGAGAGGGCGTTGCCGTCGATCAGTTTGGCTGTCATGGTCGGTCGAATGTAGGCAGTTCGGAATGCGGGGCGCGGCCGCGCGTGTCGTTGCACGGTCGGCGTCCTCGCGAGCGCAGGGCAGTGCGCGGTGGGGACGTCCGATGGCGCTTTTCGACAGGAACCGGTCGGCTCCCGAAAAGCGTGCAGCGTGAAAAACGCGCCGCGGCGAAGTCGGCATTATACCGAGGCATGCGTATTGGAGCGGGCGCGCGGAACTGCGATGGCGCAACGACAACGTTACCTGGACGCAACGCGAAGTGAATGGCCGTTTGCTGGCCGGACGTGAATCCGGCCAGCGCGGCGATCAGGCGGGGTGGTGGCAAACGCAGTGCATGCCACGGAACCGGGGCATGCTCGGGGCAAAAGGCGCACCTTGGCTCACGCTCAGAGTTGCACGCTCAGAACTTTGCGCTCAGAGGTGCACATTCGGAGGTGCAGGCTCAGAACTTCGCGCTCAGAGGTGCACATTCGGAGGTGCACGCTCAAAGGCTCAGGCTCAGAGGCGCACGCTCAGAGGCGCACGCTCAAAGGCGCACGCTCAGAGGCGCACGCTCAGAGGCGCACGCTCAGAGGCGCACGCTCAGAGGCGCACGCTCAAAGGCTCACGCTCAAAGGCTCACGCTCAAAGGCGCACGCTCAGGCGGTCAACCAGAGCTGCGGGACGGGGCTCGCCGCCACGCAGCCTGAACCGGACGCGCCTCTTTGGCCCGTTACGCTTATTGCGCCTCTTTCGGCTTGTTCGACAGCGCGAGGCGTAACAGGTCGGCGACCGTATTCACGTTCAGCTTTTCCATGATGTTCGCGCGGTGCGCTTCGACCGTCTTGATGCTGATGCCCAGGTCGTCGGCAATCTGCTTGTTCAGGCGGCCGGCGATGATGCGTTCGAGCACCTGGTGTTCGCGCGCGGTCAGCTTGCCGAGGCGCTCGGCGGCGGCCCGCTGCTGCTGCACACTGCTGCTCTCGCTGCGCGCCTTGTCGAGCATGCGCTCAACCAGCTTGCGCAGTTCGGCTTCGTCAAACGGCTTCTCGATGAAATCCATCGCGCCTTTTTTCATCGTCGACACGGCCATCGGCACGTCGCCGTGGCCGGTCACGAAGATGATCGGCAGCGAGGCGTTATCGGCAATCAGGCGTTCCTGCAACTCGAGTCCGCTCATACCGGACATCCGCACGTCAAGGATCAGACAGGCAATCTGGCCGGGGTGCGTGTGCGGCTGCCAGGCGTCGATAAACTGCTCGGCGCTGGAGAAGCACTGTACCCGATAGCCGTTCGCCTCCAGCAGCCAGCGCAGCGAATCTCTAACGGCCTCGTCGTCATCGACGACAAAGACTGTTTCCTGTGTGGTGACTGGGCTATTCATAGCTCTCCCGTAACGGTTTGTGGTGTCGGCGCCTCTGACCCGCCGTTGCTCGGGCCATCAGGCTCTCCAATAGGCAGACTGCAATGGAACGTGGCGCCCGTGATGTGGCCGTCAGATTCGACGTTGTTGACCACCCACAGGCGACCGCGATGCGATTCAATAATCGAACGGCAGATATTCAGCCCCATGCCCATACCATCGGACTTGGTGCTGTAAAACGGTTCAAACAGACGCTCGGCCGTGGCTTCATCGACGCCCGGACCCTGGTCGACCACACTGATGCAAACAAACCCGCTCTCGAGCCTGACGACCACGCGGATCACCGGATCGACCGCATTCGGCCGGGCATCGTGCATGGCTTCAGCAGCGTTCTTTAGCAAATTCACCAGCACCTGCTCGATCAGCACCGGGTCCACATAGATCACCGGCAGGCGCGAGCGCAGATCCGTGACGATGCGAATACGGCGTTTGCGTGCCTCGATTTCAGCCAGCCCGACCGCGTCCGCGACGATATCGGCGACGCGCGTGGCCTGACGCTTCGGTTCACTGCGCTTCACGAATTCGCGGATCCGCTTGATGATCATGCCCGCCCGCACCGCCTGTTGTGCCGTCTTTTCGAGCACGGGCAGCAGATTGTCAGGAGTGGTCCGCCCAGATTTAACCAGTGCGACGGTTCCGGAGCAATAGTTATTGATGGCGGCGAGCGGCTGGTTGAGTTCGTGAGCGAGCGACGAGGCCATTTCACCCATCGTCATCAGACGGCTGGTGAACTGCAGTTTTTCGTCCTGCTGGCGTGCGAGTTCCTGCGCCTGCTTGCGGGTGGTGATGTCCGTCGCGATCTGCATCTGCGCCAGATGGCCGTCCACCCACTGAATGTACTGGCGGCGCACTTCGAACCACTTCTGGATACCCTGGACGTAGACTTCCTGGGCGTCGGCGGTGCTTTCGGTGAGCGCGGCGGCGGGCAGTCCCGCGTATGCATCGACCATATCGATCGAATCGGACGACGCCTGTGCGCTATCGAACCCGCCGCCCGCTAATTCCAGATGCCCGTCCGGACGGATGCCGAACAGATGGCGGTAGTAGCGGTTGGCGAACAGCAGTTCGGCTTCGTCGGCGGCCAGTACCGACACCGCGGCATCGAGGCTTTCGAGCACGGTGGTGAAGCGTTCATGCGCGGCGGCGAGTTCTTCGCGCGCCCGTTTCGGTTCGGTGATGTCGGTCATCGACGACATCCAGCCAGTCTGCCGGCCCGAACTGTCGATCAGCGGCGATACATACAGCCGTGCGTGGAACAGCGAGCCGTCCTTGCGCCGCACGCGCAATTCAAAGCCGGACGACGGCGCCTTGCCGCGCAAGGTCATGTCGAGCTGGCGCTGCATTTCCGGGTAAGCGTCGCGCGGCCAGTAGGGGAAGGGTGCGTTCTTGCCGACCAGATCGCTTTCGTCCCAGCCGGTCATGCGGCAAAACGCCGGGTTCACGTGCGTGATGCGGCCGTGCATGTCGAGCACGCGCATGCCGATCAGCACGGAATTTTCCATGGCGCGGCGGAAGAAGGCTTCGGCGTACAGCGCCTGCTGGGCTTCGAAGCGCTGGCGCGTGTGTTTCCACAGGCTCCACAAACTCCACAGCACGAAACACGACAGACCCGCCACCAGCCACACGAGCGTGTTGTTCGTGAAGTTGGTCATCTGCGGGAACGCGTAGACGCGCACCGAGACGCCCTGGCCCGGCGGGTCGAGCGGCAGGTCGTAGAACATGTCGCGCGGCAGGCGCGGACGGGTCGAGGTGGTGGCGAGCTCGCGGTTGTTCAGATCGATGATCGAAATCTTGTACTTCGCCGACAGCTCAGGCGGGATGTCGTGCTTGAGCACCCCTTCGATGGAGAACACCGCGGCGATCGTGCCGAGGAATTCGCGGTCCCGATAGATCGGCGTTTGCAGCGTCAGATAGCCGTTGCCGAGATCGTCGTAGATGAGCGGCGAGTAGACCTGACGGCGCGTGGTGCGCGCTTCGGCGAAGCCCGCCTTGACGGCCTCTTCCATTTGTTCGTCGCTCGGTTTGGCCAGACGCTGGCCGAACACGGGCTGGGCGGTATTGGGCCAGCGCGGCTGCTGCTCGCTCGTATACCAGTTCATGTAGAGGATTTCGGGATGCCCCTGCATGATGTCCGTGGTAGACACCTGGAAAGAATGGGGATCCGCGTGGCCGGCGACGACGTCGCGCGCGAGGGCCTGAATCTGTTCCTGGGCGCCGGTCATCGACAGGCGTATTTGTTGCTGCGCCCAGGCGACGTTCCGGTACAGCGTGTCTTCCTGCTGCTGCTGCTCGCGCCGGTTCAGGCTCCACAGAATCAGGCTCATGACGACCAGGAACACCAGGATTGACAGCAGCGGCGTGAGCAAATACGAGTTCGACCACCATGGTCCATGGTGCCAGCGGGACGGCGACGAGTCTGCCGGCTTTCCGGCGGGCCGCGCCGAGCGTGCGAAAAGCCGTTCGGTCAACATGGCTGGCATTGTAGCGCAGCGGGTGGCTAGCAAATGGCGCAAAAAAGCGCGGAAAGTCGCGTTAATCGGTGCAAACTAGCCGACGTATCCGTTGGTGGGCAGTCAAACCAGGGTGCGCCGCAACAATTTTCCGCATTATGAGAAACGATCTCGTAATTCGAAAATTTTGTTGCGCAGACGATGAGCGCCTTATTACAATCGGCCGAAGCTGCCGCGGCCACACTCGTCCGCGTCGTCTGTTCAAAGAGCGTTCCTTATCCTCAGGAGACGAGCATGTCCGCTGTACCCGACGAAGTCATGAAATATGTCGCCGCTGAAAAAGACGACGATCCCCAGGAAACCGGCGAATGGCTGGAAGCGCTGGATGGCGTGATTTCTGCTGTAGGCCCCGACCGCGCCCACTATTTGATCGAAAAGCAGATCGAATTTGCGCGTGTGCACGGCGAACATCTGCCGTTCTCGGCCAACACCCCGTACATCAACACGATCCCTGTCTCGCGTCAGGCGCCGATTCCCGGTGACCAGGACATCGAACACCGGATCCGCTCGTACACGCGCTGGAACGCCATCGCCATGGTGCTGCGCGCGGGCAAGCAGACCAACGTCGGCGGTCACATCGCTTCGTTCGCGTCGGCTGCCACGCTGTATGACGTCGGCTACAACCATTTCTGGCACGCGGCTTCCGACAAGCACGGCGGCGACCTCGTGTTCGTGCAGGGTCACTCGTCGCCGGGTGTGTACTCGCGCGCGTTCCTGCTCGGCCGTCTCTCGGAAAACCAGCTCGACAACTTCCGTCAGGAAGTGGGTGGCGAGGGCATTTCGTCGTATCCGCACCCGTGGCTGATGCCGGACTTCTGGCAGTTCCCGACCGTCTCGATGGGCCTTGGCCCGATCATGGCGATCTATCAAGCCCGCTTCATGAAGTACCTGCATGCGCGCGGCGTCGC
>FTKM01000130.1_pt2 | contig 14863 bp, 13 predicted proteins | sample 1658051 | NCBI WGS metagenome assembly FTKM01 (sample SAMEA3914794, study PRJEB12502) | metagenome | biome: forest; material: soil | place: Canada | collected 2011-07-05 | depth 0.1 m | reverse complement strand
GGCGTGGGCGTGGGCGTGGGCGTGGGCGACGGCGTGGTCGTGGGCGTCGGTGAAGGTGCGGCTGCCAGCGATGGCGCACTTTGCGCGGCCGTTTTCGCAATCTGAGCCGCCTCATTTTGCGAGTCGATGCTCTGCTGCAAGGTCTGGCCGAACGGTTGCGCGCTCGCGGTGTTCTGCGGCGCGCTCGTCGGCGAACTGCTCGACGCATCGAATAGCGAACTGATAAGCGAAAGTGGCGACATGGCTGATCCTGTCTATCCGGTGATTCCGGTCGATACGGGTGACGCTGTGATGCGCTCCGGTGCTCCGGTGCTCCGGTGCTTAAGCGCCGGCGGGTGCCGGTCAAGCAGACGCGCCGGTTATGCGCCGTCAGCGCGCATCCTGAGCGTTCGTGCGGCGTGTTCATCGGCGTCGCGCTGTTCGCGTCTCGCCATCTGCTGGGCTTCCGCTACATTGCCGCGTGCCTGCAGTACTTCGTACGAGCCTAACTTCTGTTTCTGGCGCTGCCAGTCAGGCTTGGCCGCTTCAACCTTCGCATTGGCCGTGTTCATCAGCTTGCGCTGCTGTTCGATGGCGGCGTCGAGCGTGTCGATGAACGCCTGGAAATTGCGCATGTTGCCGGCCGGCATCCCGCTTTGCGCACTTGTCGTGAAGCGTGAGTGGTATTCGTCGCGGTAGCGCACGAGGGCGTCAAACTGCGCGCGCGCGTCGGTCGCCTCGCGCTGGGCGCGACCGAGGCGCTGCGCGGCGGCGTCCACGTCGTCCTGGGCGAGGCCGATAAGCGTCTTGATCGGAAGGTGTTTCGCCATCGTCAGGCTCCTTAGCCAAACAGTGCGTTGAGTCGCTGCAGACTCGCGTCGAATCCCGCAGATTCGCGGAATCCTTGCTGCAAAAATGCTTCGATGCGCGGATACAGCGCGATCGCGCGGTCGAGAAGCTGGTCGCGCCCACTCGAATAGGCGCCCACATTGATCAGGTCGCGGTTACGCTGGTACCGCGACAGCATCTGTTTGAACATACGCGTCTTTTCCAGATGCGGTTCTTCGATCAGCGCGGTCATTGCGCGGCTGATCGAGGCTTCGATGTCGATGGCCGGGTAGTGGCCGGCTTCCGCCAGCGAGCGTGACAGCACGATATGGCCGTCCAGAATCGCGCGCGCCGAATCGGCGATCGGATCCTGCTGATCGTCGCCTTCGGTCAACACGGTGTAGAACGCCGTGATCGATCCGCCCCCTGCCGGGCCATTGCCGGTGCGCTCGACCAGCGCGGGCAGCTTGGCAAATACCGAGGGCGGATAGCCCTTGGTGGCCGGCGGCTCACCGACGGCGAGCGCGATTTCGCGCTGAGCCATCGCGTAGCGGGTGAGCGAGTCCATCAAGAGCAGCACGTGCTTGCCCTGATCGCGGAAGTACTCGGCGAGCGAGGTCGAATACGCTGCGGCCTGCATCCGCAAGAGCGGTGAGACGTCGGCGGGCGCAGCCACGACGACCGAGCGCGCAAGGCCGTCCTCGCCCAGAATCTGTTCGATGAATTCCTTCACTTCGCGGCCGCGTTCGCCAATCAGGCCGATCACGATCACTTCGGCGCTGGTGTAGCGCGCCATCGTACCGAGCAGCACTGATTTGCCGACGCCCGAGCCGGCGAAGAGCCCCATGCGCTGGCCGCGGCCGACTGTCAGCAAGGCGTTGATCGCGCGCACGCCGACATCGAGCACCTGATGGATCGGTTCGCGGTTCAGCGGATTGATGGTGGGTGCGGAAAGCGGCGCATCCGCTTTTGCGCCGAGCGGCCCGAGTCCGTCGAGCGGGCGCCCCGAGGCGTCCAGCACGCGGCCAAGCAGTTCCCAGCCGACCGGCAGGCGCTTCGCGCCCGCCATCGGATCGGCGATCGGCGCGCTTTCGAGCGGATAGACGCGCGCTCCGGGCAACAGGCCGATCACTTCGGTGGTCGGCATCAGAAACAGCTTGTCACCGGCGAAGCCCACCACTTCGGCTTCGGCCATCGGCAGCGAGCTGCCCTGCGGCAGTTCGATCATCACCTCGGCACCGACCGACAGGCGCAACCCGACCGCTTCGAGAACAAGGCCGGCAGCGCGCGTCAGACGGCCACAGGCGCGCATCGGCTTCGCGATGGCATTACGGGCGCGCAGGGCATCCAGATGCTCGCGCCAGGCCTTCATGTGGGGGTTGTTGGCGAACGCCGGGTTCGGCGCGGGGCGGGACGGCGCGTTAACTGCGCTTGCCGGGCCCGGTGCGCCGTCGCGGCTCGCGGCGGTAAACGGGGAGGTCGAATGCCCATGGCGAGGATCGTGCGGGGCGGCCTTCGGACGCGGCGCGTCGTTCGTCTCTGCGTCGGCCTCCGCCTCAGCCTCGGCCAGCAACGCCTCGGCGCTGAAGGACGCCAGCGCCAGCTCGCGTTCGAGCGGTGTCAGGTCGCTGGCGCGAATCTCCTCGATGGTCGGCTTTACCATGTACTTGCCTTGCCGAGGGCGGCGGCGACCCGCTGCCAACGCGTGTCGATGCCGGCGTCCACTTCGCCTGTGCCGGAGTGGGCGCGGCAACCGCCGCGTTCGACCGCGGGGTCGGTGCGCACGGACCAGCCGCGCGCCTGCAATTCTTCCATCAGATAGGCTTCGACCACCGGCAGGTCAGCCGGGCTCACGATCAGGTGCGGCGCACCGATCAGGGCAGGCTCGGCTGCCAGTACTTCGCGAGCGGCGGCAATCAGCGCGGCCGGGTCATGTTGCACATGCTGGCGCACCACCTGCTGCGCGATGTCCAGCGCGAGCGCGACCAGCGTTTCCGAAATTTCGTGTTGTGCGCCGTCGAGCGCGACCTTGAAGGTCTCCGCCAACGCGGCGAGGCGCGCGGCTTCTTCACGCGCTTCGGCCTGCCCTTGGGCGAAGCCTTGCGCGTGACCCTGGTCGTAGCCCGCCTGGTAGCCGAGCGCCTGGCCAGTCACGTGACCGGAGGCAACGCCCTGCGCGTGCGCGGCATCGCGCAGGCGCTGCAGTTCGGCTTCAAAGGCGCCGCTGTCGTGGACCGGCTGGGGCGGCGGCGCGGGCGGCGCCGGGTCGAACGAGGCCATCTCCCAGCGCTGGTAGGCCGAGAGGCTCCCCTTGCGTGGGAGATCCTGATCAGACATATGCATCTTCCGCCTTGCCGCCTATCGCGATCTGGCCGCTTTCTGCCAGGTTGCGCACGATCTGCAAAATGCGGCGTTGCTGCGTTTCCACTTCGGAGACACGTACCGGACCGCGTGCGTCGAGGTCTTCCGCAAGCAGTTCGGCTGCCCGCTGCGACATGTTCGAGAGGAACTTCTGACGCAACGCGGGAGGCGCGCCCTTCAGCGAAATGATCAGCGCCTCGGACTCGACTTCCTTCAGCAGCAACTGGATCGCGCGGTCTTCCAGATCGAGCAGGTTCTCGAACACGAACATCTGGTCGACGATCTTCTGCGCCAGTTCCGCGTCGTACTGGCGGACGTTTTCGAGCACGCCTTCTTCGTGGTTGCTCGACATGAAGTTGAGAATTTCCGCCGCCGTGCGGATCCCGCCCATCGGGCTGCGCTTCAGGTTGTCGCTGCCGGAGAGCAGGCCGGTCAGCACGTCGTCCAGTTCGCGCAGCGCGGCGGGCTGGATGCCGTCGAGCGTGGCGATCCGCAGCAATACGTCGTTGCGCAGCCGGTCACTGAAGCAGGAGATGATCTCGGAGGCCTGATCGCGATCCAGGTGAACCAGGATGGTGGCGATGATCTGCGGGTGCTCGTTCTTGATCAGCTCGGCCACGGCCGACGAATCCATCCACTTGAGGCCTTCGATACCGCTTGTATCGCTGCCCTGCAAGATCCGGTCGATGATCGCGCCAGCCTTGTCGTCACCGAGCGCCTTGGTCAGCACCGAACGGATGTATTCGCTCGAATCCAGCGACAGCGCGGTGTGCTGCTCGGCTTCGCGGATGAACTCGTGCATCACCTCGTCGACCTGCTCGCGCGTCACGTTCTTCAGCGCCGCCATGGCGACACCGATTTTCTGGACCTCGCGCGGTCCGAGAAACTTGAATACCTGCGCCGCTTCTTCCTCACCAATCGACATCAGGAGGAGTGCGCTTTTCACTACGCCTTCAGCGCTCATCGGACACCCAGTTCTTAACGACAGTGGCTACGATCTTCGGATCCTGGCGCGCGATATTGCGTGCGTATTCCAGGTTCCGCTCGAATTTGTGTTTATCGCCCTCAATCCCTATCAGGTCGGAGTCGCCGTCTTCATCTCCTGCGCCGCTGTGATTGCTGGTCGGCAGGCCGTCGAGCAGCATCGGTTCGTCCGGCGAGGCAAGGGCGGCGAGCGGCGGCGCTGGCGGCGGGAAGGCGCGGCGCAGCGCGGGCTTGACCATCACGAAGTACAGGAACAGGGCGACCGCGCCAATGCCCACATACGTTGCGATCTGCTTGGCCAGCGCGATCATCTCCGGCGTACGCCACCACGGCAGGTTGGCGTTCGGATCGACCTCGGTCGAGAAGGCGCTGTTGACCACGTTCACCGAGTCACCGCGCTGGGCATCGAAGCCCATCGCGTCCTTGACCAGCTGGTTGACCTGCGCGAGCTTGTCGGCGCCAAGCGGCTGCAGGCTCGCGTGACCCTTGGCATCCACCACGGGCATGTAGTTCACCACCACCGCCACCGACAACCGTTTGACATTGCCCATCGACTGCTGGACATGGCGCACGGTCTTGTCGAGTTCGTAGTTGGTGGTCGCATCCTTGCGGTCGGTGACCGGCGTCGTGGCCGGGCCGCCGGCGCCGCCAGCCGGCGCGTTGACCGGTGCGGAGGCGGGTTGCGGCGGCTGGTTCGACAGCGCGCCCGGCACGCCCGAGGCTCCACCTTGCGACGTTTCAGTGTCGGTGCTGGTCTGCTGGCTGCGAATTGCGGCCTGCTGCGGGTTCGCGTTCGGACCGTAGTTTTCCGAAGTCTGCTCGATTTGCGAGAAGTCAACGTCGGCGCTCACCTGCGAGTGTGCGTTACCGGCACCGAACAGCGGCGCGAGGATCTCGTCGATGCGATGCTGCGTGTCGTGTTCGACCTGCTGTACATATTTGAGCTGCGAGGCGTCCAGACCCGCGCTGGCAGGCGGCTGCGTCAGCAGGTTGCCGTCCTGGTCGACGATCGTTACGCCGTGCGGCGGCAGGTCGGGCACCGCCGAAGCCACCATATGGGTGATCGCCGTTACCTGGCCCTCATCGAGCACGCGCCCTGGAAAGAGGTTCACCAGCACGGAGGCCGACGGGGATTCGTGGTCGCGCACGAACACGGAAGGCTTCGGAATGGCCAGATGCACGCGCGCCGTCTTGACGGTGGAGAGCGATTCGATGGTGCGTTCGAGTTCGCCTTCCAGCGCGCGCTGATAATTCACCTGCTCGGCGAACTGGCTGATGCCGAACTTCTCGTTGTCCATCAGTTCGAAGCCGACCGAGCCGCTCTTGGGCAAGCCTTGCGAGGCGAGACGCAGACGCATTTCGTGCACGTCTTCGGAGGGTACGAGAATCGCGCCGCCGCCGTCGGAGAATTTGTAGGGAATGTTGGCCGCCTGTAGCGCGGTGATGATCGAGCCACCGTCCTGGTCCGACAGGTTGCTGTACAGCACCTTGTAGTCCGGTGCACGTGACCAGAGCCACAGACCGACCACGACGGCGACCAGCACGGCGACGGCGAAGATCAGTGGCGCGCGCGGATTGCCGCGCATCTGCGTCAAGCCGGACAGGCGCTGACTAAAGTTGCCGCCGATGCCCCCACCGCCCAGGTCCACGGCAGCGCCGGGCTGACCTGCGCCGGGCGCGGCTCCGCCTGGCGCTTGTGCGCCGGCGAGGCCCATACGGGCGTCGGGGTTGATCAACGAGTTGGCTGACGAATCCATGCGTCGGGTATCTCCGGGATGCCTGGGGTCCTGCCGCTAGCCGCCACACCAAGGTCGGGGGGCGCACGGACAGAGACTTTCACGATTGGAATTATGCGCAGGCACGCGCAACCCGATTGCTCGAATAGAGCGGGGTTTCCCCCCTAGTTTCGCGGCTTTCGAAAGAGGCCCGCTGCTATTCTCTCGGTCAGATCGGCAGGCTTGGGTATGCCGCTCTACCTTCCATCTGGAGAGAACATGACAATGCCCGTGAACGCGCTTTCGTCGGCGCTGCAGCAGATGCAGGCGATGGCCGCGCAGGCCGCCGGCGGTACCGAATCGGTGGCGGACCAGACCAATGCGGCAGGCTCGAGCGGTTTTGCGTCGGCGCTCAAAGCGTCACTCGACAAGATCAGCAGCGACCAAAAAACCGCGGCGGGCGAGGCGAAGGCGTTCGAAGTCGGCGCGCCCAACGTGTCGCTGAACGACGTGATGATCGACGGCCAGAAGGCCAACCTGGGCTTCCAGTTCGGCCTGCAGGTGCGTAACAAGCTGGTTTCCGCCTACAACGACATCATGCAGATGTCGGTTTGACGGCATGGCCGTTGGCAGGTGCACCGGTAGCAGGGCCGTTAGCGTGCCCGTAGCCGGTGTGCCAGCAGCTATCCGGTCCGTGAGCGGGGCTTGCGGGCGCGTGTCGTCACACGACACCACTGCCAGCGTGCCAGTCGCATTTGCGGCGTGTCGCGTCAAAGCTCCTTACAGCGGCCTAAAGCTTTTCGGTTGCCTATCCGATAACCAAATATAGACCGACATCCGGGCGCGGCGACGTGCCCGGCAAGACGTCTCATACTTTCCGATTCTGCAGCAAAGGAGGAGCGCCGATGTTTTCCCAAGGACACGCGGGAGCCAACGCATACGCAAAGGTGGGCGTCGAGACCGGCGTGATGGGCGCCAGTCCGCACCGTCTGGTCGTCATGCTGTATCAGGGCGCGCGTCAGGCGATTGCGCAGGCGCGCATGCACCTCCAGCAAGGCGGTACGTCGGCGGTGGCGGCGCGTGGGAATGCCATCAGCAAGGCGATCCGGATTATCGAAAGCGGCTTGCAGGCGTCGCTCAACATCGAAGCAGGCGGTGAGATCGCCGAGCGCCTGAATGCGCTCTATAGCTACATGGCGCGCCGTCTGCTCGAAGCCAATGTCCAGAAGAGCGAGGCCATGCTGGTCGAAGTCGACCGCTTGCTGGGCACGCTTGAAGAAGCCTGGGTCGGCATTGCTCCGGAGATCGCGCGGATGGCGGCACAGCCGTCCGCGGAAAGTATGAGATGACTTCGAACGCAGAATATTTTGCCCGCTACGAGGCGATCGCAGCGATTTCCGCACGCATGCTGCTGGCCGCTCGCCGCGCTACGTGGAACGATCTGGTGCCGCTGCAGGATGAATACCGGCGCCTCGTCGATGCATTGAAAGACGCGGAAACCGGGGTAAAGCTCGACGAACTGGAGCGCGCGCGCAAATTCGACCTGATCCGCCGGATTCTGGCCGACGATGCTGCGATCCGGGATCTCGCCAATCCGCGCATGGCGCATCTGTCGGCGCTGTTTGCCGGTCGCCCGACGCGAGTGCTCAAGGAACTGTACGGGGCCCGCTGAGCTTGTTTGACTGCGACAAATCGACTGCGTCAGGCCCGCGCAGTCAGGTGTAAAGCGGAGCGCCCGCACACAGGCAGGGTGCTCCCGATGTGGAAATGTGGGCATTCGTGCCGCGCTCCCCCGAAGGGGTGCAATCCTCCAGGAGGGTTCCTGCGGGGCGGAAAACTCGGGGCGGCCTAGTGTTTTCTTGAGGATATCGGCATGATCGGAATCGACACGGCCATCGCTTCGGTGCTTGCGAGCCGGGTCGACAGCCTGCTCAATATCGCCCCCGGCGCGCCGAACACCGCGCAAACGGGTGCCTCCACGCTGAACGTGGGCACCCCGGTTACGCCCGGCGGCCCCGAGGTGCCGGCGACACCGCCTGCTTCCGCAGAGACCGTCCTGTCCGCGGTGGCACAAACACTCAACGCGATTGCGCTCTCCGGCGGCGAAGCGACCCCGGCCATTCTCGGCCAGTTGCCGATCTGGCCCGCGGCACCGGCGCTCGACGTCGAAATGGCCGAACTTCCTCTTTTCGATTCTGCGGGTGCCCAGACCGCGAATGCGGGCAATCCAAACGCCGCGAATGCTGCTAACCCGGCAGGTACGGCCAATTCGACCAATTCGACCAATTCGACCAATTCGACCGGTTCGACAGCCACCGCCGCCACGGCGGCCACCAGCGTGGGGGCTTCGCCGGTGCCGGTGGCGGCGCTGGCGGCGGCGCTCGAGCAGACCGTGTCAGGCAGCGGCCTGTTCTACGAGGCGCATCTCGCGCAGTGGCTGGCTGGCCAGTTCACGCTGCCCGATCTTGCCAACGAACCGCAAAACAATCTTGAAACCGTCGAGCAGTTGCCGCTCGACTGGGCGGACGAGTCCGAAGCGGGCGCGCAGCCCGGCTCGGCGTTCGGGTCCGCGTCCGCGCAGCAGGCTCGGCCCGGCACGACACGGAACGCCAACGGTACCGCCGAAGGCAGCAACGCAGCCCGTCCACAGGCCACGATCCTGTCACCACAGGCCGCCCGCTTCGCCGCCGGGGAAGTGCTGGCCAACTCCCTTTCCGACCTGTCCACCCAGCCTGAGCGCGCCGCCTTGCATGCGGCGGTGACGCAGACGGGCGATACACCGACACAGGCGAGCCAATCGGTCGCATCGGCGATCAGTGCAGCGACCATTCCGCTGGTGCGCCAGCAACTCGACATGCTCGCCACGGGCCAGTTTCGCTGGACCGGCGAAGCGTGGCCGGGCGCCAAACTCGACTGGACCATCGAGCAGGAAGGCGACGAATGGGAGCGCGGCGGGGGAGGCGCTAGCGCGGAGGAGGACTATCCGTGGCACACCCGGCTCACACTGTCGTTGCCGATGCTCGGCACCGTGGACGCCGAACTGACGCTCAACGGCAACCGGCTGTCCGCGCGGATACTGGCGAGTCCGCATGGTGCGGCGCGACTCGTCGAGCAAGGCGAGAATTTCAGACAGCGGCTGGCCGCGAGCGGCATTGAATTGAGCGGTCTGCTGGTTCGCGAAGTGGGCGGCGCGGTGCCGACCGGCGTCTCGAGCGCCGCTGCGGCCGCTGCGGCCCAGGCGGCGGCGTCGGCCTACGCGCGCACGGCGCCGGCCGGAGAGGATGCGACGGCCGGTCGTTCTCCGGGCACGCCGCGCCGTGGTTTCCGGGCCGAGCGCAGCGAGCGGCCTGAACGATCTGAGCGTGCAGAACGTGTTGAGCGCCAGACGCCACCAGCACGCCCAGAGCGTGCCCAGTGGCCCACTATAACGACCGACACCGATTTCGACTGGGACATGTGATGAGCCGCACGCATCGCAAGAGCGCAGCCGCGCTCGTCTACGACGCTCAAAGCAGCGACCTCGCGCCGCGCGTGGTCGCCAAGGGCTATGGCCTGCTCGCGGAAATGATCATCCAGCGCGCCAAGGAGGCGGGCCTGTATGTGCACGAGGCGCCAGAAATGGTGTCGCTGCTGATGCAGGTGGACCTGGATGCGCGCATTCCGCCGCAGCTTTATCAGGCCGTCGCCGAACTGCTGGCCTGGCTGCACAGGCTGGAAAGCGGCGCAGCAGACGAGCCGCCGTCGACTGCTGTTGAAACGGTCGAGACGGTCGAGGTGAAGGGCGGTTAGCATTCCCCCGACGCACGCGCGCCCTTCGTACCTTCCTCTGCTTCAGCGCTAGAAGCGCAGCATCAGTTTGAGCAGCGCGTTGACGCGCTTGCCATACGGCGGCGCGATCAAGCCGCGTGTATTCCAGCGCGCCTGCGTCAGCACGGGCTTCATCTTCGAAAAGGTCACGAAGCCTTCGTAGCCGTGATACGCACCCATTCCACTTGCACCGACGCCGCCGAACGGCAGGCTTTCGCAGGCCAGGTGCATCAGCGTTTCGTTGACGGCCATGCCGCCCGCAATGGTCTCCTGTTCGACGCGACGGATGGTCGCCGCATCGTCGTCGTAGAGGTAGAGCGCGAGCGGGCGAGGGCGGGCGTTGATCCATGCGATCGCGTCGTCAAGCGTGTCGTACGGGACGATGGGCAGCAATGGTCCGAAAATCTCCTCCTGCATCAACGCCGTTTCGTCAGGCGCGCCGGTCACCGCGATTAGCGGGAAGCGTCGTGCGGCGGGGTCGGCTGGGCCATCTGAGAGCAAATGGAGCTGTGCGCCCGCCGCCTCGGCTTCGTCAGCAAGGCGTTGCAAGCGGGCGAAGTGGCGCTCGGAAATGATCGAGGTGTAGTCGCGGTTCTGCGCGAAGTCCGGATACATCGCCGTCATTCTCGTGCGGGCGCGCTCGATGAAAGCCTGCTCTCGTCCGCGCGGCACCAGCACGTAGTCCGGCGCGACACACGTTTGTCCGGCATTCAACGTCTTGCCGGCGACGAGGTTATCCACTGCGTTGTCAAAGCGGGCGTGCGGCCCGACGATAGCCGGCGACTTCCCGCCAAGTTCGAGCGTCACGGGCGTCAGATGGTCGGCTGCAGCGCGCATCACTTCGTGGCCCACTTTGGTTGAGCCGGTGAACAACAGGTGATCGAAGGGTTGCGCGCTGAATGCGGCGGCGAGGGCGGCATCGCCATTGACGACCGCGACGTGATCGCGCCCGAACGTCCGGGCGATCAGTTGTTCGAACAATGCCGAGGTGCGCGGCGTCAGCTCCGACATCTTGATGATGGCGCGATTGCCCGCGGTGAGCGCGCTCACCAATGGGCCGGCAGCAAGCAGCAGCGGATAATTCCACGGCACGATGATGCCGACGACGCCAAGCGGCTGCGGAATCACTTTGGCGCGCGCGGGCCGTAGCCATTTGTTGGTGCTGCGCCGTTGCGTCTTCATCCAGCGTTTGCCGTGCTTGAGCGCTGCGTCGATCTCGCCTTTCAGCACCAGGAATTCCGCAAGCAGGATTTCTTCCTTGGCGCGATTGCCAAAGTCGAGGTTCATTGCATCGGCGAGCGCATCGCGATTGTCGAGGAGCATCGCCCGCAGTGCTTTCAGATGCGCCGCCCGGGTCTCCCATGACGGATAGGGTGCGCGCAGATAAGCCTGGCGCTGCTCGCGCAGCAGGCCTTCGAGCGCCGCAATCTCCGGCAAATCGTTCTTCATGTTCTCTCCCTTGATGGATGTCGGCGCGCGGTTGGCCGCGCTTATCGTTTGTGGTTGACTTGCCGGTTTGGCGGTCTAATTCAGTGAGCGGGTGAAACTGGCGCGCGCCGCACGTCAAGCCATGAAGGCACGCTCTACGATTGCAGCGTGATCGAACGTGGCGGGTAATGTCCCGTACACGCGGCCGCTTTCACCACAGCCGTCGGCAAGCCGTGTGGCGATAAACGCCTCGGCCACTTGCGCGGGCGCATGCTGCACCAGCAACTTAGCCTGAGCGACCAACACGATCTGCTGCGCGATGCGGCGTGCTGATGCCTCGCGTGTTTCAGGCGGCCCGTTAAGCGTAGCCGCCAGCCTTTCAAGCGCCGCAGCTAACGCTGGATGCCCTTGGGCATCTGCCCGCCATGTTGCAAACAGCGCCTGTGCTGCGTCCGCTTCACGCTCGATGGCCCGCAGCACGTCGAGGCACATGACGTTGCCCGAACCTTCCCAGATCGAATTGACCGGTGCCTCGCGATAGAAGCGCGCCATCGGCCCTTCTTCGACGTAGCCGTTGCCGCCCCAGACTTCCATGGCCTCGCCGGTGAATTCGAGCGTGCGCTTGCAGACCCAGTATTTCGCTGCCGGTGTGACGATGCGCCGCCACGCGCGTTCTTCGGGGACGCTTGCTGCGTCTTCGAATGCCCGGGCAAGGCGCATGAACAGCACGGTCGCGGCTTCGGACTCCAGCGCGAGATCGGCCAGTACGTTGCGCATCAGCGGCTGGTCGGCGAGGTGCCGGCCGAAGGCGCTGCGATGGCGCGCGTGGTGAATCGCCTGGACCAGCGCCGCACGCATCAGCGCGGCGCTGCCAATCACGCAGTCGAGCCGCGTGTAGTTGGCCATTTCGATAATGGTCGGCACACCGCGTCCTTCTTCGCCAATCAGGATGCCAAAGGCGTCGAGGAATTCGACTTCGCTACTCGCGTTCGAACGATTGCCGAGTTTGTCCTTCAGACGCTGGATCTGTACGGCGTTTTTGCTGCCGTCCGGTGCGAAGCGCGGTACGTAAAAGCATGACAGGCCCTCGTGATCCTCGGTGCGCGCAAGCACCAGATGGGCATCGCACTGCGGCGCCGAGAAGAACCACTTGTGGCCGAGCAGCCGGTATTCGGCACCGCGTCCGCTGCCACGCGTGGCAAATGCGCGGGTCTGGTTGCTGCGCACATCGGAGCCACCCTGTTTTTCAGTCATGCCCATGCCGATCATCGCTGAACGCTTCTGTGTGAGCGGCAGGTCTCGTGGATCGTGTTCGCGGGCGTAGAGCTTGTCACGCAGCGTCTCGAACAGAGCGGGCTCGCGTTGCAGCACAGGAATACTGGCGAACGTCATCGTGGTTGGACACAGCGAGCCTGACTCGATTTGCGCGTGCAGGAAATATCCGGCGCAGCGTGCCGTCATCGCGCCGCGTTGCGGATCGGAAAACGGTAGGGCATGCAGTCCCTCGCGTCGCAGCGAAGACAGCAGCGTGTGCCATGCCGGATGAAATTCAAGTGCGTCGATGCGTTCGCCGCGCGGGTTAAAGCTGAACAGTTCCGGTTTATGGCGATTTGCGAGTTCCGCCGACGCGAGCATGTCGGGCGTGGTGAGCGCGGCGCCGTCACGCAATAGTGCGTCGCGATGCCAGGGCGCGCCTTCGCGCTCAAGCGCGGCAACGAGAGCGGCGTCACTGGCAAAGAGGTTGTAGTCCGCAAGGGGCGGAACCTGATTGGTGACGTCGTGCGTCTTGCCTGGCTGTTGCCGTTCCATCTGCTGTCTCCGCTGCTCCGATTGCTTTGTCTGCCGGGCGCGCGCCGTGTATTGGTCGTGTGCACTGTTTGATTGTCTGCCGCATTGCGCGCTGACACGAAACAAATGCTTGGCACTGCGTTTGATTGCCCGGCGCGTGGTGAGTGCGGATTGCGGATTGCGTGCGCCGTAGCTAATCGCCCCTCGTCCGGTCCGCCCGGCGGCCCCTTGCAACGGCCTCATCCGGGCGTCCACCACCTTTCATAATAGGGGCGCGGGGCCGGTCCCGTTTAGAGGGAACGCTCTGCCGGGAAGCCGCCGCTTCACCACAACGCTCCCTACAATGCGCAGAAAACACACGTAGACAAGTGTGCACGAGACAGCGGGCACCAACAACGGGCCTGGAATCAGGAGGAGCGCATGCAATACGATTACATCATCGTAGGGGCGGGGTCGGGCGGCTGTTCACTGGCGAGCCGTCTCGCGGACGAATGCCCTGATGCAACGATCGCGCTGCTCGAAGCCGGCCCGCATACGGAGCGCAATCTGTTCGTCAACATGCCGGTCGGCGTGGCGGTGGTCGTCCCTAACAAGCTCAAGACCAATTACGGCTACGAGACCGTGCCGCAGCCGGGGCTCGCTGGCCGGCGCGGCTACCAGCCGCGCGGCCGCGGAATGGGCGGTTCGAGCGCCATTAACGCGATGGTTTATACGCGTGGTCACCCGCTCGATTACGACGAATGGGCGCAATTAGGCTGTCACGGCTGGTCGTGGAACGACGTGCTGCCGTACTTTCGGCGCGCTGAGGGCAACGAGCGCGGCGCCGACGCGTGGCACGGGGCCGACGGTCCACTAACGGTCAGCGATCTGCGCTTTCGCAATCCGTTTTCAGAGCGTTTCGTGCAGGCCGCGCAGGAAGCGGGGCATCGGCTGAACACCGATTTCAATGGGCCGGATCAGGAAGGGATTGGCTTCTACCAGGTTACGCAGCGCGACGGTCGCCGTTGCAGCGTGGCGCGCGCCTACGTCTATGACCGCGCCCGTCCGAATCTGCACACACTGACCGATGCGACCGCGTTGCGCGTGACGTTCGAAGGCAAAGCCGCGAGCGGCGTCGAAATCGTGCGCGGTGGACGCGTCGAGACGCTCACGGCGCGTGCTGAGGTGATTCTCGCGGCGGGCGCGTTCAATTCACCTCAACTGCTGATGTGCTCAGGCATTGGACCGGCGGCGCATCTGCAGTCACACGGCGTGCGCGTGATCCACGATGCGCCGCAGGTGGGGCAGAACCTGATCGATCACATCGACTTCACCATCAGCAAGCGCGTGACGTCGATCGAACCGACTGGCTTTTCTGTGCGCGGCATCGCCCGCATGCTGCCGCAGTTTTTGACCTTCACGCGGCACGGGAAAGGCATGCTGTCGAGCAACGTCGCTGAAGCGGGCGGGTTTCTGAAGAGCCAGCCCGCGCTGGACCGGCCAGATCTGCAATTGCATTTCTGCGCGGCACTTGTCGACGATCACAACCGTCATCTGCATTGGGGTCACGGCTATTCGTTGCACGTGTGCGTGCTTCGTCCGCATAGCCGGGGCACGGTCACGCTCGCCAGTGCCGATGCGCGTACGGCACCGTTGATTGATCCGCGCTTTCTGAGCGATGCCCGCGACCTGGATCTGCTGGTGGAAGGTGCGCATATCGCGCGGCGCATTCTCGATGCGCCGTCGCTTTCGATGCATGGCGGCGAGGAGCTATACACGCGGCCGGGACAAAGCGAGGCGGAGTTGCGAGCGACGATCGCCGCGCACGCCGATACGATCTACCATCCGGTGGCGACCTGCCGGATGGGTAGCGACGCGGCCTCCGTGGTCGATCCGCAGTTGCGGGTGCGGGGTGTAACGGGCCTGCGTATTGTCGATGCGTCGGTGATGCCAACGCTGATTGGCGGCAATACGAATGCGCCCACGGTGATGAT
>FTKM01018723.1_pt1 | contig 14919 bp, 6 predicted proteins | sample 1658051 | NCBI WGS metagenome assembly FTKM01 (sample SAMEA3914794, study PRJEB12502) | metagenome | biome: forest; material: soil | place: Canada | collected 2011-07-05 | depth 0.1 m | reverse complement strand
GCGGAACTGGCGAAGGACGCCGCGACGCTGCTCGTGGACGACACGCGTTTCTGGGTCGTGCGGCCCCGCATCTCGGGCGGCACCGTGTCGGGCATCGGCACCTTGCTATCGGGCTCCTTCATCGGCATGGACGTGGGCACATCCGCGAGGCCGAGGCAAGACTACATCGGGCTGGAAAAGCCGCCCGTGTTTGCCACCGGAGTGCCCGGACGCGAATTCATCCTGAAAGGCCAGGACATGGGCTCGCTCGATGTCGGTTCGCCGGTCTTTTACCGGCGCCTGCAAGTCGGACAGATCACCTCATACGCGCTCGACGATAACGGTAAAGGCGTGACCTTGCATGTCTTCGTCAACGCTCCCTACGACAGGTACGTCAAGACGGACACCCGCTTCTGGCAGGCGAGCGGCATCGACGTTTCGCTTGATACGACGGGGGTGAAGGTCAACACGGAATCGCTGGTGGCGATTTTGATCGGGGGGCTGGCGTTCCAGACCCCGGACGAAACGGCGGATCAGCCGGAAGCCGCCGTGCGCACCGGATACGGCCTCTTCCGCGACCGCGCAGAGGCGATGAAGCAGCACGACACCATTGTCGATACCTACGTCGTGAACTTCAAGGAGTCGGTGCGCGGGTTGACGGTCGGTGCGCCGGTTGATTTTCGCGGCATCGTGGTGGGGGAGGTCGTGGCGATCAATACCCGGTTCGACCGTGCGACCCGGCAATTCAGTATTCCAGTGACGGTGCACTTCTATCCGGAGCGATTCACATCGCGTTTCGAAGCAGGTGGGTCTGGCGGCAGGTTAGCGGAGAACCGCCGCGAACTGACGCAATGGATGGTGGCGCATGGACTGCGCGCCCAGTTGCGAACCGGCAACCTGCTTTCCGGCCAGCTTTATATCGCGCTCGATTTTTTCCCGAACGCCGCCGCAGCGCAAATGGACTGGGACAGAACGCCACCTGAAATGCCTAGCGCACCGGGCGGTTTGCAGTCGCTGCAGGATTCGCTCACCAGTCTCCTGGCAAAACTCAACAAGATCCCGTTCGAGGGTATCGGTAATGACGCGCAGCAGACCTTGATCGATGCGAACGTCCTGATCAAGCGGCTCAATACGGAAGTCGTGCCGCAGGCGCGGCAAACGCTGGCTGCCGCGCAGACCGCGCTTGATTCCGCGAATGCTGCGCTGCAGCCCGACTCCGGCGTGCAGGCAAGTGCCGCGGATGCGATGCGGGAAATGTCGCGTACCGCGGCGGCGTTCCGCACGCTGGCGGACTATCTGGAACGTCATCCGGAAGCGCTGATTCGTGGCAAGTCGGAGGAAAAAAAGTGATGCGCTCATCTTTGCTTCCTGTGCTTCTGCTGGCCGCGGCCACGCTCGCGGGATGCGCTTCACAAAAGGCCGACTTCTATACATTGAGCGTGGAAGCGCCCGCCGATAGCGCCCGTCCCGTCACCACAACAAGTGTCGTGGTCGGGGCCGCTACGGTCCCTGAGCTAATCGACCGGCCGCAAATCGTGGTGCGCGGCGGCGCCAATCAGGTCGATATCGATGAATTCAACCGATGGGCGGAGCCACTGAAAGCCCAGATTCCGCAAGTCATTGCCGCCGATCTCGCCCAACTGCTGAACAGCCAGCGCGTGTCGGTCTATCCGGTCGCGGGCGACGCGGCGAGCGCCTACCGCGTGCGAGCCAACGTCGAGCGCTTTGACGCATTGCCTGGCGAGGCGGTCATCGTCGACGTGGTATGGACGGTGTCGCCGCCAGGCAAAGGGACGCCACTCTCCGGACGGTCCACCGTGCGCGAAGTGGTGACCGGCACCGGATCCGGCGCGCTGGTAGCGGCGTGGAGCCGCGCGCTTGCTACGGTCAGCCGCGACATTGCGGCAGCGATTCAGCCGGCGTCGAGGTCCTGAGCTTCGTGCAGCGGGGAACGTTTTCGACAATCATCGGCGTTTGGGACGCTTTCCGCGTTCGTCGATGCAGGTTGGGTGCGGCAGTTTAAGGACACGTTCGCGCCCGGGCCCAACCTCGGCCAACTGAGCAGGGTAGGCTTCCGCCTGGCCGGCTGGCGCCGCCAGAGCAGGCAACGTGTTCTCCAGGAACCGTTGAGCTTCCTCCGTCAGGGCGAGGCTGCGTGTGGTCCGATGCAAAAGACGGACCCAGGGACGCTTTTCCGAACAACCTCGCCTGGAACACCGGCCCCGCCGCTCAAAAAATATAAATCGCGACAGAGTGACCATATGCGCCCACACTGGGCCACATGGCTGTCGCCTTCGCGACCGGCAAATCGGGAGAAGCATGATGGCAAAGAGCACAACGCGCGGCAATCGCGAGGTTAAAAAGCCTAAACAACCCAAAAAGGTGGTCGCTCCCGCAGTTGGCGTGTCCTCGACGATCCCACCGAAAACCGCCGCTGCCAGCGCGCCAGCGAGAAAGAAGTAGCAGACATCCCTGGACACGGATCCGTGTCCTTCTCCGCACTCTCCGTGGTGTTCAGCCAGAAACAACGTCGACAGGGCTATGCAGGTGCTCCTGTCACGCGTTCATACCGCACCGGCCTGGTCAACGCTCATCCGACGTTTTAATGCGCCCACGAACCGTAGCCACCGGTTTGCGTGAGCGCGCAATTGCAGATCCCGCCCAGAGAAGCGGTACGCCTGCATATTCGTCCTGACGGTTCCTCGCGCGTCCCCCGCACCCGTGAATCAAGCCACACCCCGGAGGCTTGTATGCGCGCCACTCGTGCGGTGCAGCCTCCCCGAAGGAAGATCCGATCATGTTTCAACACGATGAACCGTCCAGCGCTATAGCGATGGCGAACAATGCGCTCGCACCTGACATGGCGCGCCACCGCGACCGGTTCATTACACCGGACTCATCGATGTCGAAGGAAGTGCGCCTATGAACGCGATCCTCCGATATGTCGCGAGACATCGCTTGCATTCGCCACCATGGACTGACCTCGCGCCGGTGCGCGAAGAGCTGTTCGGTGTCGAGCGGCTCGAGCAACACGCTGAGAGCCTTGCCGCCGCACAAGCGATAACGAAGACACCTCCCAACGTGTTATCGCTGCACACGAGGCTGGACGAAAATGCCAGTGTTCTGCTCGCAGCCTACCGCGCGAGCGCGGAAGAACTGGAGAGTGGCCGGGGCGTGGTGCCCGCTGCAGAATGGCTGCTCGACAATTATCACCTCGTCGAACAGCAGATCCGCGAGATCCGCGACGACTTGCCGCCCGGCTACTATCGTCAGTTACCCAAGCTTGCCGCTGGCCCGTTTGCCGGCTATCCGCGCGTATTTGGTCTCGCGTGGGCGTACGTTGCACATACCGACAGCCACTTCGATCCGCAGATCCTGCGTCGTTTCATCACCGCGTATCAACGTGTTCAGCCGCTGACAATCGGTGAACTGTGGGCCGTGGCGATCACGCTGCGTATCGTATTGATCGAGAATCTGCGGCGCCTGACTGATCAGATCACCGCGGGCCGGAGCGCCCGTGCTGACGCCGACGCGCTCACCGAGCGTCTGCTCGAATCGGGTGGCGCCCGCTCGGCGCTGGAAGCGGACATTGCCACACGTTCCGCAGGCCTGTTGTCGGAACTGTTCGGCGCACAGCTCGCCAAGCGTCTACGTGACCAGGATCCGCGCACCATGCCGGCACTGGGTTGGCTGGAAGAGCGGCTCAAGCTTCAAGGTGCCTCCATCGAGGAAGTCGTGCAGCATGCACAGCAGCGGCAGGGCGCGTCGAACGTCACTGTGCGCAATGTGATCACCAGTATGCGGCTGATTTCCGACATCGACTGGGCTGAACTGTTCGAAGGAGTGAGTCTCGTCGACGCCCGGTTGCGCGCGGGCAGCCGCTTTGCCATCATGGATTTTCCGACGCGCAACCTGTATCGCAGCGCGATCGAGCAACTGGCCCGGGGCTCGTCCTTCACCGAACTCGAAGTCGCCGGACTGGCGCTGGAATCGGCGCAGGCGGCGGCCCTGGAAGCGGGCGACGCCGCGCAGGCGGAACGCGCCGGCGACCCCGGCTATCACCTGATCGCCGAAGGGCGGCGCGCACTGGAGCAGGCGATCGGATTCCGTCCGCCGCCGCGTCTGCGGATCACGCGGTTCAATGGCCGCCTGGGCATCGGTGGCTACGTCGGCACGATTCTGACGGTCGCCGCGACGATCCTCGCGCTCGTGTTATGGGCAATGTGGAGACTCGCGCCAAGTGGTCTCGAACCGCTGGTATTCGCGCTCTTTGCCTTGTGCGGATTCGTGCCCGTCACGGAGATTGCGACGGCGCTCGTCAATCGCGCGGTGACCTGGAGTTTCGGTGCCATCACGTTGCCGGGTCTCGAACTGACTGCCGGTGTGCCGTCGTCGTTGCGCACGCTGGTTGCCGTGCCCACGCTTCTGACGAATGAAGCCGATCTGCGCGAACAGATCGAACGACTTGAGGTGCATCACCTCGCGGGTGCCGGCGGCGATCTGTCGTTCGCGTTGCTGGCGGACGGGCTCGATGCAGATCAGGAAGTGCTGCCGGGCGATGCGCATCTGCTGGACGTGGCCGCCGATGCCATCGAGGCACTGAACCTCCGCTACGAGCCAGGCCCTGGTGGCAGCCGTTTCCTGTTGCTGCACCGTCGTCGCGTGTTCAACGCGAGCGAGAACAAATGGATGGGCTGGGAACGTAAGCGCGGCAAGCTGCATGAACTCAACCGCCTGCTGCGCGGTGCGACCGATACGACCTTCATGCCGATCGGCGGCCGTGCGCCGCAGGTGCCGTCCGACGTGCGCTACGTCATCACGCTCGACGCCGATACGCGTCTGCCACGCGACGCCGCGCTGCGGCTGATCGGCAAGATGGCGCATCCGCTGAACCGGCCCACCTTCAGCGAGGCCGAACAACGCGTCGTCAACGGATACGCGATTCTGCAACCGCGCGTCACACCGTCGCTGCCGGTCGGCCAGGAAGGATCGCTGCATCAGCGCGTCTTCTCCGGTCCCGGCGGGATGGACCCGTATGCCGCGGCCGTGTCCGATGTCTATCAGGACCTGTTCGGCGAAGGGTCGTATACCGGCAAGGGTATCTATGACGTCGACGCGTTTGAAGCCGCTTTGCATGGACGCGTGCCGGAAAACACGCTGCTCAGTCACGATCTGTTCGAAGGGGTTTTCGCGCGCGCCGGACTGGCCTCGGATGTCGAGGTGGTCGAGGAAGTGCCGTCGCGTTATGACGTGATTGGCAAGCGGCAGCATCGCTGGACGCGTGGCGACTGGCAATTGCTACCGTGGATCGTCGGCCATCGTGGCCCGGATCGGCACGCGATGCCGTCAATCGGCCGCTTCAAGATGCTCGACAATTTGCGTCGTTCGGTGTTTAGCCCCTTCATGGTCGTTGCCTTCGGCCTCTGCTGGCTAATGCCGATCCGCGCCGGAATCGCCGGCGCGCTGCTGATGCTGGGCGCGCTCGCGATTCCCGCTTTCCTGCCCACGCTGTTCGCGGTTGTGCCGCGTCGCAGCGGCGTCCGTCTGCGCAATCATCTGGACGTGCTGGCCACCGACGTGCGGCTCGCTGCCCTGCAAACCTTTCTGTCGGCTGCGTTTCTTGCTGACCAGGCGTGGCGCATGGGCGATGCGATCGTACGAACGTTGCTGCGGCTGTTCGTGACGCATCGCCGGCTGCTCGAATGGACGACCGCTGCGCAGTCGAAGGGCAGTCCTCGTCTCGATCTGCGTGGCTTTTACCGGCAGATGACAGGCGGTGTCGCGCTCGGCCTCGTACTGCCGGCGGGTGCGATCGCCGTCGCGCCGTCGCACTGGCCGCTCGCGCTGCCGTTTGCATTGTTATGGCTCGCCGCGCCGGCGCTCGCGCTGTGGTCGAGCCGTTCGCCGACCGTCGCGCTGCGTTTCACGATGGCGGACGTGGACGCGCGCGGCCTTCGTCTCATCGCGCGACGCACATGGCGTTTCTTCGAGACCTTCGTCACACCGGCAGAAAACATGCTGCCGCCGGACAACTTCCAGGAAGATCCGACGCCGGTGGTCGCGCACCGCACCTCGCCGACCAACCTTGGGCTTTATCTGCTGTCGGCGATCGCGGCGCGCGATTTCGGCTGGGCGGGCACGACGCAAACCGTTGAGCGGCTCGAAGCAGCGTTCACTTCGATGCGCAAACTCGCGCGTTTCAAGGGACATTTCTACAACTGGTACGGGACGCTCGATCTCCAGGTGCTGGCGCCGGCATATGTTTCGTCGGTCGATAGCGGCAATCTGGCCGGTCATCTGATCGTCCTCGCCAACGCATGCGAAGAGTGGCAGCATGACCTGCTCGCGCCGGCCGCGCGGCCCGGCATGGTGGACAACCTGCAACTCGCACGCGAAGCCATCGACGCGTTACCTACCGCAGGCGGTGAACGTGGCAGGCAGCTGGTCGCGATCTTTGAAGAGATCCGCACGCAGTTGCTCGGTCCGCAAACGCTCGAAGCACTGTCGCCGTCGCTCACGCGGCTGACGGACAAGGCTGGCAAGGTGACGCGCGAACTGGTGCCGGCCGGCGGGGACGACAGTTTCGTCGACCTGATGTTCTGGGTCGACGCCTTGAGCAAAAGCCTCGTCGAGCACGTCCGCGACCGGCAGCAGGTTGCCGCGTCGTCAGTTCTTCTGCAGGCACGTTTGAGAGCGCTCGCCGATACGTCGCGCGCGCTGGCGCTCGACATGGACTTCGCGTTCCTGCTCGATCCGGAACGCAAGCTGCTCTCAATCGGCTATTCGCAAGCCGACAACAGCCTCGACCAGAACTGCTACGACCTGCTCGCGTCCGAAGCGCGTCTCGCGAGCCTCTTTGCCATCGCGAAGGGCGATGTGACGACGCGCCACTGGTTCCGCCTCGGTCGCGCGGCGACGCCAATCGGCAACGGCTCGGCGCTGATCTCGTGGTCGGGATCGATGTTCGAATACCTGATGCCCTCCTTGGTGATGCGCGCGCCGGTCGGCAGTCTGCTCGAGCAGACCAACCGTCTGGTGGTGGAACGGCAAGCTTTGTATGGGCGCTCGCTGGGTATTCCGTGGGGCATTTCGGAATCAGCGTACAACGCACGCGACATCGAGTTCACTTATCAGTATTCGAATTTTGGCGTACCAGGACTGGGTCTCAAGCGCGGGCTTTCAGAGAATCGCGTGATCGCGCCGTATGCAACGGGACTGGCCGCGATGGTCGACCCGCAAGCCGCGCGAGAGAACTATGCGCAACTCGCTGCGCTGGGCGCGCTGGGTCGCTACGGTTACTACGAAGCACTCGATTTCACCCGCTCGCGGTTGCCGGACAACGCGGACGTGGCCATCGTGCGCAATTTCATGGCGCATCATCAGGGCATGACAATCGTGTCGATCGCGAACACATTGCTCGACGCGCAGATGCGTGCGCGTTTTCACCGCGAACCCATGATTCAGGCGAGCGAACTGTTGTTGCAGGAACGCATGCCGCGCAATGTCGCCGTGGGGCATCCGCGTGCCGAAGAAGTCGGCACATCGGCAGCCATCGCTGGCGCCGCGCCGTCGACCGTACGACGCCTCGCAGCGTCAGCGGTGGCCGGCGCTGCGCCGGTGACACACCTGCTGTCGAATGGACGCTACGCGGTCATGCTGACGGCGACCGGCGCCGGTTACAGCCATTGGCGCGACCTGGCCGTGACGCGCTGGCGCGAAGACGCGACGCGCGACGACTGGGGCTCCTTCATCTTCCTGCGCGATACGCAGAGCGGCGACGTGTGGTCCGCAGGTGCGCAGCCGGTGGGCAACGAAGCCGAGTATGAAGAGGTTGTCTTCGGCGAAGACCACGCGGAATTCATTCGCCGTGACGGCGCCTTGACCACGACGATGGACGTGCTGGTTTCTGGCGAAGCAGACGGCGAAGTGCGGCGCGTGTCGCTGGCGAACAGCGGACGCCGTGCCCGCGAGATTGAACTGACGTCCTACGCCGAAATCGTGCTCGCGACGCCTGCCTCGGACAACGCCCATCCGGCCTTCTCGCGGATGTTCGTCCAGACCGAGCACCTTGCGGAATTCGGCGCGTTGCTCGCTACGCGGCGTCCGCGATCGCACGACGAAAAGCAGGTGTGGGCCGCGCATTTCGCGGTTGTCGACGGTGAGATCGTCGCCGATCCGCAATACGAATCGGATCGCGCCCGCTTCCTCGGGCGCGGGCGCAATGCGGGCACTGCGGCAGCGATCTTCGACGATCAACCGCTAACCAACACCGCCGGTACCGTACTTGATCCGATCTTTGCGCTCAGGTACCGCGTGCTGGTGCCGCCGGGCAAGGTCGTGCGCGTGACGTTCTGGACGGTGGTGGCCGAGTCCCGGGCGCTATTGCTGGATCTGGTCGACAAGCACCATGACCGCAATGCATTCGATCGCGCGAAAACGCTAGCCTGGACGCAGGCTCAGGTGCAGTTGCGCCATCTCGCGGTGGAGGCCGAAGAGGCGGCGAATTTTCAGCGCCTCGCCGCACCGGTCATTTACGCCGATGCTCGATTCAGGGCGCCATCGGACACGATCATTCGCGGCGCCGACGTGCAGTCGGGACTCTGGCCGCATGCGATTTCCGGCGATCTGCCGATTGTGCTGCTGCGTATCGACGACGTAGAAGACATTGCGCAAGTCCGGCAGTTATTGAGGGCGCACGAATACTGGCGGATGAAGCGGCTGGCCGTCGACCTTGTCATCATCAACGAACGGGCTTCATCGTATATTCAGGAATTGCAGGGCGCGATTGAAACCGCCGTGCGCAGCAGCCAGTTGCGGCCGCGCTACGACGAAGAACTTGCGCAAGGCGCGGTCTTTACGCTACGCGCCGATTTGATGAGCGTGGAGGCACGGGCGTTATTGCAAGCAGTCGCGCGTGTGGCGTTGATCGCGCGTCGCGGTTCGATTGCCGATCAGCTCGCCCGCTTGCCACCGTCGCGTGGCCAGGCGTCGCCGCTGCGCCAGCAGAAGCCGTCGATGTCGTCGCCATGGCCTGCGGCGCCTCATCCGCCGCGCGCGCTTGCTTCGGTTACGTCGAGGCTCGAGTTCTTCAACGGCCTGGGCGGCTTCGATAAAGACGGCCGCGAATACGTGACGGTCCTCGTGGCGGGTGCGACCACGCCCGCGCCGTGGATCAACGTGATCGCGAACCCCCGCTTCGGCTTTCAGGTCTCGGCTGAAGGCAGCGGCTACACGTGGGCCGAAAATAGCCGCGAGAATCAACTCACGCCGTGGTCGAACGATCCGGTCGAAGACCCGGCCAGTGAAGCCCTCTACGTGCGCGACGAAATCACGGGCGATGTGTGGAGCCCAACCGCGCAGCCGATCCGCGATGTTGGCACCTATGTCGCGCGTCATGGACATGGCTACAGCCGCTTCGAACACGAGGCGAATGGCATCGCGCTCGATTTGCTGCAATACGTGCCGCTCGCTGACCCGCTGAAGATTTCCCGGCTGACGTTGCGCAATCTGTCCGCGAGACCTCGCCGCCTGTCGGTGACGGCGTGGACGGAATGGGTGCTCGGTACTTCGCGCGGCACATCCGGACCCTTCATCGTGACGGAGCTCGACTCCACGAGCGGCGCGCTGCTGGCGCGCAATCCGTGGAGCATGGGGTTCGCGGGGCGCGTCGCGTTTGCCGATCTTGGCGGCCGGCAGACGGCGTGGACGGCGGATCGCACCGAATTTCTCGGCCGTAACGGCCGCAGCGCGACACCCGCCGCACTGAGCGGCAACGCACGGCTGTCAGGCGCGACTGGCGCGGGCCTCGATCCTTGCGCGGCGTTGCAGGACGTGATCGAGCTGGGCGTGGGCGAGATCGTCGAAGTGGTGTCGTTCGTTGGACAATGCGCGTCCGTCGAAGAAGCGCGCGCGTTGATCGAACGCTATCGCAAGGCCGATCTCGACGCTGTCCTCGCCGAAGTGACGAGCCACTGGCAGAACGTGCTCGGTACCGTCCAGGTGAAGACGCCCGACCGCGCGATGGATCTGATGCTGAACGGCTGGCTTCTGTACCAGACGCTCGCATGCCGTATCTGGGCGCGCTCGGCGTTCTATCAGGCGAGTGGTGCGTATGGGTTTCGTGACCAGTTGCAGGACGGCATGGCGTTGACGCACGCGCAGCCGGACGAGACACGGCGGCATGTGTTGCGAGCCGCGGCGCGGCAGTTCGTCGAAGGCGATTTCCAGCATTGGTGGTTGCCGCAAACGGGGCAGGGCGTGCGTACGAGGATTTCCGATGACCGCGTGTGGCTCGCGTTCGCGACGGCGACGTATATTGGCTGTGCGGGCGATGTCGCGATTCTTGACGAGGTCGTGCCGTTTCTCGATGGACCGCCCCTGCAGCCGGGCGAACACGATGCATTTTTTCAGCCGATGGTCGCGGATGAATCCGCATCGTTGTTCGAACATTGCGCGCGCGGTCTGGATCAATGCATCGAACTGACGGGCGAGCATGGCTTGCCTTTGATCGGCACGGGTGACTGGAACGACGGGATGAACCGCGTCGGTGCGCAGGGCAGGGGAGAAAGCGTGTGGCTCGGCTGGCTGCTAGTGCGAACGATTGAACTGTTCGCACCGCTGGCTGAATTGCGCGATCCGGGTTCTGTTGCCCGCGCTGCACGCTGGCGCGCTCATGCGGCTTCGGTGCGCGAGGCACTGGAGCGCGAGGCATGGGACGGAAAATGGTACCGTCGCGCAACTTTCGACGACGGCACGTGGCTTGGCTCGAAAGACAGTGACGAATGTCAGATCGATTCGATCGCGCAGTCGTGGGCTGTGCTGTCAGGCGCGGCAGATCCAGCGCGCGCGGCGCAGGCCATGACCTCGCTGGAAGAGCACCTGATCCGTCGCGACGACGGGCTTGCTTTGCTTTTCACCCCGCCGTTCGATAAAACATCGCATGATCCGGGCTACATCAAGGGCTATCCGCCGGGGCTGCGTGAAAACGGCGGCCAGTATAGCCACGCGGCGATGTGGGTGATTCTCGCCTTGACGAAAATGCGTGACGGCAATCAGGCCGCGGCGTTGTTTTCGATGCTCAATCCGATCAATCATGCGCGCACGCCGATGGAAGTTCAGCGCTACAAGGTCGAGCCGTATGTCGTTGCCGCGGATGTCTATTCCGTGGCGCCGCATACCGGGCGCGGAGGCTGGACCTGGTACACAGGATCCGCTGGATGGATGTACCGGGCGGGTGTCGAGGGCATTCTTGGGATTTGTCGCGAGGGGGATTTTCTGGTGATCAATCCTTGTATTCCGGATACGTGGCCGGGGTTCGAAGCAACGGTGACGATGCAATCGACGCGCTATGAGATCCGCGTTGAATCCGCTGACGAGCCCGGTGGGACACGTGCAGTGCTTGACGGCATGAGTGTTGAATGTGGGGATGGTCAGGTGCGCGTGCCGCTTGATGCGGGGTCACATAAGCTCGTGATTTCGCTTTGCTTCGGCGTTAGCGAAGATGTGAAGTCGGACGCTCAGATCGCGTGACCAATCACGCATCGAACAATTATCTTGTATAGGACCGAAGCAAATGATGTTGGCATGGCACTACACCACGGGACGAAAATTTCAGGACATCACCTCAAGCGGGATGCTTATTCCAGGCGGCATCGGGGCCGAGCCCACGGGGACGCCTGTGCTGTGGTTCTCGCGACATCAGCATTGGGAGCAAACCGCTGGAGACGAGTGCCATGAGGCTGGGCAACCAATGCGCCGCCTGACGATGCGTGAAACCTGCATGGCGAGTGGTGGTCTGGTGCGGTATGGTTGCGAGCCAGGACGCCTGGACGCCGGTGAAGAGCTTCGGCGAAAGGCGCGCATGACTCACGAGGATTGGGCGGAATTGCACGCCACCGGAAAGCTGCAACATGCCTATCCTGCTGCGTGGTGCGGCGCGGTCGAGTCAATTCCTGTTGATGGCCTGGTCGTGCAAGTCATGAGTGAATCCTTTAAATGGCAGCGCTTTGCGGCACGTTAAAGGATTGTCTTGCGCTGGTTCTCTCGACACGGCTGCCATTCAGGAAAACTCAGGAAAACTCAGGAAAGCTTGTACCGGTTCTGAGGACCGTCGACATAGTGCTTCCTGGCGATTTCGAGGAGTTTCCCGCGAAGCTGGTCGAAGGCGGCGAGGATTGACCGCTCGTCGGAGCCAGCGTCAGGTTGCAGACTTCTTAGCATCGCGTCGTCCACCTGGAAGGTGATTTCGCGCGAATTGTCGTATCCCCAGAAACATACGCACTGTCTGGCGGCATCGTAACTACGGCTGGGGTTGGGAAATTGAAGTGCCACGGTCACCCTTTCATGTTTGCAACGGAGTAACGCCACTTGCTGGCATTCGAATCGATTAAGGCAAAACTCACGCGTCTCTGTTCTGCACGCAACACGTCCGCAGTTTCGAGGATGAGGGCGTGCGTCCTGCGCTCGACGGTGTACGCACTCGAGCCGCCCGTGATGGTCGAAGCTGGTTTGGTATGTATTGACATGATGGATCCCGAAGCACCTGGTCGCGGGGCGCGTCCAGGCTTTAACCCACTGTATACCCTTCGTGGGGCGCCAGTGTCTTTTGTTGGTGGGATAGTTGCCGGAGACCGTCGCTTCGCAACCGGGCACCCTTGTCAATCGTAGGCGAAGACGCCGCCGAATTTGTCCATGTGTTCGAGCGCCATGCCCGAGCCGCGCACGACGCACGTCAGCGGGGACTCGGCAACGAACACCGGGAGACCGGTTTCTTCGGCGAGCAGACGATCCAGGTCGCGCAGAAGCGCACCGCCGCCAGCGAGCATGATGCCCCGCTCGGCGATATCGGCGCCGAGTTCCGGTGGTGTCTGTTCGAGGGCGATCTTCACTGCCGATACGATCTGGTTCAGCGGGTCGGTGAGCGCCTCAAGGATCTCGTTGCTGGAGACCGTGAAGCTGCGCGGTATGCCTTCCGACATGTTGCGGCCCCTAAGTTCCATTTCCTTGACTTCCGAGCCCGGGAACGCGGAGCCGATTTCCTTCTTGACGGCTTCAGCGGTTTGCTCACCGATTAGCATGCCGTAGTTGCGGCGGATGTAGTTGACGATAGCTTCGTCGAACTTGTCGCCGCCGACGCGCACCGAACCTTTGTACACAATGCCGCCGAGCGAGATTACGCCGACTTCGGTCGTACCGCCGCCGATATCGACAATCATCGATCCCGTTGCCTTGGATACGGGCAAGCCGGCGCCGGTTGCGGCGGCCATGGGCTCTTCGATCAGGTAGACCTGCGAAGCGCCCGCGCTGTGCGCAGCCTCTTTGATTGCTCGTCGTTCGACCTGGGTTGATCCGCACGGCACGCAGATAATGATGCGCGGAGACGGCGCAAACATCCGGGGCGCATGCACCATCCGGATAAACTGCTTGATCATCTGCTCGGTGATATTGAAGTCGGCGATCACGCCGTCTTTCATCGGCCGGATCGCCTCGATGTTGCCTGGCACCTTGCCAAGCATCTGCTTGGCTTCCTTGCCGACCGCCAGAATGGTTTTTTTGCCATTCGGGCCGCCTTCCTGGCGTATCGACACGACCGAAGGTTCGTCGAGGACAATGCCCTTGCCGCGCATGTAGATCAGTGTGTTTGAGGTGCCGAGATCAATCGCCAGATCGTTGGAGAAGTACCTGCTCAGAAAACCGAACATTCAAAATCCTGTCTCGCCAGATGCCAGACGGTTGGTTCATCACTTGCGACCATGCTACGGTCGGAAGAGGACAGGATAACAGTTTCGGAAGACGTAGGACGCCCCGTCGCATGTGCAAGGCTCTGAGGGTCAGGGGCCGCTTCCGCGAGCGTTCAGGTGCGTTGGCATCTCGCCGCGAATCCTGGACCTGCTTCTGATTGCGGGAACAGGGAGGCAACGTCCGGCAGGTCCGGGAGGGAAAAAAGCAACCCCCCGTCCGCTAGTTCAGCTTGACCGTGGGTCGTACCCGTTCACGCAGCCACTGGCTCGCCGCATACATTACCGCGCGCCTGATACCTGTGAGCCCCATGATGTGTCGACGGTACAGGTGCTTGTAGCACGACGCTGCGAACCATCCGTCGATGATCAATGGACGGCGCAGCAGTTCACTCATCAGCGCTCCCGCTGCTCCCGCATGTCCGAATGAAATCAGCGTACCTTGATCCCGATAGGAAAAGAGCGGAACGGGACGGTGCTTCAGGCGCCTGGCGATAGCGTCGTTCAGATACACCGCCTGTTGCCAGGCAGCTTGAGCCCGTGGTGGCACAAGGGCGTCATCTCCCCGTGCGGAGCAGGCGGCACAATCGCCCATCGCGTAGATTCCGGATGACGGGTCCACCTGCAACATGCGATCGACGGCGACCTGTCCAAGGCGGTTCAAGCTCAGTCCCCCCAACGTTTTCAACACCGCGGGTCCTTCGACGCCAGCAGCCCATATCGTGAGGTCGCTGCTCAACGCGCGATCATCGCCGACGACAACCGATTCCGTATGAACGGAACGGACCCGCGTTTCGGTCAGCACCTCGACGCCAAGGCTCGTCAGGACGTCGCGAGCGCGCGATGAAATCTGCTGCGGTAACGCGGGTAGCACACGATTCGCGCCTTCCAGCAAGCGGATGCGAATGTCCGTCAGCGGATTGAGCGAGGGCAGGTGGTAGTCGCGCAGCATCTCCGCCAGACTGCGTAGCGAAGCCGCCAGTTCGACGCCAGTCGCACCGGCGCCAATCACGGTCACACACACGGGTGACTTGCCGGATTGAGGAAACGCCTGCTGTGCATGTCCGGCACGCAGAAGGCTCGACAGAAGCCGCCTGCGGAAGGACTCGGCCTGTTCTACCGTCTCGAGTGTCAGTGCGTAGTCCTCAGCACCTGGAACAGAAAAAAAGTTCGTGACACTACCCAGCGCCAGCACCAGCGTATC
>FTKM01000005.1_pt2 | contig 14983 bp, 16 predicted proteins | sample 1658051 | NCBI WGS metagenome assembly FTKM01 (sample SAMEA3914794, study PRJEB12502) | metagenome | biome: forest; material: soil | place: Canada | collected 2011-07-05 | depth 0.1 m | reverse complement strand
CCCCTCAGTCCCTTCGGGACAGCTCCCCCATCGGGGGAGCGATTCCGCCTGTGCTTTACGCCGCCACGGACTCCGCGGCCACCGCATCCCGCTCGGCGATGAACGCCCGCACCCTCGGATAGATCTCCTCGCGGAAGCGCTTGCCGTTGAAGACGCCGTAGTGGCCGACTTGCGGCTGGACGTAGTCGATCTTCATGTCTTCCGGCAGGCCGCTGCAGAGGCCGTGGGCCGCTTGGGTCTGGCCGATGCCGGAGATGTCGTCGTTCTCGCCTTCCACCGTCATCAGGCCGATGTCCTTGATCAGCTCGGGGCGCACAGGGCGGCCACGGTGGACCAGTTCCCCCTTGGGCAGCAGGTACTGCTGGAACACGATGTCGATGGTCTGGAGGTAGAACTCCTCCGTCAGGTCGAGCACCGACAGATATTCGTTGTAGAATTCCAGGTGCTTGTCGGCGTGGTCGCCGTCGCCCTTCACCAGGTCGTTGAAATACTGCAGGTGGGCGTCCTGGTGACGCTGCAGGTTCATCGACATGAAGCTGTAGAGCTGCACGAAGCCTGGATAGACGCGCCGCAGGGCGCCCGGATAGGGCGCGGGCACGGTGTAGATCATCTGCTTCTGGAACCAGGTGAAGGGCCGTTCCTCGGCCAGCTTGTTGGTCACCGTGGGCGACAGACGCGCGTCGATGGGCGAGCCCATGAAGGTCATGGAGGCAGGCCGGCTGGCCTCGCCATCCTCGGCCATCAGGGCGGCGGCGGCGAGCACCGGCGGGCCGGGCTGGCAGACCGCCACCACGTGCGGCCGGGGGCCAAGCGCGCGGAGCATGAAGCGGACGTGGTCGATATAGTCGTGGAAGTCGAACCGGCCTTCGAGCATCGGCACGTCGCGGGCATTGGACCAGTCGCTGATGTAGACGTCGTGGTCCTGCAGGAAGGCCTCGACCGTGCCGCGCAGCAGGGAGGCGTAGTGGCCCGACAGGGGGGCGACGATCAGCACGGCGGGCTCGATCGCCCGGCGGCCGGCTCTACGCAGATCGGACTGGTCGCGGCTGAACTGGGTGAGCTTGACCCAGGGCGAGGACCAGACGGTGACCGGGCGGACGCGCACGGTCTGGCCATTGATCACCACGCTGTCGATGCCCCACTCGGGCTTGCCGTAGCGGCGGGTGACATTGGCGAACAGGTCGGCCGAGGCAAAAAGCCGCCGGCCCATGTCGGTGTCCGCGCCGGGGTTCAGCGGCGAGCTCCAGAAGTCGCGCGCCATGCGGGCCGCCTCGCGCAGGGGGGCGGAGGCGTAGTAGGCGGCTTCATGCAGGGCGTACAGCATCGGCGGGTTCCGGCGCGCTCATGCGCATGGTGCAATGCAGCATATCATAGCGCCGGTTACCAGAGTCCACCCGGCACGGGATAGTTCCGCACCGATCATTGGCCGATGATGCGAGCTTCCTGCACATAGGTGAAGCCGCCGGCGCCCGACCATGCTCGCCCGTCGGGGTAGCGCAACTCTGTTCCGGCGAGGTCCGCATCATCCGCCATGCGCATGTTCACGCCCATCTGGACGTTGCCGAACTTGGCGACGGCGCTGGGCGTCAGCACGAAGTGGGTGGTCGAACCGCAGCCTGTGCAGAACCGGACTTCGGCGGACGCGTCTTCCTTGTCGGTGCGCCTGAAGCCCTTGGTCTCTCCCTCGACGAAGACCTGGTCGGGGTGGAAATAGGCCCAGCGCGCGCTGGACCTGCTGCAAAGGCTGCAGTTGCACTCGTTGATGAAGTCAGGCCGGTTGGGGACTTGGATGCGGACCTGGCCGCAGAGGCAGAAGAGCTTGGGCATGGGCGGCAGGCTAGCAGGAGAGCCGCTGGTCGGAAACAGGGCGCGTTTAAGGGCGCGTTGGATTGGGCTGAGCCGATATAAATGAATCGCTCCTCCGATGGAGGAGCTGTCCCGAAGGGACTGAGGAGGCCTGGCCGCTACGCAGACGTCGCCGGAGAGAGCCGCGCTGATGGGCTAGCAGGTTTGATTGACCCGCCAGCTTAGCGGCAAGGCCTCCTCAGTCAGCCTTGCAGGCTGACAGCTCCTCCATCGGAGGAGCGATTCAGTCAGAAGCCAGCCGCCTAACCGTGCGCGGCCTGGTCCTGCATCGCCCTGACGATGCTGTCCTTGGCCTGGTCCGGCGTCAGGCCATAGGGGATGACGGTGGCGAACTGGCCCTTTGGGTCCATCAGATAGACGGCCGAGGAGTGGTCCACCGAGTAGGACGGGCCTGATCCGGCCTTCTGGTAGTAGACCCCATAGGCCTTGGCCGCCTTGGCGACCTGCTCGTCCGAGCCGGTCAGGCCGATCACACCGCGAGGAAATTCGGAGCTTGAGAGGTAGTTCTTCAGCTGCGCCGACGTGTCGCGATGCGGATCGACGGTGATGAAGACCACCTGGAAGTCCTTGGCGCGCGGCCCCATCCGGTCGATCGCCCCGCCGAGGGTGGTCAGGGTGGTGGGGCAGAAGTCGGGGCAGTAGGTGTAGCCGAAATAGACCGCCGACCACTTGCCCTTCAGCACCGACTGATCCGTCGGCTTGCCGGTCTGGTCGATCAGTTGAAAGGGTCCTCCGACACCGCCGGTGTTGGTGGCTGAACCGGAGTGGCCGCGCAGACCGATGGCGACCAGCAGCGCGAGACTGGCCAGACCCACCGCGATCCAGGGCGCAAATCTTCTGATCATCGGGACTAAGGCCTCACTTCGCGGTCGCCAGGACGGGTGATAGGGTCCGGCGATGCAACCCTCGCCGAAGTCCTCCTCGCGACCGGCGGTCCTCGATAGGCCGGGGCGCGAGGCCGCGCAAGGCGGCGGGCCGGACGCGGGCCTTGTGCTGGATGGCTCGCCCGCCTCCGGCCGGTTCAGCGCCGGCCTGCTGGTGCGGCTCAGGTGGCTGATCCTGGGCGCCGAGCTTGCGGCCATCCTGATCGCCGGTCCGCTTTGCGGGCTCAAGTTCCCGCTCCTGACCTGCATCGCCTTCGTCGTCGTCTCAGCGGCGATCAATCTGGCCTTCAGCTTCGGGCCGCTGGCCTGGGCGAGCGCGTCCGACGGCGCCCTGGCCGTGCAGCTGGCCTTCGGCATCGTCCAGATGTCGGTGCTGCTGCTGCTCACCGGCGGCGGCGCCAATCCCTTCAGCCTGTTGCTGATCGCGCCGGCGAGTCTGGCGGCGGCGACGCTGAAGAACCGTCGGGCGCTGGGGATCGTCATCCTTGCGGCGGGCGCCGTCGTCTTGATGACCCTCTGGTCGCTGCCCTTGCCCTGGCCAGCCGATCAGCCCGCTCCGCCGCCGCTGCTGTTCAAGCTGGTGACGGCGAGCGCCGTGCTGATCGGCATGGCCTTCACCTGCGGCTACGCCTGGCGGGTGGCCGTGCAGGCGGCGCGGATGGAGCTGGCGCTGAACTACACTCAAACGGTGTTGGCGCGGGAGCAGCGGCTCTCGGCGCTTGGCGGATTGGCCGCCGCGGCGGCGCACGAACTGGGCACGCCGCTGGCCACCATCTCCATCGTCGCCAAGGAGATGGCGCGGGAGGTTGGGGCGGGCAGCCTGCGCGAGGACGCCGAACTCTTGGTCTCCCAGGCCGAACGCTGCCGCGAGATCCTGCACCGGCTTACCGAGGAGCCGGACACCGACGACGCCGTGCACGCGCGGATGACCCTGCTGCAGCTGGTCAACGAGGTGATCGGGCCGCACCTGGAGACGCCGGTGCGGGTCGAAGCGGTGGTCGCCGGCCCTCCCGGCGCCCGCCAGCCGGAAATCCGCCGCATGCCGGAGGTGTTGCACGCCATGACTTCGCTAGTCGAGAACGCGGTGGACTTCGCCCGCTCCGAGGTTCTGGTCAGCGTTCGGTTCGATGAGGGGTTCGTTTCGGTGGAGGTGCGGGACGACGGTCCGGGCTTCTCGCCCGACATCCTGACCAAGCTCGGACAACCCTATGTGACCAGCCGTCCGGGGGCGGAAGGCTCGCGCTCCGGCCATATCGGCATGGGTCTGGGCTTCTTCATCGCCAAGACCCTTTTGGAACGAACCGGCGCCGTGGTCGCTTTCCATAACGGCAAACGTGGCGGCGCGATCATCGCCGCCCGCTGGCCGCGGGAGGCCATCGAGGCTCCTCCGATCCCCGGGGGATTCGAACTTGGCGCCATGGATCAACAGAACGCCGCGACTTAGGCGTGAAAACCACTTGCTGTCGCACCAAAAGCGAAGACAACATGTCGCATGTTGCGCGCCTGGAACATGAGGCGTGCGGAGGATTGAGGAGCCGCGAATGGACGACGTCCTTGAGGTAGTGGCCGCCCTGCCTGACAAGTCGCTGCTTTTGCTCGACGACGATGTCGCCCTGCGGACGCGCCTGGGGCGAGCGCTTGAGTCGCGCGGCTTTGAGCCGATCCTGGTCGGCGGCGTCGCCGAGGCCCTGGCGGCGGTGAAAGCCCGACCACCCGCCTTCGCGGTCTTGGACATGCGGCTGGAAGACGGCAACGGCCTGCAGGTGGTGGAGGCGATTCGCAGCGCCCGGCCCGACGCTCGCGCGATCATGCTGACCGGCTACGGCGCCATCGCCACCGCGGTGGCGGCGGTCAAGGCCGGGGCGGTCGACTATCTGCCCAAGCCGGCGGACGCAGATGACGTGGTCCGCGCCCTGCTGGCCCGCAAGGACATGCCGGCGGCCCCGCCGGAAAACCCCATGAGCGCCGACCGGGTGCGCTGGGAACACATCCAGCGGGTCTATGAGCTGTGCAACCACAACGTCTCGGAAACGGCGCGGCGGCTGAACATGCACCGGCGGACCCTGCAGCGGATCCTGGCCAAGCGTGCGCCGAAGTAGGGGCGGGCCCGAAATCCTCTTATGCTTCGACAAGCTCAGCATGAGGATTTCTACTGCGGCCTATCATTAGCCTCACCCTGAGCTTGTCTAAGGGCGAGGCGGCCCCACGAACGCCTCAGCCGAACCGGTCGCCCAGGTAGACCCGGCGCACATCCGGGTTGGCCAATATCTCGTCCGGGGCGCCTTCGAACAGCACCTCGCCGGCGTGGATGATCGAGGCGCGGTCGATGATGTCCAGGGTCTCGCGGACATTGTGGTCGGTGATCAGGATGCCGATGCCACGGCCCTTCAGATAGGCGATCACGTCGCGGATGTCGGCGATGGCCAGGGGGTCGATGCCGGCGAAGGGCTCATCGAGCAGCATGAAGTCCGGCTCGCTGGCCAGGGCGCGGGCGATCTCCACCCGCCGCCGTTCGCCGCCGGACAGGGACACCGCCGGCGCGGCCTTCAGATGGTCGATCCGAAGTTCCTCAAGCAGACGCTCGACCTGCTCGGCGGCCTTCTTTTCGCTCTTCTCGTGCAGCTCGACCACGGCCATGACGTTCTGCTCGACGCTCATGCCCCGAAAGATGGAGGCTTCCTGCGGCAGGTAGCCGACGCCCATGCGCGCGCGCTGGTACATGGGCTGGCCGGTGATGTCGGCGCCGTCGAGGCGGATGGTCCCATAGTCCACCGGGATCAGGCCGGTGATCATGTAGAAGCAGGTGGTCTTGCCGGCGCCGTTGGGGCCGAGCAGGCCGGCGACCTCGCCTCGGCCCAGCTTCAGCGATACATTGGTCACCACCGCTCGCCCACGGAACGACTTGCCGATGGAATCGGCCTGGAGCCCCTCCCCTGCGGAGGCCTCGGAGATGGGGACCATCTTCATTGGCTGGAGCGCGCCGGGCTCAGTTGGTCTGGGAACGGGCAGGCGGCGCAACCGGCGCCTTCAGCCCGCCCGAGCCACCACCGCCGGCCTTGGCCGCGCCGCTCTGGCTCTGATTAGGATAGACCACCGTGCGCACCCGGCCGGGTTTGCCGAGCCCCTTGACGTTGGAAGCCATGGTGGCGACGCCGGTGTCGGTGTTGATCATCAGGCGGGTGCCGGCGGTGACGTTCTTGCCTTGAGCCACCACCACGTCGCCGGTGACGACGATGGTCTTGTCATCGACCGTGTAGACCGCGTGGTCGCCTTTGACGACTTCGTTGGGGGTCACATAGTAGACCTGCCCGTCGGCCTCCATCCGGTCCAGCTGACCACAGTTGGAGCTGCCGGGCTCGCCGGAGCCCGCCGCCGGGGCGCCGTGCCGGGGCGGCAGGGTCTTGTTGTAGATGTTGATCGTATTGGCGCGCAGGCGGCTGGTGTCCTGCAGCGCCTCGGCGTCGCCGGTGTAGATGGCCAGACACTTCTGGTTCTGCACGTCCAGCTGGTCGGCGGTGATGTCCACCGGCGCGTTTGACGAGGGCGCGAGCTGGGCCACGGCCACGCCGGCGCCAGCCAGGGCGCAGGCGCCGAGCAACAGTCCAAGGGCGATGGGGGCGACCGGGCGCTTCATTGGTTCAACATCCATGCGCCATTTGGGGACCCGAATCGAGCTTGTCCATTGGGCGAGCGGGTTTTTCCTTTAGCCTCGTTTGACGACCGAGTGAACATTGCCGCGAAACACCACTCTTTGCCCCTGGTCGTAGACCGTGAAGGACTCGGCCTTGATCGCTCCGGTCGGCCCGGTTCCCGTCACCCGCCCTTCGCCGGCGATCGTGCCGTGAGCCGTATCGACGATCGCCTTCTCGGTCTTGAAATCATCGCCCGACGGGTCGCGCAACAATACATTCCCTTGCAGGCTCAGGATGCGGGTGTCTCTGCGATAGACGCCCCGATCGGCGGAAATGTGGCTGTCCCTGGCATTCTCCGTGTCGAACACCATGTGCGGATCGACCAGATAGAAACGGTTGGGGTCGAAGTCGTCGCGGCTGGCTTCCTTGGCGGCCACCACATAGGCGCGGTCCTGATCGTCCCGGCCATGATAGTCGAAATTGATCATATGGATCGCGCCGCCCAGCTGTCCTCGCAGGTCGGCGATGCGTCCCAGCAATCCGCGAGCGAGCGTCCAGCCCGCCAGCAGCAGCAGGATGGCGACGATGCCAGCGGGCAGGGCCCTGCGCATGAAGTGGATCAGCCGCGAGCGCCGACGCCACTGCTCCATCCGCGAGCGCCGGCGCTGGGCCTGGGCGGCGAGATCGATGGGGATGGGACTGATGCTCGCCACGGGTCTTGTTCAGGTCCGGCTAGCTGTGAGCGAAGATATCGACATCTTCCCAGCCGGCGAGGTCGAGCCGCGCGCGCCAGGGCAGGAAGTCGAACGAGGCCTGGGCCAACTCCATGCGGCCCTCGCGCACCAGCATCGCATTCAGCCTGTCCTTCAGCCGATGCAGATTGAGCACGTCGCTGGCGGCATAGGCCAGTTGGTCCGGGCTGAGCGTATCGGCGCCCCAGTCTGAACTCTGCTGGGCCTTCGACAGGTCGATCCCGAGAAGCTCGCGGCTGACGTCCTTCAGCCCGTGGCGGTCGGTGTAGGTGCGGGCGATCTTGGAGGCGATCTTGGTGCAGTAGACCGGCGCCGTGGTCACCCCCAGATGCAGCGCGAACATGGCGATGTCGAAGCGGCCGAAGTGGAAGATCTTCAGCACTTCCGGGTCGGTCAGCAGCGCCTTCAGATTGGGCGCGTCGTAGCCAGGACGGCCGAGGCGGACGATGTGGGCGTGGCCGTCGCCGGCCGACAGCTGGACCACGCACAGGGGATCGCGCCCGAGCCTGAGGCCCATGGTCTCCGAATCCACCGCCACGGACCCGGTAAAGGTCAGGCCGTCCGGCAGGTCGCCTTCATGAAAAAAATTGGTCACGGGAAGGATGTAGCTCCGATCCTGCCCAGTTTTAAGGGGCCAGTCTTAAGGGGGCCAACACTAGGAGGAATGCCGCCTTGGGCCGAGGAGGCCCTTAAAGACCTCGTCTCGTCAAAGCGGTGGTGCCCAGGAGAGGACTCGAACCTCCACGACCGTTAAGCCACTGGCACCTGAAGCCAGCGCGTCTACCAATTCCGCCACCTGGGCCTGCTCTCCCGGCTGTCGGGCGCAAGGCCGGGACGGATATGCGGGATGCGCGCGGTAGTCAATGCACGGATGTCAGCTTGACCATCTTAGCGGCGCGCGAGCCGCTTGAAAGGCGCGGCGGCCGCTAGATCGCCCCGCCGGCTCGCAGGTTCAGGCCGTACTCCAGCCAGGCCTTCAGGCCGCACATCATATGCATCCAGCCGCCGGCGTTGCCACAGGCCAGCTGGATACCCTCATCCGCCACATGCCAGCCGGCCTCGCTGATCCGCACGATGGTGTCGCCGGACTCCGTCGGCTCGAACAGCATCTCGACAGCGGTGTCGTAGCTGCGGCCGCCGGCCCAGCGAAGGGTGATCCTGCGATCCTGCTCCACCTCGCCCACCGCCACCTCGACGACGCCGGGCGCCTCGGCGAATTCCCATTGCACGGCGGCGCCGGCGATGAGCGGGCCTGAGGCCTTGGAGACGAAATAGACGCTGAGCTTACCCGGATCGACCACCGCCTGGAACACTTCGGCGACCGGTTTTCGGATCTTCAGCGAGACCTGGAACTTCGGGTCCATGGCGATGTCTCCCTTGCGTTGGCGAGGAATATGTTATAATTATACAACATGTCAAGCGACGAGGACGACGACCTGGTTTACAGAGCCCTGGCCGACGGGCGAAGGCGGCGGATGCTGGACCTGCTGAGGGACGCCCCGCGCACCACCGGCGACCTGGTGGACACCTTCGCCGGCGAGATCGACCGCTGCACGGTGATGCAGCACATCGGCGTGCTGGAGCGCGCCGGCCTGGTGCTGCCCCGGCGCGAGGGGCGCACCCGCTGGAACCACCTCAACGCCGGCCCCTTCATCGACATCCACGACCGCTGGATCGGCCCCTACGCCCAGGCGGCGACGCAAAGGCTGGCGAGGCTGAGGGCGGAGTTGGAGGGCTAGCCTGCCTCTTAAATTTTGCGCTCATCCCCGCGAAGGCGGGAGCCCAGGAGACTGGGCGCTTCGCATTCAACCGCTATTCAAGGCTGTGGCTGAAAGTTCGAGTCGGACCCCTGCGCCCCCGCCTTCGCGGAGGTGAGCGCAATAAACAACCGCAGCCGCAACGGATTTCCCCTTAAGTCCTTGGTGGAACGGTCGCTTCAGTCTCCGGCTTGGTCAAGGACGGCCCAAAGGGCCGCCGCTTGGCGGCCGGCGAAGCCGGTCCTTGCGCAAGCCGGAAACTGAAGCAAAGACTCTTAGGGTCTAGAACATATAGAGAACGATCTACGGCGCCGTCAAGCGAAATCCAGCGTCGCTCCCGCCTTCAACCGGCTTTGGCCGCCAACCCCGACCGCTTATGCGAATAGGCGAAATAGAACACCGCCGCCGCCGACAGCCAGGCCGCGAACATGATGTGGGTCACCCAGGGCAGGCCGACGATCAGGTAGAGGCAGAACAGCACGCTGGCCGCCGGCAGCACCGGATAGAAGGGCGCTCGGTAACGACGCGGCAGGTCGGGCCGGGTACGGCGCAGGACGATCACCCCCATCGACACCACCGCGAAGGCCGCCAGGGTGCCGAGGCTGGTCAAGTTGGTCAGCACGTCCAGCGGGATGAAGGCGGCCATGACCGCGATCACGCCCGAGACGATCATGGTGTTCAGCGCCGGGACCTTGGTCTTGGCGTTCACCCGCTGCAGCGCCGGCGGCAAGAGGCCGTCGCGGCTCATGGCGTAGAGGATGCGGGTCTGGCCGTAGATGATCACCAGGGTCACGCTGAAGATGGAGACGATAGCCCCCAGGCACAGCACGATCGACGGCCAGGCCTGGCCGGTGATGTCGCGCAGGATCACCGCCAGCCCGGCGTCCTGGCCGGCGAACCGGGTCCAGGGCTGGGCGCCGACGGCGGCCACAGCCACCAGCACATAGGCCGCCGTGACCACCACCAGGGCCAGGATGATGCCGAGCGGCAATGTCCGCTGCGGGTCCCGCGCCTCGTCGCCGGCGGTCGAGACCACGTCCAGGCCGATGTAGGAGAAGAAGATCACCCCGGCCGCCGACCCCACCCCACCGATGCCCTTGGGCATGAAGGGATGCAAATTGTGGACGTGGAAGGCGGTGAAGGCGATGGCGGCGAACATGACCAGCACCGCCAGCTTGGCGAAGACAAGGATGGTATTGACCAGGGCCGACTCCCTGGCGCCGCGCAAAAGCAGCGTCATGCAGGAGACGACCAGCACCACGGCCGGCAGGTTGAAGTAGCCCCCGTGCCCCGGCGGCTGGGCGATGGCGTCGGGCAGGGCGTGGCCGGTGACATCGACCAAGAGCTCGTTCAGATACTGCCCCCACCCCACCGCCACGGCCGAGCCGGAGACGGCGTACTCCAGCAGCACGCAGGCGCCGATCATGAAGGCGGCCAGCTCGCCCAGAGTGGCGTAGGCGTATGCGTAGGAGGAGCCGGACTCCGGCATCACCGACGACAGCTCGGCATAGCAGAGGGCGGTGAGGGCCGCCGTCACCCCCGCGATCAGGAAGGAGACGATCACCGCCGGCCCGGCTTGCGGCACGGCGCTGGTCAGGGCCACGAAGATGCCGGTGCCGATGGTGCCGCCGACCCCCAGCATGGTCAGGTGCAACACGCCCATGGAGCGGTTGAGCGGGGCGGTACGGTCGCCCGCTTCAGCGACCGGCTTGCAGCGCACCAGTTGGGCAGGCGTAAAGCCGCTCAACGCTGCGCGGCCTTGGCCACGATCCAGGCCGCGTCGTCCGGGTATTCCGCCTCGCCCTGCCGGGCCAGGGCCGCGATGATCGCCGCCTGGAAGCCCAGGTAGGTCATGGTCGGCGGCTCGATCCCACGCTCCACAAACAGCGCCTGGTGCAGCTCGCGCAGGCGGTAGCAGGGCACCGAAGGGAAGGCATGGTGGGCGGTGTGGTACTGCATCTGCCAGCAGAGCCAGCGCATCACGGGATTGGTCCGGGTGCTGCGGGTGTTGGCGAACATGTCGCCGGTGTGCGGCAGGCCGACGTGCTCGATGGTGTTCTGTAGCTGGTGGGCGATCTTCAGCGCCAGCATGGGCGCGAGCCAGAGCAGCACCGGCGCCCAGCTATGGGCCCACACGGCCAACCCGGCGATCACGCCATAGCCCAGCACATGCCAGCGCGCCTCACGGATCACCCTGCCCCGGTCGTCACCGAACACATAGGGTTCGCTCACCCGCCCCAGCGCATAGAGGACGATGGTCGAGATATTGGCCCACCAGTACTCCAGCCCCACCAGCCGCAGCAGATAGGTCCGCAGCGTGAACTTCGCCCGGTACAGCTCCCCATCCTGCCGCCAGATCTGGGTGTGGCGATGGTGGGCGAAGTGCTGCACCTGGTCGGCGTCCCGCGGCGCCAGCACGATGAAGCCGATCAGCCGCCCGAAGATTTCATTGAGCCGCCGCGTCCTGAACACCGTCGAGTGGCTGAATTCATGCTGGCCGGCATAGAGGTAGTTGATCAGCACCCCCTGCACCACGAACAGCGGAACCGCCCAGGCCGTGGCCCGCAGCGACCACAGCAGCGCACCGCACACCCCGATGGCCGCGAAATGCGAGCCGGTCTGCGCCCAGCCCCGCAGGTCCGAGCGCTGGCTGAGCTCACGCAGCCGCTTGGGATCGATGGCGCTGGCCCGACCTTTGTTGACCAAGTCGATGGCGGTCATATCCTACCCCGCACGGCCCCGCGCCGCAGACGCCAAGGCTTAACCGATGATGCGGGTTCGGCAAACACAGGGCGGCTATGCGGCGGAGCATGGCGGCGGGGCGCCTAAACCCCGCTCATCCCCGCAACATAAAATCTCCCGTCGCCAACCCCCTTCGCTCGCGCGGTGCGTAGAGCCTCATGTAAGCTTCAGGGAGGCGCGATGATGTCGGCCAACGGACTGAAAACGACCCTGCGACACAGGGTGCTGCTCGCCGCCGCGATCGTGGCGATGGGGCTTGGCGCTGAAGCCAAGGCCTTCGCCGATCCGGTTGACCTGCAGGTGGTCGATCGTCAGACGGGCAAGCCGCTGCAGATCTGGCGGCGCGACGGGCGGCTGTTCGTCGCCGGCCAGCCGGGCGCGAACTATAGTCTGCGCGTGACCAACCACACCGATGGACGGGTGCTGGTTGTGATGTCGGTGGACGGGATCAATATCCTCAGCGGCGAGACCGCCGGCTACGACCAGCGAGGCTATATCTTCGCACCGCATGAGACGGACGACATCGTGGGCTGGCGCAAGTCGCTGAGCGAGGTCGCCGCCTTCACCTTCGCACCCCTGCCCCAGTCCTATGCCGCCCGCACCGGCCGGCCGGCGGAAGTAGGCGTCATCGGCATCGCGGTGTTCAACGAGCGCGCGCCCATGCCCGTGGCGATTCCGGAACCGTTGGCGCTGCGCAAGCCCCCGTCGCCGTACCCGCCGCCGCCGCCCGCACCGCCGCCGCCCAACGGGATGCCGGTTCCCGCTCCGGGCCTGGCGAGGGCCGCGCCGTCCGGCGATCCCAATACACAGGTCGGCGAGGTGATCGTCACCGCCCAGAAGCGCGCCGTGCAACCGGCCAACCGAGCGGACAAGCTGGGCACGGCCCATGGCGCGATCGAGACCTCGGTCATCACCGAGGAGCCGTTTGAGCGCGCCACCGACGCACCCCAGTTCACGCGCCAGATCGAGTACGACACCTATGACAGCCTGGTGGCGGCCGGCGTCATTCCGCACGGCCCCAAACACGGCCAGGCGCCCCGGCCCCGGCCGTTTCCGTCCAACCAGGACAACGAGCGGTTCGTGCCCGATCCGCCGGATGGGGACGGAGCGCCCTGAGCCTTTGCAACCTTGGCCTCGCCGCGCCTAGACTTGGTTTTGATGGAGCCCGACGCCGAGGATGAAGCCGAGCTGCTGCGCGCCCACCTCGCCGGCGATCCGCAGGCGTTCGGGCGGCTCTACGACCGCTATGACCGTCCCTGCTTCCACTTCATCCGCCGCATGCTGGGCGCGGCCCACGCCGACGCCGCGGAGGACCTGCACCAGGAGACCTGGATCGCTATCGCCAGGAACGCGGCGGCCTTCGACCCTGCAAGGGCGCGGTTTGCGGCCTGGCTGTTCACCATCGCCCGGCACAAGGTCTGGGACCACTTCCGCCGCCAGAAGCTGGCGGTGCTGGCCACGGACCCATCGGCCGACGTCACGGGCGTGGCCGACCCCGGCCCGACGCCGCTGGACCAGATGCAGTCGCGGGAGCTGGCCGAGCGCCTGGTCGAAGCGGTCGAAGCCCTGCCGCTGGAACAGCGCGGCGCTTTTGTGATGTTCGCCCACGCCGGCCTGTCGCTGGAGGAGATCGCCCTGGCCACGGGGGTGGCGGTGGAAACCGCCAAGAGCCGGTTGCGCTATGCCCGCGTTCGTCTCAGGCAGGCGCTGGCGGGAGAAAGGTCGGCCCATGTCTGAGGACGACATGCCTGAAGACGATATGCCAAAGCATGGCGCGCCGGAGGGGGCCGGCCGGCCCGACCCCGTCGACGACGCCTACCTGCGCGCCGAGACGCTCCTGGCCGACGAGGCGGCGCGGGCCGCACGCCGCGCCCGGGTGCTCGCCGCCGTGGCCCAGAAGCCGACGGCGGCCGCCGTCCCCGCGCCCACCGCCGCGTCCCGCTCGGCCTGGCGGAACGGCCGCTGGCTGGCCGCCGCCGGGGTCGCCGGCCTGGCGGTGCTGGTGGCGAGCCAGGTCTATCGTCCAGTGACCCCACAGTCGGCTCCAGTCGCAAAGCCGCGGGCCGCCGAAACCCAGGCCCCTTCCGCCGCCGCCCCGCACGTCGCCACCCCGCCTGTCGCCAGGGCCAGCGCGCCACCCAACGCCGGCCCCGCGCCGCCAGCGGCGCAGTCGCCCGTCCGGCTTAAGGCGCCCCCGCCGCCCGCGTCGGCGCCCGTCGCGTCCGCGCCTCCGCCAGTGGAGAGAGAGCCGGCGCCCATGGCCTTCCCCGCCGCCAAGCCGGCGGTCCTGGCGCCGGTGTTCGCCCCGCCCCCACCCGCTCCGCCGCCGCCGCCCGCTTCCGCGCCTTCGCCGGCCGTGACAGCCCCGCGAGCCTACGCGACCGATGGAACCTCGGTCGGAGAAGTGATCGTGACCGCCCAGAAGCGGTCCGCCTCCACGAGCCTGGCCGCGCGGCTACATGCCGCCGCGGCGGCGGGCCAGACATCGGAGGTGGAAACCCTGCTCGCCCACGGCGCTCCGGTGGACGGCGCGGGCGCCGATGGCGACACCGCCCTGATGGCCGCCGCCCGCGCCGACCAGCCGGCCGCCGCCGCCATCCTCCGCCTCCATGGCGCATCCCTGGACCGCCACAACAAGGCCGGCGAAACCGCCCGAGACCTGGCCGCCGCCACCGACGACCCCGTCCTGGACCAGGCGCTGGCCGTCAAGCCCTGATAGTCCTTCGCCTACCTTTGGCGGGATCGAACGCATGCGTCCGTCGCCGCCCGCGAAGCGATGGCGGCGGCGGCGGCGGCGGCAGGTTGGATGAGAAAGAAGGGCAGGTGCTCCTGTCCCGCTAAATTCTGCGCGCGCCCTTCTCTCGCTTCGCTCGGGGGTGAGGGGGAAGTCTCACGGTGGCCCCGTTTCCTTAGGCGTCTCCTGAGGCGGCCCACTGGCCAACCCCACCCCCTGCACGCCACGCAGCGAGATCACGCACTCGCCCGTGCCGCCGCGTTCGACCGACACATAGGGCGAGCCCGCAACACCGTCTCTGGCTTCGTCCTTCGCCCAGTCCTCCTGGGCAAAGCATTCCCAATCCGGCTCCAGGTCCAGCGCCTTGCACAGCCGGGTCACCGTCTCGGTGATCGGCCGGTCGCCATAATCCTCGTAGCCCGCGCCCTCTTCGAGCAATTCGGTGTATTCCGCCTGCAGCGCCTCCATCCGGTCGGACTCGTCCTGGTAACGGGCCCAGATAGACTGCTCCATCAGGTCGCCGACGGCTTCCTCGCGGGCGGTCGCCGCGCCATACACCCGCTGATACTCAGCTTCCTCATCCGCCGCGGCCTTCTCGGCCTCGGCCTCCGCGCGC
>FTKM01000511.1_pt1 | contig 14995 bp, 12 predicted proteins | sample 1658051 | NCBI WGS metagenome assembly FTKM01 (sample SAMEA3914794, study PRJEB12502) | metagenome | biome: forest; material: soil | place: Canada | collected 2011-07-05 | depth 0.1 m | reverse complement strand
CCCGGCATCGAGGTGCCGGCGGCGCAGTCATAACCGGAGTCAAGCTGATATGGCTAACGCAAGGACAGGCGCGCTGCTCGGCTGCATCGCGGACGATTTCACGGGCGCAACCGATCTCGCCAACATGCTGGTGCGTGGTGGCATGCGTACCGTGCAGACCATCGGCGTACCGCGAAACGATGAGCCAGTGGAAGCCGATGCGCTTATCGTCGCGCTGAAATCGCGCACCATTCCGGCTGCGGATGCCGTCGCGCAAGCACTCGCTGCGCTTGAATGGCTGCGCGCGCAGGGATGCCGCCGTTTCTTTTTCAAATACTGTTCGACGTTCGATTCGACCGATGCGGGCAATATCGGCCCGGTGGCGGATGCGTTGCTCGATGCGCTGTCCGGTTCAACTTCTACGGCGTCCTCATTAACGCCAATGCAGCAGACCACCGTAGAGGCGTTTGCGATTGCCTGTCCAGCATTTCCGGAGAACGGACGCACGATTTATCGGGGGCATCTGTTTGTAGGCGACGTTCTGCTCAACGAATCGGGCATGGAGCACCATCCCCTTACCCCCATGACCGATGCAAACCTCGTGCGCGTCTTGCAGCGGCAGACTGCATCGAAGGTTGGCCTGGTGCGCCACGACGTCCTGGCGCGCGGTGTAACGGCTGTTCGCGAAGCATTCGACACATTGCGCCAGGAGGGTGTGCGTATGGCAATCGCCGACGCGCTCTGCGATGACGACCTTTACACGCTCGGCGAAGCCTGCGCAAACCTCACGCTAATCACGGGCGGTTCCGGCATGGCACTGGGGCTGCCGGAGAACTTCCGGCGCGCAGGATTGCTAACGGAGATTGCGGATGCCGGACAATTGGAGCCCGTCGAGGGACTTTCGGCCGTGCTGGCAGGTAGCGCATCGAAGGCCACGAATGCCCAGGTTGCTGCCTGGTGCGAATCGCGTCCTGCGTTCCGGGTCGATCCGCTGGCGGTAGCGCGTGGCGAGTCCGTAGTCGAAGCGGCACTTGCATTTGCCCGAGAACACTTGGATAGCGCGCAGCCGGTGCTGATCTACGCGACGGCAACGCCTGACGAGGTCAAGGTTGTGCAGCGCGAACTCGGAGCCGAAGCCGCCGGACATCTGGTGGAGAGCACGCTTGCCGCGATCGCGCGGGGCTTGTGCGAGCTGGGCGTGCGAAAGTTCGTGGTGGCAGGTGGCGAGACCTCAGGGGCCGTGGTGCAGACGCTGGGCGTGCACACCTTGCGCATCGGCGCGCAAATCGATCCAGGCGTGCCGGCCACGGCAACCATCGCGACTCCGGGTGAGACAAGGTTCGCACTTGCGCTCAAGTCGGGCAATTTCGGCAGCGTCGATTTTTTTGCCAAGGCGTTGCGCCATCTCGACGGAGCGGCAGCATGACAGTGCCTGTCATCTTCGGCGACGAATCGCGGGTACGCGAAGAGATTTGCACGATCGGCGCGAGCCTGTATCAACGCGGCTATACGGTGGGCACTGCGGGCAATATCAGCGCACGCCTCGACGATGGCTGGCTGATCACGCCAACTGACGCCTGCCTTGGCCGGCTCGATCCCGCTTCTATCGCCAAGGTCGATCCCGATGGTCACACGGTCTCCGGCGGCCAGCCGTCGAAGACGCTGGCGATGCATCGTGGCGTTTACGCACGCAATGCACAAACACGCGGCATCGTGCACACCCATTCGACGCATCTGGTGGCATTGAGTCTCGCGGGCGTCTGGAGCGAGACAGATGTGTTGCCGCCGGTCACACCGTACTATGTGATGAAGGTCGGCCACATTCCACTGATCCGCTATCAGCGTCCCGGCGACCCTGACGTTGCACAACGGATCGCCGCACTGGCCGACAGCGTGCGCGGCGTTCTGCTTGAGCGCCTTGGCCCGGTGGTCTGGGAGCGCTCGGTGGCTCACGCATCGTATGCACTGGAAGAACTCGAGGAGACCGCGCGTCTGTGGCTGATGACGCATCCAAGGCCAGCGCCGCTTGATGAAGATGCGCTTGAAGAACTGCGCAGCGTGTTTGGCGCACGCTGGTAACGGTAGTCATGCTAAATAATACAGGCACCACGCCGGTTCGATGAACAACAGCGGCGCAAACGCCGCGTGCAGGACGCGAAGGGCGCCTTGCAATACGACGATAAAAGGAGTTGCTGCGATGCCCCGCTTTGCTGCCAATCTGACGATGATGTACAACGAGCACGGGTTCCTCGATCGTTTTGCCGCTGCTGCGCAAGACGGCTTCAAGGCGGTGGAGTACCTGTTTCCTTTTGATTTTCCCGCGACCGAAATCAAGGCGCGTCTCGACGACCTGGGACTCACTCAGGCGCTCTTCAATGCCCCGCCAGGAGACTGGGCCGCGGGCGAGCGTGGCATGGCGTCGTCGCCGGGACGAGAGGGCGAGTTTCGTCGCACCATCGATACCGCGCTTGAATACACACGTGTGCTCGGGAATAGCAAACTCCATGTGATGGCCGGCCTGGTGGGTGCGGACCCGTCGCGCGAGCGGCATCGCGAATGCTATCTTCAGAATCTCGCTTACGCGGCGCAGACGGCGCAGGCGGAAGGCGTGTTGATTGTGATCGAACCAATCAATACGCGCGATATGCCTGGCTATTTCCTCAACCGGCAAGATGATGCGCAGGCCATCTGCGCAGAAGTAGGTGCGCCCAATCTGAAGGTGCAGTTCGACTGTTACCACTGCCAGATCATGGAAGGCGACCTCGCGACGAAACTGAAACGCGACATGGCGGGCATTGGCCATATCCAGGTGGCCGGTGTGCCAGAGCGGTATGAGCCAGATCTCGGAGAACTGAATTACCCCTACTTGTTCAAGCTGATTGACACGCTTGGCTATGACGGCTGGATTGGCTGCGAATATCGGCCACGTGGAGGAACTTCGGAAGGCCTGGGTTGGCTCAGGTCGTACTTGCAGCAAACCACCTGAACCCGTCAGGCTGGCGAGATCGAAAATCTATCAGGACGACCAATCTTATGAAAGTGCTGATTACTGGTGGTGCAGGATTTCTCGGCCAGCGTCTTGCGCGCGAACTGCTGGCGCGCGATGTGATTAAGGACGCGCTCGGCGAGCCGCAACCGATCACGGAACTCGTTCTGCTCGATGTGGTGCCCGCGACAGGCTTCGAAGACAACCGCGTTCGAATCGAAGTGGGCGATATTGCTGAACGCAGCGTGCTGGAACGGCTGATCTGCGACGAGACTTCGGTGATCTTTCATCTGGCGGCCATTGTTAGCGGCCAGGCCGAGGCGGATTTCGATCTCGGCATGCGGATCAATCTCGATGCGTCGCGTGTGTTACTGGAAACCTGTCGTCTGCGGGGACATCGGCCGCGCGTGGTGTTCACCAGTTCAGTCGCGGTGTACGGGGGAGAGATGCCCGACGTCGTGCAGAACGATACGGCGCTCAATCCCCAATCTTCTTACGGCACGCAGAAGGCAATCGCAGAACTGCTGCTCAACGACTATACGCGGCGCGGTTTCGTCGATGGCCGCGTGCTGCGGCTGCCTACCATTAGCGTGCGTCCCGGCAAGCCGAATGCGGCGGCTTCGTCTTTTGCGAGCGGCATCATTCGCGAGCCGTTGAACGGTGAAGCTGCCATTTGCCCCGTGCCAGGCAACACACGGGTGTGGCTGCTGTCGCCGCGTAAAGCGATAGCGTGCCTGATTGCCGGCCTCGAACTCGACGCAGCCGCGCTCGGCATGCAGCGCGCGGTGAACCTGCCGGGAATTTCGGTGAGTGTGGATGAAATGGTGGAAGCGCTGCGCGAGGTCGCGGGCGATGAGGTTGCCGGACGCATCGAAATGAAGGTCGACCCGCGCACGGAAAAAATCGTGAGCAGTTGGCCGGGATGTTGGGATACGACGCGTGCGGAGCAACTCGGGCTGGTGGGGGAGCGCAGTTTCGCGGATGTAATCCGCAGCTACATCGAGGACGAGCACATCAAGATTCGCTGATTGCCCGTAGCGAGTTTCATCAGACTAGCTCGACGTCTCGATCGGTCGCATACGCAGCTTCGCCTTGCCATGTGAAAGAGCCAAGCGGACTGGCAGCGCGTACCGACCCTCAGCAATGACCCTCATGCAGAGGCGTTGCGAATGCCTCTTCAATCGCTGCTTCCGTTCGCTGGTATTCCCTGGGGTCAGCGTGGTTTGCTTGACACGGTTTCCGCCACACGCCTATTATCGCTCTTAAATGTTCGTTATACGACTAAGTGTTCGTATATAGAACAAATTTGATTGTGCCCGAGGCCAATCCCTGCTATCCCTGGATAGACGTTCAACGTTCGCGCTGATGGCGCGGCATGGTTTATCGGGCGTCCCTTTCGCTTGCAGTGACAGCGTGAAAAGGCAGATCGCGGTGCAGCCAGTCCACTGGCCACGCCGTTTTGGATCGTGCTGCAAGCCGAGCCGTATTCAACTGGAGACATCACATGACTGAAGCTTTCCTTTGCGACGCCATTCGCACCCCTATTGGCCGCTATGCTGGCGCGTTGTCGTCCTTGCGTGCCGACGATCTGGGCGCGGTGCCGCTCAAGGCATTGATGGAGCGCAATAAGGACGTCGACTGGAGCGCCATCGACGACGTCATTTACGGCTGCGCAAACCAGGCCGGCGAGGACAATCGGAACGTGGCACGCATGTCGCTGCTGCTGGCCGGCTTGCCGCAAGCGGTGCCGGGTTCGACGGTCAACCGTCTGTGCGGTTCGGGCATGGACGCCGTGGGGATTGCCGCACGCGCGATCAAGTCGGGTGAGGCCGCGTTGATGCTGGCCGGTGGTGTCGAAAGCATGAGCCGTGCGCCCTTCGTGATGAACAAGGCAACGAGCGCGTTCTCGCGGCAAGCCGATATCCACGATACGACGATTGGCTGGCGCTTTGTGAATCCGTTGATGAAGCAGATGTATGGTGTCGATTCGATGCCGGAAACGGGAGAGAACGTCGCCACTGACTACAAGATCAGCCGCGCGGATCAGGATGCGTTTGCGCTGCGCAGCCAGCAGAAGGCGGCTCGTGCGCAACGTGATGGCACCTTGGAACAAGAGATTGTTTCGGTGACCATCGCCCAGAAAAAGGGCGATCCGGTGGTGGTTTCTCAGGACGAGCATCCGCGTGAGACCAGCCTCGAAACGCTTGCCAGGCTGAAGGGTGTCGTACGGGCGGATGGTACCGTGACGGCGGGCAATGCTTCGGGTGTCAACGATGGTGCTGCGGCCTTGTTGCTGGCAAACGAAGAAACGGCAAAGCGGTTTGGGTTGACGCCGAGGGCTCGGGTTCTGGGTATCGCTACGGCAGGCGTGGCGCCGCGTGTGATGGGCATTGGGCCTGCGCCTGCTACGCAGAAGTTGCTCTCGCGACTTAACATGAATATCGATCAGTTTGATGTTATCGAGTTGAACGAAGCATTTGCTTCGCAGGGCCTGGCAGTGCTGCGCGAGCTGGGTGTGGCCGACGATGATGCGCGTGTCAATCCGAATGGTGGGGCGATCGCGCTCGGGCATCCGCTCGGGATGAGCGGAGCGCGGCTGGTTACTACTGCTATGTATCAGTTGATGCGAACTAAAGGCCGGTTTGCCCTGTGCACGATGTGTATTGGGGTCGGGCAGGGGATTGCTGTGGCTATTGAGAGGGTCTGAGGCTTTTGGTGTTGGCCATTTGCTGATTTGTTAGTGGTCTGTTTGTGATGTTTATGTGCGGGGCAACACCCCTTTCTTTGCGGCCGCGAGGAAAGCGGGCTCAACCGCCAGCCTGAAAATGTTCACCCCTGTTGCGAGATCGGAGTGGTGCGAGACGAGATGCGTTCTCGCACCACCCGCATCAGCGACACAGCAATCATCCGTTCCGGCGTTGCGCTGCGCGCCCCGCCGTTGGGTGCATCGTCTTCTGCAGACACTCATGTGTTTCGCACCGTCTCGCTCACCTTCATATGCTTATCCATCGTTTGTCGATTTAAGCATGCGTGCGGCTACGCTTATGTAAATTGCATTGTGCCGGACTCCTTTCATTCGATGGATTCGCTTTCGTAATGATGCCCTCTATCGTTTCAAAAGTACGTTGGTCTTCGTTTATAAAGCTGTATTTCAGATGTTCGCTACCCGTCTTCCCGCATGTACAATCGTTGCGCGAAACACGCTTGAATTTGTGAGCATAAAAAGTTCGCTCACATCCAATACGCTTTGTATGCGGGGGCTTTCGGATTTTCCGCCCGCGAAACCTGTATAGGCTTTTCAAGGAGAACCTCGATGAAAGCAGCGACGATCGGTGCAGCTTTGCTGGTGGCAGTCTCCCTAAGTCAACCTGGCTGGGCTCAAGATGAAGCCGCGAGCGCAACGCGCGGTGTCGTCGGCGTGACGCAACCTGTTCACGTCACCGCGGAAATCGTCGGCATCGACGCCGGTACGCGTTCGGTCACTCTTGAAGGTCCCGCTGGAAATACCGTGAATGTGCTGGTCAGCCAGCAAGTCGTTGGCTTCGACAAACTAAAGCTCGGTGATCGCGTCGATATGCTTTATCAGAAGGCGCTACTCGTCAAAGCCGAAAAGGTCTCCGGTGCCGATAAAGGCATCCGCGCGCGGGTCGATACGCATGTTTACGCACCCGCGTCCGGTGGATTTGAAGCGGCGCATCTGATTGAAGTCCTCGCCACCGTGCAGAAGATCGACCGCAAGAAACGTCTCGTGACGCTGCGCGGCGCTCGTCAGACGCAAACGCTTGAGGTCGGGCCGGAGGTCGAGCTCAAGGACCTCAAGGTCGGCGATACGATCCACGCTGTATTCGTTTCCGCAGCCGCGGTGCAGATCACGCCTAAAGACGAAGCGGCGCAGTAGCGCTTTGCAATCTACCTGCGATGTGGTCCGACAATCCCGAGTTTGGTAATGCGTCTGTACAACGTAGCGCGCGACATGCCAAGGGCTTGCGCCGCTACGTTTGGCCGCCATTGATGCCGTGTCAGCGCATCCACGATACGTGTGCGCTCGTCACCCGTTTCGCCCAGTAGCGCGGGACCGCTTCTGTCGTCGGGCGCAAGCAGCGCTGCAATATCCGGCGAGACATGACGCAATTCGACACGAGTCGAATTGCACACCGCACATGCATAACGCAGCACGTTGCGCAGTTGCCGAATGTTGCCCGGCCATGCGAAGTCGCATAGCCGCGCGGTAAGCTGCGGGTCGAGCGTCAGCACGTGATCCGCGCTTTGCGCTTCTTCGTCGAACACCGCTTCGATCACATCGCGAATATCCGCGCGCTCGCGCAGGGGCGGCATGTGTAGCGTTGCGCCGCTTAGCCGGTAATACAGGTCCTCGCGGAAGATGCCTTGCGCAACCATCTCCGCCAGGTCGCGATGAGTTGCGCAAATTACGTCAATATCTACCCGAACCGGTGTTTCGCCACCCAGCGGCAGGACTTCTCCTTCTGCCAGAACCCGCAGCAGTCGGGTCTGCAAATTGAGCGGCATGTCGCCGATTTCATCCAGAAACAGCGTACCTGTATGCGCCAGCGCGATCTTGCCGCGAGCGCCACGGCTACGCGCGCCGGTGAATGCGCCTGGTGCATAGCCGAACAGCTCACTTTCGATCAACGATTCGGGAATCGCGCCGCAATTCACCGCGACGAAGGGACGGTTGCATCGCCCGCCGGAATCGTGCACCGCATGCGCGAATACTTCCTTGCCGACGCCGGTTTCGCCAAGGATCAAGAGTGGTAGTCGCTTGCCTGCGAGGCGCAACGCGATCTGTGCGTTCTGCGCGATGCGTGTGTCCGCACTTTGCAGGAAGCGGCCGATCGCGCCCAGATGGTGGTCCGTCCGAACGTCGTTAGGCATGCTTGTCATAGCGCTGCTGCGTGCCGTTCGCGTCGCGCGTTTCAGCGGGGCACGCACGCGCGCATAGAGCGTCGCGCCCGTGGCGCGCAATCGCAGGCCAACGATGCCATCAGTGCGCGCGAGATCGTGCAGATGCACGCTCGACGTATCGAACACGTCATCGACATGGCGCGGGCCGCTCAGGCCCGGAATGCATTCGTGCGCCTTGCGATTCGCAGCCACCAGGTTGCCGCATTCGTCGAAGGCAATCAAAATCTCGGGTTGTGCTTCGACGAAGTTGCGACTCGCATGCGCAAAGAGAATCCAGTGTTGCGTCGTCTGGTTGAGGAAATAGCCGTCTTCAATCAGTCCCGCGCTTTGACGTACCAACTGGAACACGAGCCGTTGACTGTCGCGGTTATCGGGAGACTGTATTGCTGACGCGTCGAGCACGCCGATCATCTCGCCTGTCGGCGCGAAGATGGGTGCAGCGCTGCAAGTGAGGGTCGTGAAGGCCGCGCGGAAATGGTCGGTCTTGTGGACCGTGATTGGCGCGAGATCGGTCAACACATTTGCTACGCCACAGGTGCCTTCCTCACGCTCTGACCAGCATGAGCCGATGTACAGGCCCGCGTGCTTGAAATCGCTGCGACGGTCGCGCTCGATCCGGTAGTCAATGGTCACGCCGTGTGCGTCGGTCAGCATCACGCAGTAATCGGCGACGCGAATCATGTCATGCAGGCGCGTCAGACATTGACCCGAGGCGCGCAGAAACGCTTCCTCCTTGCCTTGAACCTCACGGAGTTCGGCGGAGGAGAGCACGCGTGGGCCGATAGCGGAACTTGGGTCAAGCCGGTATTCCTCGAACGAGCGCTGCCATGACGACACAAGGCGAGGCGACCCGGCGGGCGCGGGCAGGCGCCCTTCAATGGCGCCGCGCACCCGGTCGACATGCTGGGTTTGAGGGACGTAGGGCATGGCTGGCTCCCGTCGAGCAACGCGGTCAGTGCAGGCTGTTCTTGTAGCACATTCGCGAAACCGAATCACACCGCATTGCAGCATACGAGACGGTTGAGACGTTTGTCTCAGGTACGGATGAGACGGGCGATCAATCGCGCTCAGGCTTGTGTGGCCGGGTTCCGCACGAGTCACGGCGGGATGGTTGAGACGGGTGAAACGGCGCGTGACACAGGGTGAGACGTTTCAATGCCCCCGCCGTGCCTGCCATCAGGCCCTCAGGATCACAGCCTTCTGCGCCGGAAGCCCTTTAAACAAGCGGTTTTTGCGGTTCCTTGCGAAATCAGCGGTGTTTTGGCACATCCCTTGCAGTGTGTTTGCCATCACAAAGCGCCAGGTTTGACGGCGCAATAGCAGGCAAATGCAGGAGACAGGATAGTGCCATCACCCATCACCGTCGGCGTGGTCGCGAACCCCGCGTCGGGGCGCGACATTCGTCGCCTCACGAGTCACGCCTCGGTATTTCCGACTTCGGAAAAAGCCAACATGGTCGTGCGTCTGCTCGCAGGTCTGGGCGTGCTGGGTGTTGAGCGCGTGCTGACGCTGCGTGACCGTACCGGCGTCGCGGCCCTCCTGCTGCGCGCGCTGGATACGCATAACACGATCGGTGAGACGCAACGCTGGCCCGAAGTGGAATTTATCGACCAGCCCATTAGCGACAGCGTGCTGGACACGCACGCCGGCGTGGCGGCCATGTTGCGCGCCGGGGTGCAACTCATCGCCGTGCTGGGTGGCGACGGCACCCATCGCGCAGTAGCGGCGCACTGCGGCGACGTGCCGTTGCTGACGCTTTCCACTGGCACGAACAACGCCTTCCCGGATTTACGCGAGGCCACCGTAGCGGGCCTTGCGGGTGCGCTGGTGGCCTCCGGTGCGGTGCCGGCGGAGGTGGCATTGACGCGCAACAAACGCCTCGTGGTGCGCTGTGTTGCAGGACCCAACCGGGGACGCGAAGAGATCGCACTGGTCGATGTATGTGTGAGCCGGCAGCGTTTCGTCGGTGCGCGAGCGGTGTCGGAGCCCAGCGATATCGAAACACTCTTTCTCACCTTCGCTGCGCCCGACGGTATTGGTCTGTCGTCGATTGGCGGCGCATGGGCGCCGGTCGAGCGCACGGCATCGCATGGCCTGCATCTGTGCTTCGCGCGTCGCGGCGAGGCTGGCGTGCCGCTCGTCGCGCCCATCGCGCCGGGCCGTGTCGAGCAGGTGACGATGCGCACTTGCGAGCGCTTTGAGGTCGGCGTATGGACGCCGCTGCATACCGAGCACGGCACGCTCGCATTCGATGGCGAGCGTGAAATCGAACTCGAGCGCAATGACCGCTACGAGATCGCGCTCGACTGGGGCGGCCCACTGACTGTGGATGTCGAGCGCACGCTTCGCTACTCCGCATCACGTCAACTGATGCGCGAGGCGGCTTTTGCAACGAACGCCGTAGGGCGCGTCATGACGGCAAGCACAACCAGGTAACAGGTAGACGAAGAAGTCGGCGCAAGCAACGCCCGAATCGTTGCGTGGCGCTCATTGAAGCAGGCAGTGCATTTGAGTTCATTCCAAGGAGACACACCATGTCGGTTTCTGGTCAGTTAAGTAAGGAAAAGCTGCTGGAGGCGTACCGGATGATGCGCACGATCCGCGAATTCGAGGAGCGTCTGCATGTGGAGTTCGCCACCGGCGAAATTCCCGGTTTCGTGCACCTGTATGCGGGCGAAGAGGCGTCGGCGGTGGGCGCGATGTTGCATCTGAACGATGCGGATTATGTCGCGACCACGCACCGCGGCCACGGTCATTGCATCGCCAAGGGCGTGGACGTGCGCGGCATGATGGCTGAGATCTATGGTCGCAAGACAGGGGTATGTCACGGCAAGGGCGGTTCGATGCACATCGCCGATCTGTCCAAAGGCATGTTGGGCGCGAACGGTATCGTGGGCGCGGGTGGCCCGCTGATCTGCGGGGCGGCGCTAGCCGCGAAGTACAAGAAGAGTGGCGGGGTCGGTGTGTGCTTTTTCGGCGACGGCGCATCGAACCAGGGTGTGATCTTCGAATCGCTGAATCTCGCTTCGGTGTGGCGCCTGCCAGCGATCTTCGTCGCGGAAAACAACGGTTATGCCGAGGCCACTTCGTCCACATGGTCGGTGGCGACCGACAACATTGCTGATCGGGCCAGCGGTTTCGGCATGCCAGGCGTGATCGTCGATGGTTTCGACTTCTTCGCGGTTCACGAAGCGTTGGGTGAGGCGATTGAGCGGGCACGCAATGGTGGCGGTCCGACGCTCGTCGAAGTGAAGTTTTCGCGCTATTTCGGCCACTTTGAAGGCGATGCGCAGACCTATCGTGCGCCCGGTGAAGTGCAAAAGCTGCGCGACGAAAAGGACTGTCTGAAGCGTTTCGAGGAACGCGTCGTGCGTGCGGAAATGCTGACTTCTAGCGAATTACGGGGTATCGATTCGGAGGTGAAGCAGTTGATCGACGGCGCAGTGAGCGAAGCCAAGGCCGCACCGTTGCCGACTGCGGAAGACCTGCTGACCGACGTGTACGTGTCATACCCGTAAATCGCATTGCATACCTAACCGATCAGGAGACAGACATGGCACGGAAGATCACATTCTCTCAGGCGATCAACGAAGCGCTGAGTCAGGAAATGGCGCGTGATGAAAGCGTCATCGTGATGGGTGAAGACAACGCGGGCGGCGCAGGCTCGCCCGGCGAGCAGGACGCCTGGGGCGGCGTGCTCGGTGTGACGAAGGGGCTTTTTCACAAATATCCGGGACGCGTGCTCGATACGCCACTCTCGGAAGGCGGATATATCGGCGCCGCGGTGGGTGCGGCGGCGTGCGGCATGCGTCCTGTTGCGGAACTGATGTTTATCGACTTCATGGGTGTGTGCTTCGATCAGATCTTCAATCAGGCCGCCAAGTTTCGTTATATGTTCGGCGGCAAGGCGGTTACGCCGGTGGTGATTCGCGCAATGCAGGGTGCGGGTCTGCGCGCGGCGGCCCAGCATTCGCAAATGCTCACGTCACTGTTTACGCATATACCGGGGCTTAAAGTCGTATGCCCGTCTACGCCGTACGACGCCAAGGGGCTGCTGATTCAGGCGATTCGCGACAACGACCCGGTGATTTTCTGCGAGCACAAACTGCTCTACGGTCGTGAAGGAGATGTGCCGGAGGAGTCGTATGCTATTCCTTTCGGTGAAGCCAATGTGGTGCGCGAAGGCGATGACGTCACCCTCGTCACTTACGGACGGATGGTGCATACCTCGACCGAGGCCGCCGAAAAACTCGCGAAAGATGGCATTCAGGTGGAAGTGATCGATTTGCGCACCACCTCTCCGCTCGACAAAGAAACGATCCTCGAAAGCGCGGAACGCACCGGGCGTGTGGTCGTAGTGGATGAATCGAACCCACGCTGCTCGATTGCCACGGATATCGCCGCGTTGGTCGCACAACGTGCCTTCCATTCGTTGAAGGCACCCATCGAGATGGTGACCGCGCCGCACACTCCCGCACCGTTCTCGGGCGTGCTCGAAGATATGTATATCCCGTCGGCCGACCAGATCGCCGCAGCTGTTTTGAAAGTGAGGAGCTGAGCAATGCCGATTCACATGATTACGATGCCCAAATGGGGCCTGTCGATGGAGCAAGGTCAGGTCAACGGATGGCTCAAATCCGTGGGCGAGAAGGTCGGCAAAGGCGATGAACTGCTCGATGTGGAGACGGACAAGATCTCGTCCGGTGTCGAGTGTGCGTTCGATGGCACGTTGCGCAGGCAGATCGCGCAGGAGGGCGATACGTTGCCAATTGGCGCGCTGCTTGGCGTGGTGGCAGACACCGAGACGCCCGACGGTGAAATCGACGCAGCGGTAGAAGCGTTCCAGCGCGACTTCGTGCCGCTTACCGCCGACACGGCTGACTCAGGCCCACAGCCGGAAAAAGTGCAGATCGGCGGGCGCACGGTGCGCTATCTGAAGATGGGTGATGGTGGCACACCCGCCGTGTTGATCCACGGTTTCGGCGGTGATCTGAACAACTGGCTCTTCAATCACGCCGATCTCGCCTCGCATCGTGCCGTCTGGGCACTCGATCTGCCAGGGCATGGCGAATCGGGAAAAGCGGTCGAACGGGGCGATGCCGATGAACTGGCGGCTAGCGTGATCGCGTTTCTTGATGACCAGAAGATTGAGCGCGCTCATCTGATCGGGCACTCGATGGGGAGCCTCGTCGCCATGACGGTAGCGCAGAAGGCGCCGCAGCGTGTTGCTTCGCTGTCCTTGATTGCGGGTGCGGGCCTGGGGCCGGAAATCGACGGCGCGTATATCGACGGTTTCGTGGCCGGCAACAGCCGCAATACGATGAAGCCACATCTGGGCAAGCTGTTCGCGGACCCCACGCTCGTGACGCGTCAACTGATCGAGGACATCGTCAAATACAAGCGTCTGGAGGGCGTGAGCGAGTCGCTGCAGAAAATCGCAGCGTCCGCGTTCGAGGGAAACGTGCAGCGTCGGCTGTTCCGTGACCAGCTCGCAACGCTCGCGCCGCGCACGTTGGTGATCTGGGGCGCGCAGGACCAGATCATTCCTGCTGCGCACGCCAGAGGCCTTGCCGGTGATATCCGGGTTCATGTGATCGAAGGCAAAGGACATATGGTGCAAATGGAGGCTGCATCGGAAGTGAACCGTCTGTTAAACGACTTTCTCGGAGCCTAGGCATGGACGCCGCGCTTCATGGCGATAGCGTCACCGCACTGGGCCAGCATGGCCTGCGTAGCCGCGACAAGCTCGCCCGGATCCCGGTGAAAATAGTGCCGATGGACGGCGCGGCATTGACCAAGCCGCCCTGGTTGCACGCAAGGCCGATGATGAGCGAGACGGTGGCCGGGATGGCGGCTATCTTGCGCGAACACCGGTTGCATTCCGTGTGCGAAGAGGCGATGTGCCCGAATATCGGCGAATGCTTCGCACAACGTACCGCGACGTTCATGATCATGGGAGGGATTTGTACGCGGCGCTGCGCGTTTTGCGATGTGGCACACGGGCGGCCCGAGGCGCTGGATAGTCACGAACCTGAACGGCTTGCCGATGCCGTTGCCGCGCTAGGCTTGCGCTACGTGGTGATCACCTCGGTGGACCGCGACGATCTGCGCGATGGCGGCGGCGCGCACTTTGCTCAGTGCATTGCGTTGCTGCGCGAGCGCGTGCCTGGTATCCGCGTTGAAGTGCTGACGCCGGATTTTCGCGGCCGCGTCGAGCGGGCGCTCGATGCGCTTGCCTGTGCGTGGCCCGACGTCTTTAACCACAACATCGAAACGGTGCCTTCGCTGTATCGGGCGGTGCGCGCCGGGGCCGATTATCGCGGCTCGCTCGCCTTGCTCGCGCGGGTCAAGCAGGCGAATCCAGCGCTCGTGACCAAATCCGGCGTGATGGCAGGCCTTGGCGAAACCGATGCGGAACTGCTCCACACGATGGCGGACATGCGCGCCCATCAGGTTGACGTGCTGACCATTGGCCAGTGTCTTGCCCCGACGCGTTTTCATTCGCCGGTGCGACGCTATGTGCCGCCGCAGGTCTTCGCCGAATGGCGCGCGGCCGGCTTGCAGATGGGTTTTCGCGAGGTGGTGGCGGGGCCGCTCGTGCGCTCGTCGTATCATGCGGATCAGGTGGCGCCCTCCGCGTAGTAGGGTGAAGGAGCGGGCGGCCGCCCGCTCTGCTCGCCTGCTCTGCTCCCCGTAAGGCAGGGAAATCCGATTTATCACGACCGTTTGGGAATAAAAACGATGTGCCGTCAGTCTTGTTACTGTCGGTCACGAAAGCGGGTACTGAAGGGATTTCACAATGGCCGATCCAGCCCTAGCCAAGCGCTTCGAGTTGCTTGTATTGCCTCATATGAATTCGGCCTTCAATGTTGCACGTTGGCTGACGCATAACGACCAGGACGCACAGGACGTGGTCCAGGAGGCGTACGTGCGCGCGTTCCGGTTTTTTGGCGGTTTTCGTGGCGAGGATGCACGCGCCTGGCTGTTGAGCATCGTGCGCAACACGTTCTATACGTGGCATCAGCAGAACCGCGGGCATGCGGCGGATACGACGGTGTTCGAGGAGGACATGCATAGCCTCGAAGTGGATCAGGCTGACCGCGACGA
>FTKM01641988.1_pt1 | contig 15013 bp, 10 predicted proteins | sample 1658051 | NCBI WGS metagenome assembly FTKM01 (sample SAMEA3914794, study PRJEB12502) | metagenome | biome: forest; material: soil | place: Canada | collected 2011-07-05 | depth 0.1 m | reverse complement strand
CCCGCAACCAACCCCGCAACCAACCCCGCAACCAACCCCGCAACCAAGCCCGCGGACGACCCGTCTCCGCCACTGTTAGCCGTCGCGCCGGCACCCACGCGAAATAGTCCGACCAGTGGCATTCCGGCTGGACAGGACCACGGCGTCGCTTACGTTTCAGGCGGCGTGGGGCAGGATGAGGCCACCGCGATTCGCGAACTCGCCTCGGGTTACAACATGCGGGCGACCTTTACCACCCGTACCGGCGAATACCTGTCGGGAGTCAATGTGCAGGTGTTGAAGGCGGATGGCGCCACCGTGTTTGCCGCGACCTCGGATGGCCCCTATCTCTTTGCGCGCCTGCCACAGGGGCACTATCGCGTGATCGCCTCGGTGGAGGGCGCTGAGCGCAGCCGCGACTTCTACGTCCCGGCGCACGGCGGCGTCCATTTCACTTTGGTGTGGCCGAGCTTGCGTACCACGTCGGTGAACTGAAGGCCTCGCAACCCTACGCTGCAGGCGACGTTGGAGTATCGTTGGACAGACATGCAGACGTGTGCAACGAGCATCACGAAACCGACTCCTGGGCCTTTTGCGTCGTCGGGCACCCGTCGTGCTGAAGACAGGCATCAATGGAGGTCACCATGACCCGAGACGAGTTTGAGAGCAAGCTCGCGATGATCCTGCAGGACGTCGCGTTCGGAACCACCGCCGACCTGACCCAAGGCGCCGTGGCGTACTGGAATGGCCAGCACATCGTCTATGCCATGCTGCGCAAGGACGACAGTGGACTGATCGACAGGGAATTCGATCTCGCCGCGCAGTGGTCCACCTGGCGCGAGTCGCTCGAAGCGTGGATGAAGCGGCCCACCTTTAGCGTTCGTCCCGAAGTGGAAACGTCGTGCAACGCGCACGAGGTTCATGCCAGGGGGCATTGAGGCCGCGCGAGGTCACAGGGCCGCCGCTAGCGGCTTGTCGTCACGGCAGGGCTGCGCCTGTGGCCGGCGGCTCGTGCGCACCGTGTTCGTCGGCAGCACGGGTTGTTCGAGGCCTGGATGCTCGCCAATGTTGAGCGGGACGTCGGCGTTGGCACTGGCTTCGACCAGCGTTTCCACACGTGTCGCCGGACGGGCATCCGTCAATTCGCCATATACATCCAGATAACGTCGCACCGGTATGTTCCAGCCGGAGTCGCGGGTCATGGCATTGTGCTGCAGGGTGCGCCATAGCGACGGATTCTTGAACGCATCGACGGCCCGCGTGACGGCGTTTGCGACGTCGACGGCAGTTTCGCCCTCAAACAGGAAGCCATTGGCAGCGCTATAGCGATCCAGTTCGAAAGCATAGTCGGAGATCGTGTCGGCGAGGCCGCCCACGCGCGACGCCACCGGGATCGTGCCAAAGCGCATCGCATACAGTTGCGTGAGGCCGCACGGCTCGAAGCGGCTCGCGTGCAGCAGCATGTCCGCGCCCGCGTGCAGCATGTGCGCGAGCTTTTCGTCATAGCCGATGCACACGCCAACGCGTCCCGGCCATTGCGCCGCGAGTTCGCGCAGGCGGCGTTCGATGCGCAACTCGCCCTGACCGAGGATGGCGAATTGCAGCCGGTCATGGCGCGATAGCATCGCCGGAATCGCTTGTGCGACGACCTCCGCGAGTTTCTGCTCGGTGAGCCTGCTACCGATTGCCACGAGCGGCACGAAGGGCTCGCGAGCCAGACCAAACGCCTGCTGCAAGGCCCGCTTGCACGCATACTTGCCCGCCACGTTGTCGGCCGAGTAGTTGCTTGCAATCAGCGGATCGGTGGACGGGTCCCACATCTGCATATCAATGCCGTTGGTGATGCCGGACAGCTTGTGCGACTCGGCGTTGAGCACGCCTTCCATACGATGACCAAAACGCGAGGTAAGAATCTCGCGGGCATAGCGTTCGCTGACGGTCGTCACGCGATCGGCATGGACGATGCCGGCCTTGATCATGCTTAGGAAACCGTAGAATTCGATGCTGCGCTCGTCGCTCAAGGCGGGCGCCAGCAATTCGGGCGGCACGCCCATCCAGGCACCGGCAGCAAGCGGATAGTTGCCCTGAAACGCGAGGTTGTGAATCGTAAAGACGCTACGCGCAGCCACTCCGCCGAGCTTCATGAAAAGCGGCGTCAAGCCTGCATGCCAGTCGTGGGCATGCACGATGTCGGGGCGTTTGATGCCGCGTACGCCGCGTGCGATTCTGGCCGCAGCCGCAGCAAGTGACGCAAAGCGCACCAGATTGTCGACATAGTCCCGGCCCTGACGATCCAGGTAAAGCCCTTCACGGTCGTACAGATGATCCATCTGCAACAGCAGCACCGACAGCCCGGTATCGGGCATGCGGGCGCGAATGATCACGCCGTCACCACCCGGCAGCCCGGCGAGCTTTGCCACACGGGTGGCGCCGAGCACGCGCCTGAGCGCACCCGGATAGGCGGGCATGAGGATCGATGCAGCGACACCGGCCTCGCTCAAGGCTGCGCCGTAGGCGCTGACCATATCGGCAAGTCCGCCGGTCTTGGCAAGAGGGGCCGCTTCGGAGGCGACCAGCAGGACATTGAGCGGCGTCGTCATGGTTTGAAGTAGAGGCGCTGGCTAATTGGAAAGTACCGCGGAACGCAACGCAAAAAACAACGCGAAAAGCGACGAGAGGTAACGGTGCCGCTAAAACCGTTCGCATTCAGCAAGCGCCGTGCCCATCTGTTGCGCCTTATGCGAACCGATATGTTGTTCCATTGATCGCGTCTGCCCGGCCGCCGTATCGGTCACGTTCCTGGCGGCGTTGCTATCCATCTGAATTTCGACGCTCACGCCGCTGCGTAAGCCTTGAGCGTCGACGGGGTGCCCGAGGCACTTCGTGCGCGCTGCTTGCCGGCAAGCGGTTTGCAGAAAAAATTATTTTATTTGCAGCGCGTTGCATGACGCATACGCGACACGCGGCAAGCCGGAATACCCGTCACGTCACGCAGTTTTTACGCAGAACGCGTAGACGATGCGCCGTCGTGGCGCGTCGTCTGCACCACCTGGCTTCCAGCTTCGCCCGATTTGGCAGCACGGGCACAGGGGCACACCGCTTGCTGAACAAGGTTGGGTCTGCGCGGCTCACACCGCCCAGCTTCTCAACACTTCAATTTCAAAGACGAGCACGTTATGAAGATCCAACACACGATATTAATTTCGGCCCTGGTACTGGGTTCTGGTGCAGCGATGGCAGCGGGTAACGGAGGGGGCGGTCAGGCGAGCGATTCGGCGGTGACGGCGGCGAGCGGCAGCATGAGTTCGAGCACGACAAAGCACACGAAGATGAAGTCTACGCACACGGCGACCAAACCAGCGAACGACACCACCAACATGCCTGGCGCGGACGCCGCCAGCGACACCAAGGGCAACTGATCCCAACGATGCGTGGCGGGGCCGCCGATGCCGGCCTTGCCCGCGCTCCCAGATCCGTTGATGAGTCTGGGCTTCTCGCCGCGACGATATACGACTCAATCAAGGGAACGGCCATGACGTTGACCGAAACGCTCAAAGGGATGATCGGACTCGATCCGACTTCGCACGCGGACGATGATATGAAAGCGGTGCTGGAGGCGTTCAAGGGCCTGAAGCCCAAACCTATCGAAACCTGCACCGTCGCCGAAGCCCGTCAACAGCCCACGCTCGCCGATGCCGTGAGAAAACTGCTGACCCAGGCGGGCCACGCCACGCGCCTGCCGCTCGAAGTAGAGGCGGTGGTGACAGAGGACATCGAGATTCCGTCGGCGGGAGGGTCGGGCGCGGCCAACACCACTTATGCCAGCAACGCTGCGCGTATTTATACGCCCGCTGGCGAGGGTCCCTTTCCGGTGATCCTGTATTTTCACGGCGGCGGCTGGGTGATCGCGGACCTCGACGTCTACGATGCCACGCCGCGCTCGCTGGCCGCGCAGAGCAAGGCGATCGTGGTGTCGGTGCACTATCGGCAGGCGCCCGAACACAAACTTCCCGCCGCGCATGAAGATGCTTTCGCCGCGTGGCGCTGGCTGCTCGAAAACGCCGCGCGCCTGGGCGGTGATCCGCTCAAGCTCGCGGTGATGGGCGAGAGCGCCGGGGCCAATCTCGCGATCAACGTGTCGATCCACGCGCGCGATGCCGGATTGCCGCCGCCCATCCACCAGGCGCTGATCTATCCGGTGGCGAGCAACAATATTGTTTCGATCTCCTATGAAGAGAATCGCAAGGCGCAGCCCTTGAACAAGAAAATGATGCTCTGGTTCGTGCAAAACGTGATCAACGATGAAAGCGATCTGAGCAGCCCGCTGATAGACGTGGTCAGCGCGGATCTGTCGAACCTGCCGCCGACGGTGGTGGTGACCGCAGGCATCGATCCGCTACGCTCGGATGGTGAAAAGCTCGCGGAGAAACTGCGCGCGGCTGGGGTTGCCGTCGAACATCGCGAATATCACGGCGCGACGCACGAGTTCTTTGGCATGGCGCCTGTCGTGCAGGCCGCGCGCGATGCGCAGGCATTCGTTTCGCTCGCGCAGCGGCAGGCTTTTGGCGGGGTGCCGCTCGAGTCGACGGGTTGATGATGTCCGCGCCCCGGAAGCGGTCACTGTCACGCTTCGTTTCAGGCCGCGTTGACCTGGAGCCGGTGCTGGATCTGGGCAAGCGCGTCAGCCGGGGCAGGACGGCCGAACAGATAGCCTTGCATGACGCGTGCGCCGAGCGACGTGAGAATCTGGCATTGCGCTTCGGTCTCGACGCCTTCGACCACACACGCTAGCCCCAGATTACGGCATAGATCGATTACCGAGCGGATGATCTGCCCGGATGCCAGGTCAGTATCAACCTCAGCCACAAAGCTCCGGTCAATCTTGATCGTATCGAAGGGCAGCCGATGCACGTAGCTCAAACTCGAATAACCCGTACCGAAGTCGTCGAGCGACACATGGCAACCCGCCTGTTTGATCAGCGCGAGCGACGCGCGTGCCTGTCTGAAGTCGCGCGTCACCGCTGTTTCCGTGATTTCGAAGTGCACGCGCCCGGCCGGAGTCTTGCCGGCGGCTACGATGTCGAGAAGCCGCCGGGAGCGGGGCACGGAGGAAATGTCGAGCGCGGACAGGTTGAACGATAGATAGACGTCGGGCGGCCAGGTTGCGGCTTCGCTCAGCGCTTTGCGTAGTAGCACTTCAGTCACGCCGCGAATCAGGTCGGTGCGCTCGGCAATGCGGATAAATTCGTCGGGCCGCACCTGGCCGAGCTTGGGACTGCGCCAGCGGCCGAGCGCCTCGAAACCCGCGACGCTGCGTTCACGCACATCGCAGATGGGCTGAAACTCCAGATATAGTTCGGCCTCCAGGTTGGCCGCCTTGAGTTCCTGGGCGACGAGGCTTGCGCGTCGCACGCGGTTTTCGTGCTCGGCGGAGAACACGACCGCCGTGCCACGGCGGCTTTCCTTGCCGACATATAAGGCTGCGTCTGCGCGTTCGAAAATTTCCGCCGCGCTGACCTGAACGTTCGGCAGACCAGCCCAACCGATCGTCCCCGACAGTTCGGCCGTGTTGCCGCCCACCATGTAGGGGCGCGTCAGTTGCGCGCAGAGCGTCTGGCCGAGTTGGTCGAGTTCCGCCTCGCTCAGGCGCCGATGAATAATGACGCCGAATTCATCGCCCCCGAGGCGCGCGAAAAACATGGCCGGATCGGCGAGCGCGAGAAGGCGCGCGCCGACTTCCTTGAGCACGAGGTCGCCGCTCGAATGGCCATAGATGTCGTTGACCTGCTTGAATCCGTCGAGGTCGATCAGGCCCATATGGAAGCCGCCGACAAGGCTCGCGTCCTGCTCGGCCAGTGCGGTTAGCGAGGAGAAAAAACTGCGGCGGTTGGGCAAGCCGGTGAGGCTGTCGATGTTGGCGAGACGAAAGTTGTCGTCGCTCAGCTTCTGCGTGATGGCCTGGCTCGCCAGCAATTCGCGTTTCGAATAGACAAGGCCGGCGAAGTTCCGGTGGTACAGGTGGACAATAAAAGCCAACGCCATGCCGACAAACACCATGTCGACCGCCATGGCAATAAATACCGGACGCCCGGTCGCGATAAGGCAAACCGTGCACGAGCCGATCACGATGCTGAGCAGTCGCAGGGCTGCCGCGCGCAGATTCATCAGGCAGAAAACACATCCCACCACGGTGGTCGCCATGTAAAACGCGACCTGGGCCTGCTCATATTCGGGTCCGTAGCGAAACAGTTCCCACGCCCAGCCGGTGAAGCCTACGGCGATCAGCCCAACCAGTCGCATCGACTGACGCAGCGCCACGACGGCTTTCTCGGCGGTCAGTGTTTCATGTCGCGCATGCCACCAGCGCAGGCAGCGGATCAGGCAAATCGCGCACAGGCCAGCGGGCAGATAAATGGCCACCCAGGCCGGCGCGCAGTTCACGTGCGTGATGGCGACCGCCATCGTGCTGATGACGAGAATGAAGTAAAGCAGCGGAATCTGCCGGCGAAATGCCTGCATTTGCGACCGGACCAGCTCCGGATCGCTTGCGTCGACCTTGAACGCCGCCATTACGCGAGCTACCGACACCATCAGTGCCTCTGGCATGGAGTGACATGTAAAACGGTATATCGGCAATCCTGAGAATATCTTCAGGCTTTTGTTGTTTCGGACTGCGATGGGCGCAGCGCACCCACGACATTGCAGGCAACGCAAAGATTGCTGCACTGAACGATACGTTGATTGTTCGGCAGGACGTCAGGCGAGTCCGGCAGACGGAACGCGTTTGCGCTCCCGCACGAGCGTGTCGCGATAGATGCCGGGTTGCCCAGCGAGTTCGGAGGGGCTGCCGTCCTGCACGATGCGTCCACGGTTGACGACGACGATCCGGTCGAAACTCTGCAAGGTAGACAGACGGTGCGCAATCGCAACCACCGTGCGGCCTTTCATGAGCCGCTCGAGCGCGGCCTGGATGGCGGCTTCGGAACCGGAGTCAAGCGAGGAGGTGGCTTCGTCCAGTAGCAAAATGGGCGAGTCACGCAGAATGGCGCGTGCAATTGCAATTCGTTGCCGCTGACCACCGGAAAGTTTGGTGCCGCGATCGCCGGCAATCGTGTTCAGGCCTTCCGGCATCGCGGCGATGAAGTCGAGGCAGTTGGCATCCGCGCACGCGCGGCGCACGTCGGCTTCCTCCGCCTTCGGTACGCCGTAACGGATGTTCTCCAGCAAGGAGCGGTGGAACAGGGACACATCCTGCGGTACCACGGACATGGCGGCTTGCAGGCTATCCAGCGAAACCTGCGAGATGTCCTGGCCCGAGATGCTGACGCAACCCGAAGCGGGTTCGTAGAAGTGCTGAAGCAGGGCGAGGATGGTCGATTTGCCCGCACCGGATGGCCCGACCAGTCCCACTCGCTGGCCTGCCGGGATGCTCAGGGTCAGGCCGTTGAGTACCGGCCTACGACCGGGGTAAGCGAACGTCACGTTGCTAAAGTCAATCCGTGCTTCGTCAACCTGCAGTGGTGCAGCGTCGGGGCGCTCGGGCATGGCGTGCGGACTCAATAAGGTCGACGAAGCTTCACCCAGACGGGCGACGTGCTGGGTCAGATCGACGAACGCCACGGCGAGGTCTCGCGTGCCGTGCAGGATCGCAAAACCGAGCGAACTGACCAGCACGACGTCGCCCGTGGTGGCGCGGCCCTGGTTCCACAACCAGAGGGTCCAGCCGAGCATGGCTGCGGAAAGTATCGCCGTGGCGATGGCATGCAGCAGTCGCAGCTTTTCCAGGTACAGCAGGCTGTGGGTGCGCGCTTTGGTTTCGGTCGACAGGTGCCCGTCAAAGCGACGGTGCTCGGCACCAAAAGCACTGAAAGCCCGTACCAGCCCCATATTGCCGATGATATCCACCAGTTCGCCGTCGACCGACGCGGCGCGCGCGGCGAACGCCTGATGGCGCGACGTGCCCTTGCTCGCCAGCACGAATAGCCCGATGGCGAGGATGGCGGAGATCGCGACCAGCGCGGCGCTCATTGGAATGCTCACGGCGGCCACCATCGCAATGGCGCCAATGACGGTCAGGCATGGCGGCAGAGCCGTCCACGAGACGGTGTTTTCGAGCACATAGACGGCGTTTGCGGTGGCGGAGATGCGGCTCGATAGCACGCCGGGCTGTTTGTCCGCGAAAAACGCCGGTGGATGCGCAGTCAGATAAGCGAACATTTCGCGGCGGATGTCGCCCGTCACCGTAACGAAGGTGCGCGCCGCGATCCATCCACCCACGCGCCAGAACAGGTTATCCGCGACGATCAGGCCCACCAGCAGCAGGAAAGCGTGCATCACGATGGACGGATGGGCACGGCCGGAGGGCAGCGAATCGATTAGATTCTTGATGCCGTACTGCGACGCCAGCGCGCAGCCGACCGCGGCGAGCACGCTCACCATTACGATCAGATGTGAAACTTTGCGCCTTGCGATGTAGCGCCAGAGCAGCCGCAAGGGCTTGCCCGCATAGCGGGACATCTCGCGCGAGCGTGCCCGGCGTCGTGCCTGACGCACATGCCGCCGGTTCGTGTTCTCCGTCATTTGCATGGCTACGCGCTCCGTTGCGATTAACGGATCGAAAGCTTGCGAGCGCGACATGACCGGGCAGCGCGGGCAAGGGGGTGCAGATCAGTGATACATCTCTCAGCGCGGCAGCAAGCGATGTGCCCGCGAAGCCGGTTCGAAGTGCTTTAAGTTTAGTCCGAGGGCATTCCGTTATCGCGCTGCCTTGGCGGGATTCTGTAGCGTCAGAGGTTTTGCATAGCCCGTCAGTTCCAGATAGCCGTGTCCGATCGCGTTGCCGTCACGCTTGATGGTGACGGCGCCTTCCCAGTACGCGGTGCCGGTCGAGTCACGTGAGTCGAGTTCCTGATCATCGAGCAAGGGGTCGAGTTGCCATGTGAGCGGTCCGGTTTTGACGGTCTCGGATATCGGGTAGGGCGTATCCGTACGCGGCGAGCGCCACGTGCGCAGTGGCACGAAATCCACCTGCGCGGGATCGAACGTGACGAGCTTTCCGTGCGCTTCGCGCAATGCGGCGTGCGCCCAGACCGACTTGCCATCGGCCCCGCGGATCTTGAACGCCATCAACGCCGAACCGTCGGCGAGATTGGCGCCGAGCCAGTCCCATCCCACCGCATCGGGACTGAGCAGGGTGCTTGACCATTCGTGATCGAGCCACGCTACACCGTGGACCGGCGTGCTGGTCGATGGCTCGCTGGCCGCGCGGCCTGGCCGGACGACAGTCCCGCTCACGCTCAATTGCGGCTCGCTGTAGTAGTAGCTCGCTTCGTCCGCTGATGGCCCCTTTTGTGAGTAGCCCTGATCGCCCTCCAGCATGGGCGGCTGCGTCGGCGCAAGCGTGAGGTTTAGCGCGAAGCCACTGGCTTTGGCCGTCACGCTGTAGCGCCCATCGGCGGCGCGCAGCATGGTCCAGCCGCCGAGCTTGAGGTCGGTATTGCCCGGTTTGGCATAGGCGAGGTCAAAACCCTGACGGGCAATTTTCTGATCGTGAACACCTCGGCCCAATGCGGGATCACTCAAGGCCGCGTGAGCGATGATCAGCTGCGTCGGGGCGAATGCGCTGGGGTCGGCGGCATCGTGTGTGGTGGCTGAGCGGAAAAATGTGATCTGGAATCCTAATGGCGCACCATCCGGTGTATTCAGCCAGCCGGTCGCGTACCACCATTCGGTCCGGTATGTGGGGTGCGCGCCCATGTCTGAAGGGAACGTGAGCGCATGTCCGGGTGTGACGGTGGCGAATGTCGGTGGTGCTGCATGGGCCGTGGCGAACAGCAGGCACGTTAGCAGGCACGCCAGAATGCACACGTACGCGGCGCCTGCCCGGCACGCCATAGTGACCCACGTAACGATGCGGCGTGCCAGCTGGCGATGGGCAACTCTGCGTCCCCGTTTTCGCAAGACCGTTGGTGTTCGCATCACCAGTCCTCCTTGACCGCGCGTATCGCATCGATCGAGACCGCCCTGCGGCCCGCCAGGACCGCCGTTGCACACGACGCGAACAGCATGACCACCGCCACGATACTCAGGACTCGCCAGGGCATATGGAGCGACATGGTCCAATGGAACGATTGCGGGTTGACGACAAACACAAGGACGAGGCTCACCGCGAACCCCAAAGCAAAACCCATCACAATGCCGAGCGCCGTCAGCAGGCCGCCTTCCTTGGCGAGAATCGCGAGCACCTGGACACGCGTGACACCAACGTGACGCAGCATGCCGAACTCCCGCGCTCTCGCGAGCGTCTGCGCCGAAAAAGTGGCGGCCACGCCGAACAGACCAATCACGATTGCCACGGCTTCAAGCAGGTACGTCACGGCAAAACTGCGGTCGAAGATGGTCAGCGAGCGCGCGCGAATTTCACCGGGTTGCGCAAATGTCAGAACGCCGCCAAAGGGCAACGCGCGCAGCGCGGCCATGACCTGTTCGACGCTCGCGCCACGAGCGACGGTGACGGCGACGTCGGTGGCGCCGTTGTCGTGAGTGAGGCGGCGATAGTCGGCGAGGCGTAGCTGGATCGAGCCGGTCTGACGCACGTAGTCGCGCCAGATCCCCGCCACGATAAACACCTGCTGATGCTGGCCTACCGGCAGTTCGACGTGCTGCCCGAGCCGGTAGCGATACAGATCGACCATCGCCTCGGAGACCCAGATCGGCGTATCGCCATGCAGCGCGGCAAGTGGTAACACGGGCCCGGACATCTGCAGGGTGGCGCCTGGATCGGCGGCGTCGATTTCCCGCGCGATCAACGTCACGGCAGGCCGAGCGGGATCGAGCGTCAGTGACGAGACGCGGCTGAACGCTGCGGTTTTTACGCCGGATGCCGCCGCTATCCGCGCCTGGTCGGCCGGACTCAGCACGCTCGTGTCGCCGTTCGAGGCGACCCGCACATACAGATCAGCGGACAACAGATGGCCGAGCCACTCGTCGACGGACACACGAAAACTGGCGACCATGATCGCCATCGCGACGATCAGCGCGAAGCTCGACAGGACGCCGCTGATCGCCACGGACGCCTGGCCCGGGGCATTGGCGAGCCGCGACAGCGCGAGCGCCGTGGTGGGTGCGCTGGAGGAAGCGCTGGCGGCCCCGGTTCGGCGCCGCTCGCGCGCACGACTCATCGCACTGAACACGAGTGCCGTGCAGCGCGGCATCAACGCAATCCCACCGACTAGCAGGAGCGCCACGGCAAGGTAGCCGAGAATGGGCGCATCGAATATCGGCGGCAGTTGGGTGAATACAGCCGCGAGTACGATAGAGACGAGGGCTGGCCACGGCGACGCGAGTCTCGCCAGCGCACCTTCTTCGCTGCCCGCTTTCAGTGCCGTGGCGGGACGCGCAGCCGCGGCTTCGAGCGCTGGCGCGAGGCTGCCGAGCACCGCCACGACAATGCCCAATAGCAGAAACACGGCACTGGCTACCGGTTCGAAACTCACGCGCGGCTGCACACCGGGAAAGTAGCCACCGCCGAGATCGCTGCCAAAGAAGCGCAGTGCGGCACCGGCAATCATGTAGCCCAACGCGAGCCCGGCGAGTGAGCCCAGTGCACCAAGGAGCGCTCCTTCAATCAGGATCTGGCGCAGCAACTGTCCGCGCGTCAGGCCGAGCACGCGCAGCATCGCCAGTTGAGCGCGCCGTCGCACGACGCTCAGCGCCTGCGTCGAAAACACCAGAAACGCGCCCGTGAAGAGCGCAACCAGTGCCAGCACGTTCATGTTGATACGATAGGCGCGCGACAGACGATTGGTGCGGCTGTCGACATCGCCCGGCTCGAACACGACAAGCTGTGGCCCGAGGCGCGCCTGCAGGTCATGCTTGAAGCGTTCACGGTCGATGCCGCGCTGCAATTCGAGGTCGACCCGTGAGAGTTTGCCGAGCCGGGAAAAGCGCCATTGCGCGGCAGCGATATCCATCACAGCAATACGCTGACCGGGCCGTGTTCTGACGAGGCTGCCCGCGACACGCAGCTTCACGCCCGAGGTCCCGCTTTGCAAGGCAATGTACTGGCCCGCCACAGCATGCAGCCATTGCTGCGCGGCCGGCGAGAGGAAAATCGTGTCGTCCGCGAGTGTATCCAGCGGACGCCCGGCAGCGGGTACGCCAACGAAATCCGGCGCGATCTGGCTGGCCTTGAAGACATCGATACCCAACACCTTGAGCGGCGCATTCTGGCCGGGCACAGTCGCGTCCAGTTCGAGCACCGGGCTCGCGAGCGCAACGCCTGGTTCGGTGGCAAGGCGCGGATACCAGGCGTCGTCGAACAGCGGTTGCGCGCCGCGCACTTCGAGATCGGCTTGGCCAGACAGGCTGCGTGCCGCAGCAGAAAATTCATTGAAGGCGGCGCTATTGATCAGTTGTACGGAGTAACCGAGTGCGACACCGAGAGCAATCGTCACGATAGCCACCAGTGCACGGGTGCGCTGGCTGCGCCATTCGGCCATGAGCAGCCAGCGGCCCAATTGCCGCGCGCCGCGTGCGGAGGTGAAACGCGATGACGTGTCGTTACGCATGAGGCTTATCGACACTGTGCACGCTGCGCCGGGAAGAAAGCGTGCCGGGATGCAGGTGTCCGGCACTCAGGATCAACACGCGATCTGCGACGGCTGCGGCGGCTTCCGAGTGAGTGACCATCATCGTGGCCGCCCGGGTCGCGCGGGCCTGTGCACGCAATAGCATGAGCACGTCGTGGGCGGTGTCAGGGTCGAGGTTGCCGGTCGGTTCATCGGCAAGAATCAGTCTGGGCCGGTGCACCAAGGCACGCGCGATGGCCACCCGTTGCAGTTCGCCGCCCGACAACTGGCGCGGGAAGTCGTCACCGCGTCCAGCCAGTCCCACGGCGGCGAGCATCTCCAGCGCATGACCAGGCGGCAGGTTATTCAGCAGCAACGGTAACGCGACGTTTTGCGCGAGCGTCAGATGAGGCAGCACGTGAAAGGCCTGAAACACGAAGCCGAGTTTCTGGCGGCGCAGGCGGGTGGCCGCGTCGTCGTCGAGTTGGCAGACGGGCTCGCCGTCGATCAGCACATCACCGCTATCGGCTTTGTCCAGCCCGGCGATCAGGTTCAGCAGCGTGGATTTGCCCACGCCGGAATCGCCCATGACCGCGACAAACTCCCCACGCGCAAGCGTGAAGTCAAGACCGGCCAGGACCACGCGGTTTGGGCCGTACGCCTTGCTCAATCCTCGACATTCAAGCGCGGGAGCGGGGGATTCGTTGCGAACGGACATGAACGTTGGGTCGACCAGGATGAGGCGATGGTTGGGGTGCTGGCCCGCTTGCGGGCCAGCGCGAGCGAATCGGCAAAGCGAATGATGCATGGGCATATTAACCGCGTTCCCCCGGTTCGTGTCCGGCGGGGCGGGCATGTTGCGTGCTACTTGATATTCCGTCTATTTCAAAGGGAGCCGTCAGGGAACGGTAAAAATCTGATGATGAAGATCAAGGCACAACTCTGCGCCGGTGCAATCGTTTTCACGTGCGCATTGCCCGCCGCGATGGCACAGATTGCCGGCGTGCAACCGCTGGGTGGCACGGTCGAAGAGACCAATGGATTGCTGCATGGCTGGAGCGTTCGCCGGGCGCTGGTCGACGAACCGGTTTACAACAACGCCAACGACAAGGTGGGCAGCATCTATGACGTGATCATTGCGCCCGATCGCAAGGCAACCTATGCGGTGCTGTCGGTAGGCGGTTTTCTTGGCATGGGCATCCACTACGTTGCGATTCCGGTGGATCACTTCGAGATTCGCAACGGCAATCTCTATCTGGCTGGCGCGACCAAGGAAGCGCTAAAGGATGTCCCCCAGTTCGAATACAACAAGCTGGAAAAGGCAACCAAGCCGCGCAAGATGAGCGCCGAGTAAGGGCGGCAGTACAACCGGTACGAAATCTGGCGGCATGCATTGCCGCCAGATTGCTTTTTGACTCAGGCAAAGCGTGAATTGCCACGCTCAGAGCAGCATTTGAAGGCAGCGAATACACTTCGATGGACTAGACGATGGATAGCAAAAACCACCGTCTTGTCATAGACACAACGTATCAATAGCGTTGCGACAATTGCGTACCATTGATTAGAAGTCGGTTCGCCGACAGCATGCAGGCATCGCTCAATGCGCGCAGCACCATGTGTCTCTGCACAAGGCTCATGCGTGTTGAGTCGCAAGCGTTGCAACACCCAATAATCTCACCGTGTGATTTTCCGGCGGCTCAGCCGACGCGAGATCGGCAATGCGCCTCAGGTAGGTATGTCCTTTCCAGGAGATAACGCATGTCAAACGACGCAAAATGCCCCTTCAATCACGCCGCTGGCGGCGGCACGACAAACCGCGACTGGTGGCCAAAGCAACTGCGGCTCGACCTGCTCAGCCAGCACTCGGGCAAGTCCAATCCGCTGGACCAGGGGTTCAGCTATGCCGAGGCGTTCAAGAGCCTTGATCTGGCCGCGGTGAAGCAGGATCTCGCGGCGCTTATGACTGATTCGCAGGACTGGTGGCCGGCCGACTTCGGCCACTACGGTCCGCTCTTTATCCGCATGGCGTGGCACAGTGCCGGCACGTACCGCATCGGCGACGGCCGCGGCGGTGCCGGGCGCGGCCAGCAGCGCTTTGCGCCGCTGAACAGCTGGCCGGATAACGTCAGCCTCGACAAGGCCCGGCGTCTGCTCTGGCCGATCAAGCAGAAGTACGGCCAGAAAATTTCCTGGGCCGACCTGTTGATCCTGACCGGCAACGTGGCGCTGGAGACGATGGGCTTCAAGACCTTCGGCTTTGCCGGTGGTCGCGAGGACACGTGGGAACCGGATCAGGACGTCTACTGGGGCAACGAAAAAACCTGGCTAGGCGGCGACGTGCGCTACGCCAATGGTGGCGAAGGCGTGATTGTGGCCGACGAAGAACTGCACGGCAGTGAGACCAGCCGCGACGACGACGGACGTCGCCTGGAAAATCCGCTGGGCGCCGTGCAGATGGGCCTGAT
>FTKM01615203.1_pt1 | contig 15037 bp, 12 predicted proteins | sample 1658051 | NCBI WGS metagenome assembly FTKM01 (sample SAMEA3914794, study PRJEB12502) | metagenome | biome: forest; material: soil | place: Canada | collected 2011-07-05 | depth 0.1 m | reverse complement strand
TAACCAGTTCACAGCATGGAAGAGCCGCACCTGCAGGGACGTTCAATCCTTCGTGGTGCGCTCTTCGAAAGTCAACTTTATCTAATCGACGGAGATTTACCATGTCCTCACTGACCATCAAAGACCTCTCGCATAGCGAAGAACTTTCAGCGGAAGCTCTCTGCGCAGTACGCGGCGGCAGCAACTTCAACATCGGCAATGTCAACGCAGCGTATGGCGGCGGTTTCGCCAGCCCGTCCATCGTGGTGGCGCCCGTCACCCAGACCGACACGTCGACGCAGGTCCAGATCCCCACTATCCAGAACTTCGGTGGTCTGCAGTTCGCCAAGGTGTAACAGGCAAGCGGCGTGGGAGAGCCGCACTTGTGGAGACATCCAGTCTTCCGCGGTGCGCTCTCCGAACTGGAAATGGCGGTGGATTAACGCCGCGCAATCGCCTCCGCGATGGGTTGTCTGGCTCCGGGAAATCCGGGTGGATAATCGACTACCCGAGCGGTGCTCACCACTGGCTGCACGACAACGCTAAAGTGAGCGCCAATCCGCGCACCGCCTATGATCGCGGCCATGGCTCGCCTGTCGAGTTCGACGCTGTCCGGCAAATCTTTGATTGATAGGGTTGCCATGGTGACTCCAGAAAATAGAAGATCGGCCGAGGGCTCGCGTAAGCCCCAGCCTGATACCGCTTACGTTGCAAGCGGCCCGCACTACTCACCTCCTGCTAGCCAGTATAGGCAACTCGCTCACACGCATATTCAGTTGCCCGCGCGGCGCGCAATGGAGGTCCCGAGCCTCGTAGGTGCTCGTGCCTCAACTACGCATAAGCTGTGCCAATCCGCGTCGGCGGGAGGCGCAAACCCGCGGGGCGCTTGTGCAACAAGGCGCCATGCTTTCTGTAGCGGCTTATTGCGTCGTGCAGCGAGCGGAACCGGGGCGGCGAGTGGTGGGTTTTGCCTGACCATTCGCACGACAATGTTGGGCGCGACACGACATCATTGGAGCCCAGTTACGACTGGGCAATTGAGAATTGCGCAACACATTGACGCGGACTAGTATCGAATGTGGGCATGTAACTTGTTACGACAGGTCCTCTATCAGACCACTGGGAGCTGCTCGCTTTGCACACATGGCTAGTCTTGCGCAGGTAATTCGAGAGTTCCGAAACGGCGAGCTGTCGCACGACGAGTTCCTCACGTTGCTCGATACCACGTTGACCACGGACAGCGTCAGTTCGGCCCAGTTGCTCGCACTACTGGCAGAGGAGCACGCCCGGACTCCGCTGCCGGCCGACCTGTACTCAGAGGCCCGCCGCAGGATCGAACGTGTAGTGGCGTCGAATCTCACGGTTGGTGCGGAAGATACCCGCGTCCAGACAATACCGGAGCAACATACGCCTTCGCATGCATCCCTGGTTGGCGGTCCGGCCGGAATGTCGCTGCCCGGAGCTGATCAGATCAAGGGCACGGGCGATACGCTGAACAACCGTTTTGTGCTTGAAGAGTGTCTCGGCGTCGGCGGGATGGGCACGGTGTACAAGGCGCTCGACCTGCGCAAGCTGGAGGCCTCAGATCGTAAGCCGTATCTCGCGATCAAGGTTCTTAACGTGCAGTTTCGCGGCAATCCGCAATCGCTCATCGCGCTGCAGCGAGAGGCCAAGAAGGCTCAGGTCCTCGCGCACCGAAACATCGTCACCGTGTACGACTTCGATCGTGACGGTCCGGTCGTGTACCTGACGATGGAGTACCTGTCGGGAAAACCACTTAGCCAGATACTACGAAGTCCGAACTTTTCGGGAATGCCATACCGCGAGGCCCTGCCGATCGTCAAAGGCATGTCCAATGCGCTCGCCTATGCACATGAACACGGTTTTGTTCATTGTGACTTCAAGCCGGGAAACGTCTTTCTGACTGACAAGGGCGAAGTCAAGGTGATCGACTTTGGTATCGCGCGTGTTTTTCAGCGTCCCGAGGAAGAAAGCGATGCAACCGTGTTCGATCCTGGCAGCCTCGGCGCGTTGACGCCTGCCTACGCGAGCCCCGAGATGCTGGAGCATCGTGAGCCGGACCCGCGTGACGACATATATGCGCTCGGCTGCATTACGTATGAGTTATTGACAGGACATCACCCGTTCGACCGACTCTCGGCAACACAAGCTCGCAGTGCCAATTTCAAGCCGAAGCGCCCAGATGATCTGGGTGCGAGGCAATGGCGCGCGCTACGCGCCACGCTTTCGTTTGACCGCAATACACGAATGCCGACGGTCACCCGCTTTGTCAGCGAATTCGCGGCTTCATCGCGCATGGTCAGCCACGGGATTCCGGTCAAAGCAGGTTTGGCGCTTGCAGCCGTGTGCGTGGCGGCGTTTGGCCTCTACCGCTATCGCGCATCATCGGAGCTTCGCGACGAGTCCTCGCATACGGCGGCTGCGCATGTCGTTGCTGAGGGCTCCGAGGCGGCGTCGGTTACGATCCCTCAGGCTAGTACGCCAACGCCAACGCCAACGCCAACGCCAACGCCAACGCCAACGCCCGCGCCTGCTACGGAAATAGCCTCCGCTACACCAGCACCCTCTGCGCCGGCCGTGCAGGCGCCGCTGTCGCTTGCCGCAGTCACGCCGCTGCTCGCGCAGGTGCCATGTTCAGCGCTTTTCGCGTCGGCGCAAGATCATAGTTTGCAGCTGCGAGGCTTCGTCTCGCAACGCTATGGGGTCGCGCAATTGAAGCAAAGTTTGAGCGCACTGCCTGGCGTCAATTCGCTGAACCTCGATATCACACCGCTTGCCGACGATAAGTGCGACATCGTCAAAGCGCTCGCGCCGTATTGGACCAGCAACTGGCAGGCGGGCCACGCCGCTGCGCTACGGGTCGAGGGAGCCGGCGGTCAACTTACCGAAGGCGATCCGCTCATCGTCAACGTGACGACACCGGGCTACGACTCGTACGTCAATATCGACTATTACGAGCTGGATGGCAGTGTGGTGCACATGGTGCCCAGTCCACAGGTGAAGGACAATCAGGCGCCGCCGCACTACGCGGCGCGGGTCGGCGGAGGGGGCGACTGGGTGATCTCCAAACCATTCGGTACGGAAATGGTGGTGTTGCTCGTTACTCCAGAGCCGCTGTTCAGCGCGTTACGGCCGGAGAGTGAGCCGCGCGCCGATTATTTGCGCGCGCTCGATGCACGTCTTGCGCCAATGGCGGCCAAATATGGCCAGGATCACATCGTCGCCGACCTGGCGCAGATTACGACGAAAGCTCGCAAGCACTGATCGCTGATCGAGCTGTCCGCACCGCGCGTCCATAGTCAGACGCGAACCGCATTACTTGATGTCTTTGGCCACGCGCATGCCATCCTGCGACTGGCGGACACTGCCGCTGTACTTGAAGCGCGTCGACGTGAGCATATAGTCCGCGCCTTCGCGCCATGAACCGCCGCGTATCACACGCATGTCGCAATTCGGTTCGTCCCACGTGCGGCCGTCGGTCGGGGCGCCTTTGTACGAGCTGTGCCAGCAATCGCTAACCCATTCCCAGACACTGCCGTTCATGTCGTAGAGCCCATAAGGATTCGGCGCAAACGAGCCGACATTCTCCGGCCCTTCCTGATGCCAGGGGTCACCGCAACTCTTGCAATTGGCGTCGCCCTTGCGCATCTGATCGCCCCACCAGTATTGCGTGGTGGTACCGGCCCGATCCGCGTATTCCCACTCGGCTTCAGTGGGGAGCCGATACGGTTTGCCGGTGATCTTCGTGAGCCATTTGACGTACAACTGAGCATCGTCCCAACTGATATCGCGGGCCGGTGCGTTCTTGCCCGAGTTGTTTTCGCTCGACAGGTGTGGACAGGCGCTGGCGGCCACACATGCGTTCCATTGCTCGGCGGTGACTTCGTACTTTCCGATCGCGAATGAAGCTCCAATCGACACGTGATGCGCAGGCTTTTCCGAAGGATCGTCAGTACTGTTGCCCATTGTGAACGATCCGGCGGGTACGGTAATCATCACGGGACACGTCGCGCAGTCCTTGGTCTCGCCAGCTGTGGGCGCATGCGCGACGATACGTTCTGATGCAGCCGGGGCTGAAGGAGCAGGCGCAGGGGCGGGCTGAGAGGAAGCAGGGGACGCCGCGACGGCAGCTGGGCGCTGGACGGGCGCGGCACTGGCCGGCGCCGCATGCGTGGGCGTGGGCGTGGACGAAGGCGTAGGCGTAGGCGTAGGTGTGGACGTGGAACTCGCCTGGCCTTTGGCTGCGCCAGCCTGCAAGCGCTCGATGCGGGCGCGTGCAAGCGTCGCGAAACGGCCATTCGGATACGCCTTCAGATAGGCCTCGTAATCGCTCGGATAGTTACTGTCCTTGATCGAATCCCAGAACGTCAGCTCGTACTGTTCGTTGCTGTCCTTCGGCAGGATGCCGCGGCTGTGAATCGACACAACCTCATCCGTGCCGGAACTCGCAAGCGCGAGACGCGCAAGGTCTGACGACGCAAGCTCGCGGAAACGGAACGCGTTAGCGAGCGACGACGCGACCCACGGCTGCTGTTCACCGTGCGTATCGTTGCTTACCGTGCTGGCGACCTGCCGGAAAATCGCGCTGATATCGCGCTCGCGTCCGGTAGCCAACACATCTAGCAACGCACGCGTGAAGATGCCATGGGCGGCGCCATCTGCCGCAAACCGGCCGGGTCTCGTTGCATATGCAACGAAGGTTTCAGGAGGCAGCGCGAATCTTGCAGAGCTGGGTGCCTCGCGTGGATCGTTCAGGCATGTATCGAGGATCACCACATTCAACTGATGAGGACGCGGGGCAGACATTGCGTCCATCACGCCGGCCAGATTGATGCCGTGAGCAAGGAGCGGAGCGGCAGCGCCGGTGTCGAGGCCGGCGGGTCCCAGGATGGTCCGGTCGCCCACGTGCAGACCGTGGCCTGCAAAATAGAACAATCCAACACCACCTCCCTGCAGACGCTGGCGAAAATTGGCGATTGCCTGTCGCATTTGCACTGGTGTCGCGTCGGTGCGTGTGACGACATCGAAGCCCATCGCCGTCAAAGCGGCACTCATGCTTTGCGCGTCGTTGAGCGGGTTTCCCCTGATGCCTTGCTTATCGCCGCTACTGTTGCCGATCACGAGCGCGATTCGCCGGTCGTTCGCACTACTCTCGTCCGGTGCTGTCTGGACGGCTAACGCGGTTGAGTATTGCGCTGCCGCGTGGGCGTCGATTCGCAGCGCAATGATCGCCCCCGCGATGCACATGAGCAGGAATTTTCGCCACATATTGAAACCTGGTTGTTCGAGATCGAGAGGCTGTTGCACTCGCTTGTGCCCCGGTATCGGCGTCGTGGTATGTCAGAAGGTGAACCCTCGCACCTGCACTCATACAGTGTTGGGACTGCACTTGCGTAAACAACGATAGCACGCCGCACACACGTCATAACACGCCTCACATCGTTAACGAGCGAGGCGTTTCTTTTTGACAAGTTACATCCTAAGCTACAGGACGAACTACGAACCTGGCATGACCTCAATCGTTCAGGTTCACGGGCCGATGCCGCTAGCAGGTGCGCGTCAATTTCTGTCGTGCAACGTCACCACAGACAATTGTCCGGGAGGATTCGAGAAATGCTAAAAGCGATAGTGCTGGGCGCTGTGGCCGCGGCTTTCCTTGCGGCGGCGCCGTCATTCGCAGCGCAGACGCCGTCTCCGCCTAATGCCGAGGAATACATCATCTGGCCTCCTGACGGTGCTGTGATCCATGGCGGCAAGCTATGGGTTCGCATGGGACTGCGTAACATGGGTGTCTGTCCGAAGGGCTTTAACATTCCCAACACCGGGCACCACCATTTGCTGATCGATACCGATCTTCCCCCGCTGGACCAGGAAATACCCTCTGACCGAAATCACCTGCATTTTGGCGCAGGAGAGACGGATGCGCGCATCGAATTGCCTCCTGGCAAGCACACCTTGCAGCTTCTGCTTGGGGACTATAACCATGTGCCGCACGTACCGCCTGTCTATTCGAAGAAGATCACCATTTACGTGAAATGAGGCTGCCTTGGCGGCACGCGCGGTCTCCAGCGCTGCATCGCCGTATCGCCGTATCGGTCAGTCAGCACGGAGAGCACAGACCATGAACAAGATCATCGTGAGCGCAGCATTTGCAGCTCTGGTTCTTTCCGGTTCCGCTTTCGCGCAGCGTACGCCGTCGCCGCCGAATGCAATCGCTTATATCGGCTATCCTAACGATGGCCAGGTCGTCCCTGCGGGCAAGCCGTTTCGCGTATGGTTTGGGCTCCGCAACATGGGTGTGGCGCCAAAGGGTGTCAAATTTCCCAACACCGGTCACCATCATTTGCTGATCGACACTGATTTGCCGCCGATGGATCAGGGAATCCCTAACGACCGCCAGCATTTGCACTTCGGTGCGGGCGAAACCGAGACGACGCTCGAATTGCCGCCCGGCAAACATACGCTTCAGCTGCTGATGGGTGACGACATGCACATGCCGCACGATCCACCCGTTTACTCGAAGAAGATCACCATCATTGCGAAGTGACGGCGCGTTGCCTTCACGCTTCCCACCATGTCGGCGCTGGCCAGACATATCGCGCACGGACTGTTGGCGGCAACCCATCAATCAGGCTCGGCAAGCTGATTCGCGAGGCTCGGCAATCGCCGCACGGTGCGGGAAGTGTCCTCGTGTTTTCAAGGCGTTACGCACGTTCTTCGACTCGCCTCGTTCATATGGCACGGCCTATGCGTTAGTGAGACTCGAGCAGACAACATGCTCGAATCCAGCCCTAACGTCGCTCCGCTTCCTACTGGAGAATCGCCATGAACACCTTGACCATCAAAGACCTGGTCGTGACCGAAGAACTCGACGCCCGCGCCATGAGCGCCGTGCGTGGCGGCTCGCTGCCGTATATGCCTGGTTCGAACGTGCTCCTGTTTGATGACAGCAAGCCTGTCAATGCCACGCAGTTGATCAACCAGTACCTGAACATCTCCAGCGCCAACGGTAATAACGTGGCGTTCGCTAACGACATTCACACGACCATCGCGCCGCATCAAGTCGCCAACAACACGATCAACATGTACTGAACGAGTCGGGAGGTCCTTGCGGGCATGAAGTGCCTGCGGGCCGTGCTCAAAAACTGCGTTTGGCAAATCGTCCTGTCCTTATAGCCCGCCGCATTACTACCCAGACTCTGCGCTGCACAACGTTTGCCAGACCTCCATGGCAGCGTTGCGCGGGACATGTCTCGCCTGAAGGGCGCGTTATCGAGTCGTGGTGCAGCTAGCTTCCATCGGAGAAAATCGTGTCGACCTTGTGGAGTCTGTCCCGTCAATGCCATTTGCACGCTTCGGCGGTGAAAGGGCTTATGGCGGACGCAGGAATGCGCGCCGATCATCGCGCTGGCGCGATTCGCACAGTCATCGCAGTGACGATGTGCGCAGTGCTGCTTGGCGCATGCGCCGACGTCAGCATGCCCGATTACAAGCGTCCCGACACGCCCGCCAAGGACTCGTGGTCGCGTCAAGGCTCGCCGGTGTCGGCGGCCGCGACAATCGAACCCGATTGGTGGAAGGGCTTTCAGGACCCCTATCTGGACCGGTTGATCACGACGGCAATCGCCGGAAACTTCGACATCAAGGTTTTGGCCGCACGGATTCAGGTGGCGGGCACGGAGGTCGATGAAGCGAAGGCTGGCGCGTTGCCTACCGCCGACCTGGGCGCTGGTGCCAACTTCCAGAAGAGCACGGGTGTGGCATTTTCCCAGCAGTACAACCTGGGTGCACAGGTCAATTGGGACATCGACATCTGGGGCAAAGTGGAAAAGGGTGTACAGGCCCAAAAGGCCGAGTTCCATGCGACGGAGGCAGACTGGCGCGCTGGATACCTGGAGCTGGTGTCCAACGTATCGAGCACCTATTTTCAGATCCTCCAGTTCGACGATCAGATCGCACAGCAGGAAAAAACGGTGGCGACCAACAAGCAGATTCTCGCCATCTACGATGGCCAGAGCCGCAGTGGCCTGATACCGCAAACGCAGGTGTTGCGCCAGCAAGCCGAAATCAATCGCCTGACCAACGAATTGCTGGAATTGCACCGGTCGCGCGATCTTGCCAACAATGCGCTGTCTACGCTGATTGGCGTGCCCGCAGGTGAGTTTCAACTACCGCCCGGGCATCTGCAGGAGCGCGTGCAATTGCCGGAGGTGCCAGCCGGTCTGCCGTCGCAACTGCTCGCACGGCGCCCCGATATCGTTGCAGCGGAATTGCGGGTGCTGGAAGCCTACGACCTCGTGGGCCAGGCCAAGCTCGCACAGTTGCCCACCGTCAGTCTCACAGGGCACGGCGGCACAGCCAGTTTCGCGCTCAATACGCTGCTTAAATCATTCACCTTCGGTCTCATGCCCAGCATCGACTTCCCGCTGCTCGATCCCGGTGTTCGCGCGCACGTGAAGACAACCAAGGCGCAGAGCGAGGTCGCGGAACAGGAGTACCGGCGCACGGTAATGGGTGCGTTCGAGGAAGTGGAAAACGCGCTGGTCAACCTGAATTCGCACAAACAGCAGCGTGTCGAGCTGCAACAGGAAGTTGAGCGTCTGCGTATCGTGGCGAACCAGATTGAAGCGCAACTGCGAGAAGGGGTGGTGTCGCAACTCGAAGTGTTCGAGACCGAGCGAACCTTGCTCGAGGCACAACTTGCTCTATTGGCCAATCATCAGCAGATTCTGTCCGACACGGTGCGGCTCTATAAGGCATTGGGTGGAGGCTGGACTGCGGTCGACGTAGAGGCCGAAGTAAAGGAGCACTGATATGAAATACCGCTGTTCAAGCATGTCCTCGCTGCTGGCACAGGCATGCGCAATTGACTACCACGATGTGTGACTTACAATTCTCTTGTCTCCGTGTATCGGGCGGCTTGCTGTGCAGAGAACGATCCGCTGCACCGCGTCCGGGCATTCCTCTGACGCTTGTGCGTCGGCAGATAAATATTTCGTGATGCAGATCAATGACTCCCGGTGAAGCTCCGATCGCAGAGAGACACGCTACCTTGGAGCGGGAGTTCGATGTCGTGCTCTCGCCGGTTTCGCACGCTGAACTCGGTGTGATCTGCATTAGCGACAGTCTGTTTGCGATCGGACGTAGCGAGGAACCGTTTGCGAGTTATCCGGGAGAAAGGCTGACGCGTTTGTCGCGCCGGCATGCGAGGATTTTTATCGAGCAAGACGCGGTTTATGTCGCCGATCTGGATAGCAAGAACGGCACGACGCTAAACGGCGCTGCCGTGCGGCATACACCAAGCCGCATGCGCGCTGGCGACGAACTGTGTTTCGGCGGCGAACTCACGTACCGGATCGACTTCAAGACACGTGCCCGCTCTGCACTGGCGGACCGTGCTGCGCTTGCACCCGCACTGACCTTACTGCCCGAGCGTGGCGATCTGGGACTTCAGCAGATCGAGGTACAAAGCTTCCCGTTTCTCATCAGCAAGGCAGATGAACTGTTCGCGCGCTACAAGGACCTTTACCCGCATCAGGTCAATTACATCTCGCGGCGTCATGCGCATGTATTCCTGAAGGGCGAGGATCTCTGCGTCGAGGATCTGGGCAGTACCAATGGCACCTTCGTCAACGGCCAGCGGCTCGCCGAGTCGGCGGTCGTGCTGTGCGATGGCGACCGGCTTGCATTCGGTGGTGATCATTTCGTCTACAAGGTGCAACTGCGCAAAGCACCTGAGATCGAGCCCACCGTGACCCAGTTATTTTCCGCCAACGCCGCAAATGATCTGGCCGATACTGACAAGACGACGTTTGTCGGTGCCGCGAATTCGTTCCTCGACATTTTCTGTGTCGACCAGGCGCTGAGGCGCGAGGACGAAGTCAACGAAGCCGTGCCGGCCGTAGCGGACGGCAAGAAAGACGAGGCTCGTCGTCAACACGGGCAGGCGCGGTGGCAGGTATTCGCAGCCGAGTTGCTGCGCGCTTTTTCCGGTGCTGATCGCGCGGTCATGTGGCGCACGTTGCGCTGGAGCCTTGCTGTGCTAGCGGTGGTGGTAATGGCCGGTACGGCACTCTATTTTCGGGGTGCGTCGCAGCGCGAGTTGAGAACGCTGCTCGCCACTGGCCAGTATGAACGTGCGATCGGCGTGGCGAACCAGTACCTCGAACGGCATCCGGCAGACACTGAAATCGAGGGCCTGGCAAGCGAAGTGTTGTTGAAGGCGCGAGTGCCGGGTTGGTTAAGTGCCCTGCAGCAGCGCGACTTCGATCGCGCCGCGGCATTGATCGAACAGATGCGAAGCCTTGGCAAGTCCAATGGCGACGCTACTGCGCTGGTGGGCGAACTGGCCTGGGTTGGCGAACTCGAACATTTCCTTGGCAGCCGGGGCGGCGCGGACGCGCCGGTTCACCTCTACGCCGACGAGGAAAAGATGAGCGGGCTGCTTGCCCGCTGGAACGACGATCCACCGGCGCATCAACGCATGCTTGACCGGATTTCCTCCTACGTGCCGGGATTTGCCGATCCGTATGCACGAGCCATGAGCGATTTGCGCAAGCTGCAGAGCGACGTGTCGGTGTATCTGCCGGCCATCGAACGTCTGAATGGGACAATCGATATGCAGTTGAACCAGGGTAATCCGGGTACGTTGCAGGCCGTGTTCAACGACTACGCTGAAAAATATCCGCGGCTCGCAGGGCTGGATCGGCTGCGCGACGACTTGCGAAAGTACACCTCTATCTCGGACGCGTTGAGCGCCAGACGAATCGGCCCGTTGCTTGCCCTGATGAAGGACACGCAGTTCTCGACTCCGCTTTTCGAGGCCCAGTATCGTCGGCTGGAGGCGAGCCAGTTACCGTCCGCCGAAGTGGTCCGGCAATACGACGCGGTCACGGCGGCGTGGCAACGCGGCGACGGGCAGCAGGCGCTCGCCGACTTGCAGTCAATGCCGGCTACGCATTGGTCCGACGCGCTGGCAGAGGAACAGGCGCATAAGAAAGCCGTATTTGACCAGTTTGGCGCACTGCAGAAAGCGCGTGGCAGCAGTGACTACGAAGGGCAACTCTTGAGCTTCTACGGCGCCCTCGATCCCGTCGAGGATGCATGGTTCGTGCACGCGATTCAGGGCGACGTGGCTGCGATGCGCGACAAGGCGCTGGCGCGCGCGCAGGACTGGTTGACTCACGCGCAGGCGCTGTGGCGTGAATACCGCAGCGACGGGGCAATTGGTGGCACGCAGCGGCTCGAATCGGGCATCTCGGAGCAGTTCCGCAGCCAGGCGCGGCGTCTGTCGGAGGCGCAGTCGAATGCGAAACAGGGCATGCGGATCTTCGCTCAGCTGAAGGCCGATCATCCGGCCGAGTGGGACCACTTGCGGGACGATATCGACGCAGAGGTGCAATTGCAGCGGCGTTCGTTGCAGGAGTTGCGCATGGTGCTGGAGCCGGGCTTGTTGCAGGCGAAGCTCGCGCTAATCGGAGGCGCAAGCGGTGAAACGCGACAACCATCTTAGGTCATTGTCCGAGGCGCTCGAAGATCACAGCGCCGAAGGCATCGCAATCCTTACGGCCGAACCGGTCAGGCTGGCGCGTGTGCTGGTGCTGACCATGGTTGCGCTGGTGGTGGCGGGACTGCTCTGGTCGTTCGTTGGTCGTGCTGACGTGATTGTGAGCGCGCAAGGCGCGCTCGCGCCGGAGTCCGAAGTCAGACGCTTCTATGCGCCGATCGACGGCGAACTTGCCGATCTCTACGTCGCGGAAGGCCAGCCGGTGTCGAAGGGCGATGTACTCGCGCGGCTCAATGCGCGCGGGGCCATTGAGGCGGCGAGTAACGCGCTTCAGGCGCAACTGAAACTCGAAGACGCCGAGCGTGAATGGAAGGAGTTTCCGGACAAAAAGCTCTTGATGCAGCGTAAGGCCGATGCATTGAAGGAGCAGATGGAAGTCGAGGCACACCAGCACGAAAATCGCATTTCGGAAGGAACGACGAAACTCGCGGAGGGCCAGAAGGCGCAACTGGAAGAAGCGCGCAGCGTGCTGGACAACGCGCGTCGTGCGCGCGACGACGCCCGCGCGGAGCAGGACAAATACGTGCGCCTCTTCGCGGAACCAGGTGGCGGCGGAGTCGCGCAGCTTCAGGTCGAAGCAAAGAAAAGTGCCTATCTGGAGGCCGAAAACAGCTACCGCGTTGCTCAGTCGAAGCTGGCCGAACTGGATTTCCAGCTCAGTCATGAATATGCGCAGGCGAATGCGCAACTCGAAACAAGCGGCCAGCAGGCCACTAACCTGCAGCTTCAATATGATTCGGCGATCCGTGACATCAGCACGACCGAAGACAAGTTGAGGCTGCAATTGCAAACCGCGCGCCTCGTGGCCGACGCGGCTGCGCGGATTCGCTTCGAGAACATCGACAAAGACAATTTTCTGCTGATCCTTGCCCCGGTGTCGGGTGTCGTCACTGATGTGACCTCGACACAACCTGGCGACAAGATTCAGGCCAACACGCCGCTGGGGGCCATCGCGCCGAAAGATGCGCGGCCCGTATTGAAGATTGAGATTGCCGAGCGCGACCGCGCGTTTTTGCACGAGGGTTTGGCGGTCAAACTGAAGTTCAATGCGTTTCCATATCAACGGTATGGACTCATCGACGGCACGCTCGAATACATTTCGCCGGCCACCAAACCTTCTGCACAAGACAAGCAGCCGGTATACGAGGGACGGGTCGCGCTGAAGCAGAACTACTACCAGGTGGCGGATACGCGCTATCCGTTGCGCTATGGAATGACCGCGAGCGCGGAGATCGTCGTGCGCCAGCGGCGGCTGATCGATCTCGGGCTGGACCCATTCAGGCAGCTGGCCGGGTGATGTGTGAACCGGTGGCCGTGCATGCAGACGATTACTTACTTAAGGAGCGGATCAGATGACCGCGATAGTACGAATCGATGATGAAGTCGTCGACGTCGCCGAGTTCATACGTCTATTGAAGCTGACGGGACAGTTTGACGGCCTGATCGAGCAACTGGTGCGCGACAAGCTCACGGTTCACGCTGCGATGAAGCAGGGAATCAGCTTGTCGGAAGAGGAAATTCAGGAGCGCGCGGATCAGTTTCGCAGAGTTCGCGGCTTGCATCGCGCCACCGACATGAACCACTACCTCGATGCGATCGGCGTGAGTCTGGACGAATTCGAGCACTTCATCACCGATAGTCTGTATCAGGAGAAGATGCTCGAAACGGTGGGCGGCCCGGATGCGATCGAAGAGTACTTCATGCTGAATTCGCCCCGCTTCGATGCAGTTGAAGTGAGCCATATCGTGGTGGACGAAGAGGGTAAAGCGAAGGAAATGATATCGGTGTTGCAGGACGATCCGGACAGCTTCGCCGACATGGCGCGTGAGCATTCGATTGCAGATACGCGCGAAGGCGGCGGTGTGATTGGCAAGGTACTGCGGGGCTCGCTCAAGCCCGACATCGAAGCGAAGATCTTCAACGCATCGGTTGGCGATCTGCTGGGGCCGTTTGAGTCGTCCGATCATTCGTGCTTCGAGATCTTCGCAGTAACCGGCAAATATCCCGCGATGCTCGACGACGATGTGTCCTCCGAAATCAGGCGGCTGCTGCGCGAGCAATGGCTGGTGGCGCGCGCACAGGATCACGTCATCGAGGCGCGTTAGCGGCGCAGTATCGCTTTCACGGCGCGAAGTCACGCGTCAAAGTCGAGGTTAGCAAATATATGGATGCGCCACAGACATCGCCGGCTACTGCTGAGTTTCTCTCATCGGTTGAAATTCTCTCGCCTTTTTCGCGGGACGAACTTGAACGTTTGACGGAGCACGTGCAGTCCCGTTTCTATTCGTTCGGCGAAACTGTGTGCAAGGCAGGGGAGTCTGCGGAAGGGCTGTTTGTGGTCAAGTCAGGCTCAGTGCGGATCTTTACCGAGGAACACGGCAAGGAGGCGAGCCTCGGGGTGCGCAAGGAGCGCGAGATCTTCGCGGATATCGCCATGCTGCGCCCTTATCTGCATGAATCATCGGTACGGTCGTCGGCGAAGACGGAGTTGCTTTTCATCCCGCGTACGGCCATCGAACCGGTCATTGCGAGCAACCCTGCTGCGCTCGCTTTCATTACCAGCTATGTCGCCATTAGCTCGGCTGGCGGTTTTGTCGCACAACTATTCGATTTGCGCGGCAAGCTCAACAAAGCCGAACTGGAAGAGTACGTGCGCAGCGTCGGCGTAAAGCGGGTCGGCGAAGGCAAGGAAATACTCAGGCAGGACAGCCGCGAAGATCGCAGGCTGTATGTGGTGCGTCAGGGTGAGGTGCGGATCGTTCGGCACGAAGACGGCAACGACTATCCGTTAGCGACCCTGCAACGAGGGGAAATCTTCGGCGAAAAGGCCTGCCTGCAGCGTCAGGAGCAGATGGCCTCGGTCATTGCAACGACCGACACCCGCTTGCTGGTCATTCCGGAGAAGACGGTTCACTTTATCCTCGAACGCAATCCGAAGTTGCGCGAAGTGCTTGACGAGCGGATTCGCTATACCGAGCGCGAGCTGGAGCGCCAGAAGCGGCTCGAACAACGGCGCAAGCGGCCGGTCATACTCGACCTGCATACGAAACCCGAGTTCGGCGAGAAGATCATCCGCCGGTTTGCGCTCGTCGAACAGGCCGAGGAAATGGATTGCGGCGCGGCTTGTCTCGCGATGATCTGCAAGCACTACGGCATTGGGATGACGCTTGGAAAATTGCGCGAACTGGCCAACGTCACCACCGAAGGCGCCACGCTTGACAGCCTTGCGCGGGCGGGCGAATCGCTCGGCTTCACCGCGCGCGGCGTGCAGTGCGTCTACGAGTCGCTGCGCAGCTTCGACTTGCCGTTGATCGTCCACTGGGAGGGCTATCACTACGTCGTGGTGTACGGCATCTCGAAGGAGTGGGTCTGGATGGCGGATCCGGCGCTTGGGTTCCGGAAAATGACGGTGGAAGAATTCGAACGCGGCTGGAGCGGCACCTGCCTGCTATTCACCGCCAATCCTGATCT
>FTKM01000182.1_pt2 | contig 15048 bp, 12 predicted proteins | sample 1658051 | NCBI WGS metagenome assembly FTKM01 (sample SAMEA3914794, study PRJEB12502) | metagenome | biome: forest; material: soil | place: Canada | collected 2011-07-05 | depth 0.1 m | reverse complement strand
CGCCGAGGCCGATCCCGCCGTCGCGGCCGTGCTGCTGATCGGCGCTGGACGCAACTTCATCGCCGGGGCCGATATCCGCGAATTCGGCCAGACACCGCTGCCCCCTGCGTTGCCGGATGTCTGCAACCGCATCGAAACGTGCAGCAAGCCAGTCATTGCAGCGATCCATGGTGCTGCGCTAGGCGGTGGACTTGAAGTGGCGCTCGCGGCGCACTATCGGCTTGCCGTTGCCGGTGCCAAACTCGGCTTGCCGGAAGTGCAACTGGGCCTTCTGCCAGGCGCGGGCGGCACGCAACGCACGCCGCGCCTCATCGGCGCTCAGGCGGCGCTTGAGTTGATGCTGAGCGGTCGCCACGTTGGCACGGCAGAAGCACAGACACTCGGGCTGATCGATCGGGTTGGCAGCAGCGATGACATCCTCGCTGAAGGCCTCGCCTATGTGCACGAACTGCTGGCCGCACATGCGCCGGTTCGACGCACGCGCGATGCCGCCGCGCTCGCCGCCAATCCCGACGCCAGCCGCGCGGCGATTGCCGCAGCGCGAGCGGATACGTTGAAGAAGTCGCGTGGTCTGTTTTCGCCATTGAAGATCGTCGATGCGCTCGAAGCGGCAATCGACCTGCCGTTCGACGAAGGCCTGCGCATCGAGCGAAAACTCTTCTTGCAATGTCTGGACAGTCCGCAACGCGCGGGGCTGGTCCACGCATTTTTCGCGGAACGTGAGGTGCTGAAGGCACCGGAAACGCGTTCTGCGCAACCACGGCCCATCAAACAGGTGGGGGTAATCGGCGGTGGCACGATGGGTGCGGGCATTGCGGTCGCGATACTCGATGCAGGGCTGCCCGTCACCATGATCGAGCGCGATGAGACCGCCCTCGCCCGTGGTCACGCGTACATCGAAAAGGTCTATGACGGGCTCGTTGCCAAAGGGCGCATGACGGCCGCAACCAGAGCGGAACGGCTCGCGCGCTGGAACGGCAGCACCGCATACGACGCGCTTGCCGACGCCGACCTCGTGATCGAAGCGGTCTTTGAAGACATGGCGGTCAAGCAGGCCGTGTTTGCCGAACTCGATCGCGTCTGCAAAATGGGCGCGGTACTCGCCACCAACACTTCATATCTGGACATCGATGCGCTCGCGGCCAGCATCTCGCGTCCGGCTGACGTGGTCGGCCTGCACTTCTTCTCGCCCGCCAACCTGATGAAGTTGCTGGAAGTGGTGGTGCCCGCACAGGTCAGCGCCGATGTCGTCGCGACGGCCTTCGAACTCGCGCGTCAACTGCGCAAAACGCCGGTGCGCGCGGGCGTTTGCGACGGCTTCATTGGCAACCGTGTGCTTGCGGTCTATCGCACTGCCGCCGACCATATGATGGAGGATGGTGCGTCGCCCTGGCAGATCGACAAGGCCGTGCGTGAGTTCGGCTTTCCGATGGGACCGTTCCAGGTCGTCGATCTGGCGGGCGGTGATATCGGCTGGGCCACACGCAAGCGCCGCGCCGCCACGCGCGATCCGAGGGCACGCTATGTGCAGATTTCCGATCGTCTTTGCGAGCGCGGCTGGTTCGGTCAGAAGACCGGCCGCGGCTATTATTTATATGCTGAAGGGACGCGCACGGGAACACCTGATCCCGAAGTCGACGCCATCATCGACGCCGAACGCCAGCGTGCCGGCATCACCCCGCGCGCATTTACCGATGAGGAAATCATGCGCCGCTACATGGCCGCGATGATCAACGAAGGCGCGAACGTCGTGCATCAGGGCATCGCGCTGCGGCCGCTTGATGTCGATGTGACGTTCCTGTACGGCTACGGTTTTCCGCGCTACCGTGGTGGGCCAATGAAATATGCCGACACGGTGGGCCTCGCCTCCATCCTCGCGGACATTCGCGAATTTGCGAAAGAAGATCCAGTGTTTTGGCAACCGTCGCCGCTGCTGGTGGAACTGGTTGAACGCGGCGCCGATTTTGCCAGTCTGAATCACACAGGCTGAAGTGCGCTACCTCGCCATTCACACTTCCCGATCCGAAAGAACCCATTGAAAGAAGGCCGCTCATGGACCTGAACTTTACCCCTGAAGAAGAAGCTTTTCGCACCGGCGTACTGGCTTTTCTGCGCGACAGGCTTCCGCACAGTCTTTCCAGCAAGGTCCACAACGGACAACGCCTGACTCGCGCCAATATGGCGGAATGGCACGGCATCCTGAATGCGCAGGGCTGGCTTGCGAATCATTGGCCGAGTGAATACGGCGGTCCTGACTGGACGCCCGTGCAGAAATTCATCTTCGAGAACGAATGCGCGCTCGCGGGTGCGCCGCGTATCGTGCCGTTCGGCGTGAACATGCTGGGACCGGTGCTGATCAAATACGGCAGCGAAGCACAGAAACGTCACTGGTTGCCGCGCATTCTGAACGGCGCCGACTGGTGGTGCCAAGGTTATTCGGAACCAGGCGCGGGCTCTGATCTCGCGTCCGTAAAAACCACCGCTGTACGCGGTGTCGATGCGCAAGGCGATCACTACATCGTCAATGGCCAGAAAACGTGGACTACGCTCGGCCACTTCGCCAACATGATCTTCTGTCTCGTGCGTACCGCTACGGACGTGCGCAAGCAGGAAGGCATCAGCTTCCTGCTGGTGGACATGAATGCGCCGGGCGTCGACGTGCGTCCCATCATCACGCTCGACGGCGAACATGAAGTGAACGAAGTGTTTTTCACCGACGTGCGCGTGCCTGCGGAAAACCTCGTCGGCGAGGAGAACAAGGGCTGGACGTACGCCAAATATCTGCTGACGTATGAGCGCACCAATATCGCGGGCGTCGGCTTCTCAGTGGCCGCGCTCAATCGCTTGCGCAAGATCGCGGCGCAGCAGCAACGCAACGGCCGCCCTCTTGCCGAAGACCCGCAATTCGCTGCACGCCTCGCCCGCGTCGAGATCGACCTGGAAAATATGAAAACCACCAATCTGCGCGTCATAGCAGCGGTCGCGGGCGGTGGTGTGCCGGGCGCGGAGAGTTCGATGCTCAAGATACGCGGCACCGAAATCCGTCAGGATATCTCATCACTCACGCGCCGCGCGATGGGCGTATACGCGCAACCCTTCATTGAAGAAGCCCTGCACGAAGGTTATGACGGCGTGCCCGTGGGTCCGGAACAGGCCGCGAGCGCCGCGTCACTGTATTTCAACAACCGCAAGCTGTCGATTTTCGGCGGCTCGAATGAAATCCAGAAGAACATCATTTCCAAAATGATCCTGGGACTGTGAAGGGACTATCCAGATGAATTTCCAGCACACAGAAGACCGCCGCATGCTGGCGGATTCGCTAAGCCGCTTTATCAGCGAACAATATGCGTTCGAGACGCGCGACCGGATCGCGAAGTCGCCAGCAGGTTTTAGCGCCGACCTTTGGCGCCGCTTTGCCGAACTGGGCATGATTGGCGCGTTGTTCGATGAGGTGCATGGTGGTTTCGGTGGAGACGGCTTCGATATCGCCGTGGTTTTCGAAAGCCTGGGGCGCGGTCTCGTGGTCGAACCGTTTCTGGATACGTTGATCGTCGGACAGGCCATCGCGCGCAGTGGCAATGAGCAGCAGCAAGCGCTGCTAGCAGCATTAATGGACGGCTCGTGCATCGTCGCTCTGGCGCACGACGAACCGGGCTCGCATTACGAAAGCTCACGCGTGTCGTGCCGTGCCGAACGTGACGCCGACGGCTGGATTCTGAGCGGCGCCAAAGCTGTCGTGCAGCACGGCGAGCATGCCAGGCTGCTGCTTGTTTCGGCGCGCACCTCGGGCGACGACAGCGCCGAAGACGGCCTCTCGCTCTTTCTTGTGCCGGGCGATGCATCAGGCGTTACAGTACGCGGCTACCGGAAGATCGACGGAGGCCGCGCCGCCGAGGTCGCGCTCGAACGCGTTCGGCTCGGCGCCGACGCGTTGCTTGGCGAGGTGGACAAGGGTTATGCCACCCTCGAATACTCCATTGGCTACGGCCTGCTCGCACTTTGCGCTGAGGCGCTCGGGGCGATGGATGTCGCCAGGGATTACACACTCGACTATCTGCGTACCCGCAAACAGTTCGGTGTGCCAATCGGCAGTTTTCAGGCATTGCAACACCGCATGGCGGACCTGTTGCTGGAAATCGAACAGGCACGCTCGGCGGTCATCAACGCCGCCGCCTCATTGGGAGCGGCGCGCGTGACGCGCGAACGCGCGCTCTCAGCAGCGAAGTACAGCATCGGCCGGATTGGCGCGCTCGTGGCGGAAGAATGCATCCAGTTGCACGGCGGCATTGGCATGACGTGGGAACTGCCGCTCGCGCACTATGCGAAGCGCCTCGTGATGATCGATCATCAGCTCGGCGATGAAGATCACCATCTCGCGCGTTATATTGCGTTGGGCCGCGAGCAGGACTAATGCCTGATCGGGCCACCCAAGCCAAATGACCACGGCAATACGAGCAGGACACGTTGTCGTGTCAGAAACACATCGTAGAGAGATTGAATGCAAACCGATAAGAGCGCGGCACTGCCGCTGGCCGGCGTGCGCGTGCTGGACATGTCCCGGATTCTCGCAGGCCCCTGGTGCGCGATGGTGCTGGCCGATCTCGGCGCCGAAGTCATCAAGATCGAACATCCCGAACGCGGTGACGATACGCGCGACTGGGGCATCCGGATTGGCGCCACCGAGACCGCCTACTTCAACAGCGTCAATCGCAACAAGCGCTCCGTCAGCGTGAATCTGCAAACACCCGAAGGCGTGGAGATTGCACGCGAACTGGCCAGCAAGTGCGACGTCGTGATCCAGAATTTCAAACCAGGCGGCGCAACGAAACTCGGCCTTGCCTACGACGATCTGCGCGCCGGACGTGACGATCTGATTTACTGCTCGATAACCGGCTACGATCAAACGGGTCCCGAAGCCGCGCGTCCCGGCTACGACCTGGTCGTGCAAGGCGAAGCCGGTTTGATGGGCATGAACGGCGAAGCCAGCCAGCCGCCGCTCAAGTTTGGCGTTGCGGTGGTCGACCTGTTTACAGGCATGTATTCCGCTCAGGCGATCCTCGCTGCGCTCTATCAGCGCGAACGTACCGGCAAAGGTCGCTCGATCGAGATGGCGCTATTCGATTGCGGCCTGATGATCACCGCCTACTACGGTCTCGAAGCGCTGCTGCTGGGCGAAGATCCGCCGCGTTACGGCAACGCGCATCCGTCGATCGTGCCATACGGCGTGTTCGATGCCGCTGATGGACCGCTGGTAATCACGGTTGGCAATAACGCACAGTTTCAACGCTTTTGCCGCGAGGTGATCGAGCGCCCCGATCTGGCCGACGACCCACGTTATCTAACCAATCTGGACCGCTCGAAACATCGCGCAGGACTGCTGCCGGAAATTCATCGTGAGCTGCTTGTGCGCAAGCGCGATGATCTGCTTGCCCGGCTAAGCCAGGCCAATATTCCGTGTGGCGAAGTGTTGGGCCTGCATGAAGCGCTGACCTCGCAGCGGGCCAGCGATGCAGGACTCGTGAATGCGTATGACCATCCCGTGGCCGGCCGCATCGATCTGCTCTCGCCGCCTTACCGTTTTGATGGCGAACGCCTGCCGGTACGGCGCATTCCGCCACCGCTCGGCGAGGGGACGGCCGACGTGCTGAGCGAGCTACTCGAGATCCCCGGCGACCGGATCCACGCACTCAAAGCGGCGGGGGTGATCTGAAAAGCCGGGACGCATGAAGACCCAGGCGGGATCGTCGGCGCAATGAACGGCAATAATGAAGTGATACTCTCCCAATACTTTCATTCGCCCACCCGCTTCCCATCCATGCTTTCGACTTCAAGTGCCGCGCTCATGACCCTGGGCACCGCCATCGTGCTGTTTTTGCCGGGGCCTACCAATACGCTGTTCGCAACCGCCGGATTGACGCGCGGCGTCAGGCACTCGGCTCATCTGATTGGCGCTGAATTTGCCGGTTATCTCGTGGCGATTTCGGTCTGGGGATACGTCCTCTCGCACGCGGCGGCATCGCTCGCGTGGCTGCCGGTGTTCTTGCGCCTCGCGAGCAGCGTGTATCTTGCTTACCTCGCCGTGCGCATGTGGCAAACCGCGAGTGCCTTCCCTTCGGGGACGCAACGGACAATCGGCCTGCGCACGCTGTTCACCGCCACCTTGCTCAATCCAAAAGCGATCCTGTTTGCCGGCACGATTTTTCCGGCGGTGGCTTTCCAAAGTACGGCCGCCTATCTGGAAGCGATGACGATCTTTACCATCCTGCTGATTCCGAGCGGCTTTGCGTGGATCGTGTTCGGCGCGGCGCTCGGCAGCGGCCGTCTGGTGCGGATCAATCCCGTGCATGTACAACGTTGTGCGTCGATCGTCCTCGCGGGCTTTTCGTTGTCGCTTGTGTGGGCGGTGTTGCATTAGGCAGAGCGGCAACCGTAGTTCACTCAGGTCGCCCGCGATCACTGTCATGCACCCTAAAGTTCTTGAATTCGCGGCCGTTAGTGCGGATAAGCCTTTTTAATTTTCCGCGCTCAATCCGCCTGCTGCAACCATGTATCGCGCCGTCAAAGAACCGCCACAGTCATCACCTCGAAGTCTGACCCGAACCATTGCCGCCATCGTGATCGGCAACGGCTTTGTCGCGTACGATTTCACGGTCTACAGTTTTTCGGCGGTCCTGATCGGCAAATTGTTTTTTCCGTCCGCGAATCCTGCTTCATCGCTATTGCTTTCGCTCGCCACCTTCGGCGCTGGCTTCGTTATGCGGCCGCTCGGCGCGATCCTGATCGGGCACATCTCTGATAGCCGTGGCCGCAAGGCGGGCATGAGCGTCGCGCTCACGCTGATGACCGTCGGCACCTGGATGATTGCCTGCCTGCCCACGTATGCATCAATCGGAACCGCTGCGTCGATTCTGCTCGTCATTGCGCGCCTGCTTCAGGGGCTCGCCGCCGGTGGCGAAATCGGGCCGGCTTCGGCGTCGTTGATGGAGTCCGTCGCGTATCGGCGCCGTTGCTTCATGGTCAGCTGGCGCGGTGCGAGCCAGGGCGCAGCCGCCTTTGTCGCCGCGCTGGTCGGAGCCAGCACGGTCGCGTTCCTCACTCCGGCGGCCATGCGGGAATGGGGCTGGCGTGTGCCGTTCGTGCTCGGCGGCCTGATCGGGCCGGTTGGCTGGTTCCTGCGCCGTCACATGATCGAAGTCCCGCCGACGCGCCGCGAACGCCTGTCGGCCCGCGTCATCGCCGAACATGCCCGACCGCTCGCGCTAGGCGTGCTGCTGATGGCCGCGCCCTCGGTGAGCATCTATATCACCGTGTTCTACATGCCGGCTTATCTCGTCGGCACATTGCACCGGTCGCCCACCATCAGCCTGATGACAGCCTGCGTCTCCGGGCTTGTCATTCTCGTGGTGACGCCGCTCGTCGCGCGCTTGGCCGACCAGTGCGCGAGCCGCAAAACCATGCAGTATCTGTCGCTTTCGGTGGCTGTGGCTGCCGCGTGGCCCGCATTCCGGGGCCTGACGTACGGCGCGGACAATCTCGCCGCGCTCTTCATCATTACGGCCTATGTGGCGTTTGCCGTGAACAACGCCGGTGCGGGCTCTGTGCTCATGATGGAAGCGTTCCCGCGACACCGTCGCGCCGCCGCGCTTTCCGTGATCTATAGCTTTGGAGTGGTGCTGTTCGGCGGCTTTTCGCCGTTTATGGTGGCCTCACTCATCCACGTCACCGGCAATGCGATGACGCCCGCCTGGTATCTGATGGCTGCCAACGCAATCTCGTTGCTCGCGCTCTATCTGTTTCGCGAGGATGCTCGATGCAGCGAGCCCGCGCTTGCCGAAACCGCTGGACGTTGATTAGCCCGCGGCCGACAGGTTGTGCCGCAAGGCGAACGCACGCGCGCGCATGTCTTGCGGACTGATATCGAAAGCGCGCCGAAACGCGCGGCTGAAATCGGACGTGCTCTTGAACCCCAGGCCGTAGGCGATCTCCGTGACCTGAAGCTGCGGGAAACGCACCAGTTCATCGGCCGCCTCACGCAAGCGGCGATTGCGAATGTAGGCCCCAAGGCCACCCTCATGCTCAAACCATCGATAGATCGTCGCGCGCTTTAATTGCAGCGTTTCGACGACGTGAGTCGGTGTCAATTCGGCCTGATGCAGATTGGCCTCCACGAACCGGCGCACACGATTAAGCAACGCGGCCTGCAAGGCAGCGCGGCCCGCGCCCGTCAAGCCGCTGTCGTGGCGGAACGCGGCGAGCAGAAGCTGACCGCCTAGCTCGAAGGTATTGCCGACCTCGTCTGGAGCGAACGTCGACAGGCGCTGGTGAGTGGCGACAAAGTGATCCAGTGCCACACGTGCAAGCGGCGTATTGAACGGGATAATCCGGCCATGCAGCGAATCGCTATCCGGCATGGCCGCGTCGACGACCGGCCTCGGTACGAACAACGTCAACACTCGACAAGCAGGTCGCTCGACGCGAAACGGCTGGTTCATATCGAACGCCACGATCCCCGCCACTGAGCCAGGCGCGCTGCGCTTCTTGCTCATGCCCGTGACGTGACCCGTCTCGCCTTCGAGGTAGAGGTGGAATACGAAGTCGCGGCGTGCGTCAGTGGACACGCGTGCGACCGGGCGTTCGAGCACCATCGCGTCGGTACGGACATCGGTGAACACGGAGTCACCGACTGCATAGAGATCGATATTCGCGCCGAAGCCGTCGGTTAGTTGGCCCCTGGTGGGCGGCACATCGACGGCATGCCCGACCCGCGTGCGCCACGCAATCACCTGCTGGTCCTTCGCAAGCGCCCGTGTGCTGAAACTGCTCGTGCGCAACGAAGCGTTCCGTTCTTCCCTCCGTGATAGCTGAACTGGGGGCATGCGTTGATTCATAGGCTCGAAAAAGTTGCCGGTGCACTGTCGTTTGTGTCGCCTCCGTCTTCACCTTACAAAAAAGATCGATCACGGCGACTACATAACTGAGACGGATGGTAAAGCCTTTCTGAAAAGTCGCAATATCCTTCGGTTGATAAGAAGACCTCAAAAACCGGTTGTTGCGACCGTCCGACAGATTCCTGCGTTTACAGCACATTTTTTGCCAAGAACAGAAATCGGCCATCGCCAAACCGGCTTGATAACGGCTCATGCATCGATTGGCAAGGTAAGTTCCGGGGGCCGTAATGAAAGAAGTAAAAAAACAAGTATTAAACGAACCTGAGAGGTTGCGCTCGGCGAATCTGGCCGACATTGAGCTTGACCATCTGGAGCGCATGGTCCAGTACGTGACGAGCAGCGACGGCATTAAAAATAAAACGCAACTGGATCGTGAGTATTGGGAACGGCGTCTGCGCTCGCTGTTACAGACTCACGATCTGGTCGTTACCCAACGGCGCCGCGTCCTGACCCTGCTCGACCGTCTCGAACGGGAAGCGCTGTTCGCACAGCGTGGGCGTATAGCGATTTAAGCCAGCGAAAGCGTTGATCCAGCGCGTACATCCTTACTTCTAAAGTGCCGCGCGCAAGATAAAGCCGCGCACATCAGTTGGCGTGCGTCGCCTTGTTGCCAAATGTGAATCTCATCAACCGGCCGGGTAACCTGCATCCATAAGGTTCGTGCCCGGCCGTTCCTTTTTCTTTTCTGTTCTCGCGGTTCGCTTGCGCGCCTCGCTCGTTTACGGTACTTTATGCTCACTTATGCTCGATTCATCTAAGTGGATGAAACATCGAGCATGAACCGAGCAAAACCAGGCAGAGACGCATAATGCAAAGAACCCGCCAGGAGGCAGTGGATGGACTACTGCCCGACGAACGCGAACGCCTGATCCTTGAACGGCTGCGCGCACAAGGCCGCGTGCTGGCCTCGGAACTCGCGGCCGAACTCAATACCTCCGAGCACACGGTTCGCCGCCATCTGCGCGATCTCGCTGACGCCGGTCACTGCAAACGTGTCTACGGCGGCGCCCTGCTCGTCTCTCCGGCTGATCGGGCCGCCTCGCAGCGCATCACGGAAGCGGTCGAACGCAAGCAGCGGCTGGCCGTCTGCGCTGCATCGATCGTGCGGCCCAGGCAGGTTATCTTGCTGGATGCGGGTTCGACGAATGTCGCAATTGCCCAGGCCCTTCCAGATCACGCCGAACTCACCGTGATCACGAACTCGCCCGAAGCGTGCTTGCGACTGCTCGATCGCCCGGGTTTCGACGTGATCCTCGTCGGCGGCCGGGTGGGTAAGGACGTGGCGGGCGCAGTCGGCTCGATTGCCTTGCTGCAAATCCAGCAGATCAAGGCTGACCTGTGCTTCCTGGGCGCGTGTGCGCTCGATCCCGAAGAAGGCATCGCCGCCTTCGAAGCAGAAGATGCCGAACTCAAACGCGCCATGGTGAAAGCGAGCGGTCTCGTCGCGATCGCCATGACCTCGGAGAAACTCATGACCGCAGCCCCTTTCGTTGTCGCCCCCGCCTCGGCAATCGACTATCTGATCGTCGAAGCAGATCTCAGCGCCGATCGTCGACGCAAGTTCGCCAAGTCCTGCGACACCGTCCTGGTTGCACAAGCATGAAGCCCATCAAGGAACGAATCGCCACGCTCGCGGTATTTCTCGCCAATGGCTTCGGGATCGGTGCGTGGGCCGTCGAAGTACCGCGCATCAAGGAACATCTCGCACTGAGCGACGCCTCGTTGGGCATTGCGCTATTCGCGTTCGCGCTCGGTGCCATCGTGGCGATGCCACTTGCCGGACGGCTCGCGCCTCGGCTCGGCAGCGGCCGGGCGACCGCGCTGCTCGGCGTGGCCTTCATCGCCGCCTTGCCGTTACCTGCGCTCGCACCCAACTTTGCGCTGCTATGCCTGGTACTCCTTCTGCTTGGCGCCGCGAATGGCGCGCTTGATGTATCGATGAACGGTCATGCCAGCGCCATCGAAACTGTCTGGGGCTCCCCGATCATGTCCTCGTTCCACGCTGCGTGGAGCGCGGGCGGGCTGCTCGGCGCGGCAACCGGCGCGATGATTCAAAAAGGCGGGATCGGGGTGATTGGCGGGCTGCTGATACCCGACGTTTTAATCGGAATCCTTATTTTCTCGGCGGCCGCACTCGCGCTCCGTGATATCGGACCTCGCGCAAAAGCGGGCGGCGGCGGCCTGGCGTTGCCCAGTGCCGGCGTCATGAAGCTGGCAGCGCTCGCGTTTCTTTGCATGATGGTGGAAGGCGCGGTCGCCGACTGGAGTGCGGTGTACTTGCGCTCGGCACTCCACGGCGAGGCGAGCATCGCAGCACTGGGTTATTCCGCGTTCGCGTTTTCGATGGCGGCGTGCCGCATCATTGGCGACGTCTCGGTCCACCGGTTGGGGTCAAGCATGGTGGTGCGGCTCGGCGGTCTGATCGCAGCAGGCGGACTCGCACTCGTGCTGGGCTTTCCGGGCACGGGGACCGCGTGCGCGGGATTCGGGCTCGTCGGCATCGGTCTCGCCAACATCGTGCCGGTCATTTTCAGCTCGGCGGGGCGCTCTACTGCGACGCCTGCGCTGGGCGTCTCGATGGCAGCCACGGCGGGCTATGCAGGCTTCCTGGTGGGACCGCCGATGATTGGATTCGGCGCGGGTTTCGTTGGATTGCGGCTTGCATTGAGCGTGCTGGTGGTGGCCGCGTTGATCGTCTGCGTGTTTGGCGGCAAAGCCGTACGCGGGGTCGGTGCATCGAGAGCGGCAAGCGGGGTTCGCGCTGTGCCGGATGGGTCTTCCGTGGATTAGATTGACGCTCGCTACGAATAGCGCGCCAGAAACATATCGGCAGCCGATTCCGCCACCTGTCGTTGCTCCGCAATACCCAGCGGCGGCTGCCCCATCGTCACCTGTGGCCAGAACGCGAACGCTTTCACGAGGCCCTGCAACTGCAGCGCGGCAAAGAGCGGATCTGTTGTCTTGAGCCTGCCGTCTGCGGCGGCGGCGCGTATCCACACCGTCAAATCTTCCTCGCGCTCGCCCATGCGCGCCACCATATCGCGCGCACGCTCCGGCGAATGAATACCTGCTGCGATCGCCACCCGCGCGAGCGAAAGGAACGCCTCGTCGTTTAGCAGGCTCAGCTTTCTCAACAGTAACTGCAGCAGTTGCGCACGAAGCGGCTCTGAGGACGAGTAAGCGGGCGTTTCTGCTGCGTCGCTCGCGTCCCACAACTGCCGGAGGATCGCGGCGAACAGCGCTTCCTTGCTCGGGAAGTGGTTGTAGACCGTCCGCTTCGACACACTCGCTCTTGCGGCAATGCGGTCCATGCTGGTGGCGTCGAAGCCCGCTGCAAGAAACTCTTCAATCGCCGCGCTGATGACGGCGGCGCGCTTTCGATCGGTCAGGCGGAGGGGGGTATCACTGGTACTCATGGCCAAATTTTACACCAGGCAGTTTACTTTCTCTCGAAATAAAGTACACTGAACCGTCTACTTTGTGCATCGGGACGTCTCATATGGCATCGTTCACCGGTTCTATCCGTCGTATCTTCGGCTTTAGCGCGGCTCGTCGCGGACGTACCTTGTATGCCTCCTCGGCACAGCATGACAGCGAGCGCTTTCGCAATGCGAAGCCCCGCCCCGTCGAAGGCCTGGGCAAAACCTTGAGCATTGCGTGGAATGTCCTGTTCAACAAACCGGACGACACCGCGCCTTCCGGCACACTGCCCGTCGAGACGCTGACGCGCGAGCAACTCGACGCCGCACCGGATCGCAGCCTGTATCGTCTCGGGCATTCCACCATGCTGCTCAAACTGCGCGGTCAGTTCTGGCTGACCGATCCGGTTTTCGCGGAACGCGCTTCGCCGTTTCGGCACGTCGGGCCGAAGCGCTTTCATGCGCCGCCCATCGCGCTGGCTGATTTGCCGCCACTGCGCGGCGTGATCCTTTCGCACGATCACTACGACCATCTGGACCGCGAGACGGTCCTCGCACTCGCCGCCACTACTGGCGTTTTTCTCACGCCGTTGGGCGTGGGCGAGCGTCTGATTGAATGGGGCGTGGACGCGTCGAAGGTCAAGCAATTCGACTGGTGGCAAGGCGTCGAGATCGACGGGGTCTCTTTCACCGCGACGCCCGGCCAGCATTTCTCCGGCCGCAGCCTGTTCGACGGCAACAGCACCTTGTGGGCTTCGTGGGTTATCGTCGATGCCGATCTGCGCGTGTTCTTCAGCGGCGATACCGGCTATTTCGATGGCTTCAAGACCATCGGTGAGCGGCTGGGTCCGTTCAACGTCACACTGATCGAAACCGGCGCCTACGACGCGCAATGGCCGTACGTGCACATGCAGCCTGACGAAACCGTCCAGGCTCACGTCGATCTGCGCGGGCACTGGCTCGTGCCCGTGCACAACGGCACCTTCGATCTGGCGATGCACCGCTGGCAAGAACCTTTTGAGCGCGTGGTCGGGCTCAGCATCGCACGCGGGGTTCCGCTCTCGACACCGCGCATGGGTGAGCGGCTGGATCTGGCCGCGCCGCATCGCGGCGAACGCTGGTGGCGCGAAGTCGCCGAAGCGGTGGACGAACCCAGGACGCCGCGCCGCTGGTTCGCTTGCCGCAATGCGCGTGAAGCGAACTCATAGGGGTCCGTACTAAAGTGCGAATCTCCGGATCTGACACAAGCCGCAGCAAGCCAGCATCTGTGGCCAGTGGCATCCGGAGAACGCTTAAAGCCGCTTAAAGCCGCTTCAAACCGGAAGCACCTACGTCTTGAGCCGATACCCAGTCTTGAAGATCCACGCCACGATGGCGAGAAAAACCGCCAGAAATAGCGCGGTCATGCCAAGACTCACGGCAACATCCACATCGGCCAAACCGTAGAAGCTCCAACGAAACCCGCTCACCAGGTACACGATCGGATTGAACAGCGTCACGACCTTCCAGAACGGAGGCAGCATATTGACCGCATAAAAGCTGCCACCAAGGAACGTTAAAGGCGTGATGATCAGGAGCGGCACGAGTTGCAGCTTTTCGAAACTATCGGCCCAGATACCAATGATGAAGCCAAACAGGCTGAACGTGACCGCCGTCAGCACCAGGAACAGCACCATCCAGAATGGATGCTGCACTTGCAGCGGCACAAACAGCCCGGCAGTGGCAAGAATGATCAGGCCCAGCAGGATCGATTTGGTCGCGGCCGCACCCACATAGCTCACCACGATCTCCAGATACGAGACCGGCGCGGACAACAACTCGTAGATCGTCCCCGTGAAACGCGGAAAGTAGATACCAAACGACGCGTTCGAGATACTTTGCGACAGCAGCGACAACATGATCAGTCCCGGCACGATGAACGCGCCATAACTGATGCCGTCAACTTCCTTGATACGCGAGCCGATCGCGGCGCCAAACACCACGAAATAGAGCGACGTCGAAATCACTGGCGCGATGATGCTCTGCATCAGCGTGCGCCAGGTGCGCGCCATCTCAAACTTGTAGATGGCGCGAATAGCGTAAATGTTCATTGTTCACCTCGTAGCAGGCTCACGAAAATGTCCTCAAGCGAACTCTGCGTGGTTTGCAGATCCTTGAAGCGGATGCCTGCGTCCTCCAGCGCCTTGAGCAGCGCGACGATACTGTTGTGCTCGCGTTCCGTGTCGTAGGTATAGATCAGTTCGTTGCCATCGCTCGCGACCGTGAGGTGATAATCGGCGAGTTGCGCGGGCACCTGCTGCACCGGATGTTCGAGTTGCAATGTCAGCTGTTTCTTGCCGAGCTTGCGCATCAGTTCGGCTTTCCCCTCTACCAGCATGATTTCGCCGCGATTGATCACGCCGATCCGGTCAGCCATCTCTTCGGCTTCGTCGATGTAGTGCGTGGTCAGGATGATCGTCACGCCGCTCGCGCTCAGCGAGCGCACCAGTTGCCACATGTCGCGGCGCAATTCCACGTCAACCCCGGCGGTCGGCTCATCAAGAAACAGGATGCGCGGCTCGTGAGAAAGGGCCTTGGCAATCAGCACGCGACGCTTCATGCCGCCTGAGAGCGTGATGATCTTGTTGTTGCGTTTCTCCCAGAGCGACAAGTCCCTGAGCACCTTCTCGATATAGGCGGGG
>FTKM01000012.1_pt2 | contig 15063 bp, 11 predicted proteins | sample 1658051 | NCBI WGS metagenome assembly FTKM01 (sample SAMEA3914794, study PRJEB12502) | metagenome | biome: forest; material: soil | place: Canada | collected 2011-07-05 | depth 0.1 m | reverse complement strand
CGAAGTGCGCTCGCTCGCGCAACGCAGCGCGCTATCGGCCAAAGAGATCAAGGAACTGATTGAGACATCGACCGGGCGCGTCGACAGCGGTGCGGCGCTCGCCGAACGGGCTGGTCAGACGATGGCCGAAGTCACGCAGGCGGTGCGGCGCGTGACCGACATCATGGGCGAAATCTCTGCTGCATCGCACGAACAGAGTAGCGGTATCGAACAGGTGAACCGCGCGGTCTCGCAGATGGATGAGGTGACCCAGCAGAATGCCGCGCTGGTCGAACAGGCCGCTGCTGCGGCGGCGTCGATGGCAGACCAGGCGCGCGAACTCAAGGCCGCCGTGGCCGTGTTCGCGCTCGAGGCTCGTCACATCTGAACCCGCGTTGCCGCAGTGCTCCCACGACAGCGCTTGCCAGGGCCTGGCGCTCTCCGTACACTCGCGCGTAAATTAAACCAGCCGTTCCAGAAAGCAGCGTGCAGAAGACGTCCGGTTCGTCGCCCGCGCCTGCAATAAAAACACCGACAGAGGAGAACCCCCGCCATGGCCAATTCGTATTTCCCTCGCTGGCGCACGCAGCCAAGCGCCGCTGAAGGCCGCATCGTCAGCACCGATGAGCGGCTCGCATGGCCGCAGATGTTCGCCATGGGCATCCAGCACGTGGTGGCCATGTTCGGCTCGACGGTGCTCGCACCGCTGCTGATGGGCTTCGATCCGAACCTGTGTATTTTCATGTCCGGCGTCGGTACGTTGCTGTTCTTCCTGGTGGTGGGTGGTCGCGTGCCGAGCTACCTTGGTTCGAGTTTCTCGTTCATCGGGCTCGTGATCGCCGTGACAGGTTATGCCGGCCACGGCCCCAATCTGAACATTCCGGTCGCGCTGGGCGGCATCATCGCGTGTGGTGTGGTGTACGCAATCATCGGGCTGATCGTTTCGGCGGTCGGCACAAAATGGATCGAGACGCTGATGCCACCGGTCGTCACGGGTGCGATTGTCTGCGTGATCGGACTGAACCTTGCGCCGATCGCCGTGAAAGGCGTGAGCGGCAGCAACTTCGACTCGTGGATGGCGCTGGTCACCGTGCTGTGTGTCGCGGCCGTCGCGGTGTTTGCGCGCGGCATGGTGCAGCGCCTGCTGATTCTGGTGGGCCTGCTGATCGCATATGTGATCTACGCCATCGTCACGAACGGTCTTGGCATGGGTAAGCCGATCGACTTCGCCATCGTTGCGAATGCCGCCTGGTTTGGCATGCCGCATTTCACTGCGCCGACATTCAACGTGCAGGCCATGGCCCTGCTTGCGCCGGTCGCGGTCATCCTCGTGGCGGAAAATCTCGGCCACATCAAGGCCGTGAGCGCGATGACGGGCCAGAATCTTGATGGCTATGTGGGTCGTGCCTTCATTGGCGATGGTCTCGCCACGATCCTCTCCGGATTCGCCGGTGGCACCGGCGTCACCACTTACGCAGAAAATATCGGCGTGATGGCCGTCACCAAGATCTACTCGACGCTGGTGTTCGTGATAGCCGCCGTGATCGCTCTGGTGCTCGGCTTCTCGCCTAAGTTTGGCGCTGTGATCCAGACGATTCCTGGGCCGGTGCTGGGTGGCGTGTCGATTGTGGTGTTCGGGCTGATCGCTGTCACAGGCGCGCGTATCTGGGTCGTCAACAAGGTGGACTTCTCGGACAATCGCAACCTGATCGTCGCCGCCGTCACTCTGGTGCTTGGCGCGGGCGATTTTTCGCTGAAACTGGGTGGCTTTGGACTCGGCGGAATTGGCACTGCAACGTTCGGCGCCATCATTCTGTACGCGTTGTTGCGCCGTAAGCCGGCTCAACAGCCGGCGGCTTAGGCGGATCAGGCGGTCTTCGCGCGACCGCGCGTAATCAACGCGTTCTCGGACAGATCCACTTCCCGCATCAGTTTGCTGAGCGTTTCGTCGTTGATCTTCTGGGCATTGCGTAGCGATACCAGCACCGCGCGCTCGGAGCGCATCGCCGCCAGTTTCATCTGGAATTCGAGCGCCTCCGCGCGACGGGCCATCTCGCTTGGTGCGGTCTTCTCGTCACCAAGGGTGGCGAGACGCCGACGGTAAATATCCATCACCCGGGCCGTCACATCCGTCGCATAGGCGGCCGCCGCTTCGTCGAGATCAGCGGTGGCCGTTTCGTGCAACTGGTCGATGGCCCGAATCGCGGCCTGCGCGGCAAGTTTCCGCGCCAGGCGCTCTTCTGCCGCATGCGGATCGCGGCCGCGCCGCCAGCCGCGCAGTAGCAGCGGCAATGCAACCACGGCGACCACCAGCGACAGCAGAATCACGCCCGAAGCGATAAAGATGGCGAGATCCCGGCCAGGCAACGGCACGCCGTCCGGTAGCGTTTCAGGCAGCGAGAGAATGCCGGCCATCGTCACTGCACCCCGCACGCCTGCCACCGTGGTGACTGAGACGGTCCGCAGGCCCGGCACCGCGCTGGTAAGCCCGCGCTTCGCGGCACCGCGGCTCGCATACCAGCGCAACAGCCAGACCCACACAAAACGCAGCGCATACAGCGCCACGGCCACGGCCGCAATGTAGCCAATCAACAGAGCCATCTGCTTGTTGCTGGTTTCGTGCGCGTTGATCAGCGCGCGGCCGAGAATATGCGGAAACTGCAGACCGAGCAGGATGAACACCATACCGTTGAAGATGAATTCGATCATCGTCCAGGTGCTGGTGGTGCGCACCCGCGAGGCCACCGGCCCGATGTTCGCGATGCTGGTGTAGTTCATCATCATGCCGGCGGCCACCGCGGCGAGAATCCCCGACCAGCCGAAATGCTCGGCAAACAGATACGCGGCAAATGGGATCAACAAGGTCATCACAACGCCCGGCGCTGGATCACCGTCTTCGCTGACGCTCAGGAAGCGCGCCGACACCGCGCTGAAGAGCCAACTGACCGCCGCACCTGTCGCGAGGCCGCCCGTGGCAATGATCACGAAGCTTAGCGACGCGTCGCGCAGCGAAAACACGCCGGTCAAGGCGGCCGCGATCGCGAACTTCAACGCCACGAGACCCGAGGCGTCATTCATCAGCGCTTCGCCTTCGAGAATGTGCATCAAGTTCGCCGGAATCCGGTCCTTGCCGACGATGCCGGTCAGCGCGACCGCATCCGTGGGCGATAGCACGGCTGCCAGCGCGAAAGCGACCGGCAACGACATTTCCGGCGCGAGTGCATGGATGAAGTAGCCGACCGCGACCACCGTCATGAAGACGAGGCCGAGCGCCAGCAGCAGGATCGCGCGGCGCGCCATGAAAAATTCGCGCTTCGGGATGCGCCATCCGTCCGCGAACAGCAACGGCGGAATAAAGAGCATCATGAAGATTTCCGGATCGAAGGTGACGTGCAGCCTGAGCCGTGGCCACGCGAGCAACGCGCCAAGGGCGATTTGAACGAGTGGCAACGGCAGCTTGAACGGCAGCACGCGGGTGCCGATTCCGGAGACGGCCACCGCTAGCAGGAGGATCAGAACGGTGAAGACTATTTCCATCTGGATCGTTTTATCGGAGTCGGTGGTTGCTGACCCCATGATGGCGGAACACCCACTGGGCAGCAGTCTGAAAGTTTAGCCTGAGGCGGCGGGACGCTGTCGAGCGGCTTACGGCTGCGACCTTGGCAAGCAGCAAATCTGACCGCCCAGTGAGGGCGGCACGCGCACCGTTTCGGTGCATCATGCGCCTTCAGGCGACGCAAGAAGCTTTAGTCGGTGCAGCGGTACATGCAAATTTCGTTTGAACGTGCGCCACCGTGCGCATGGAGCTTGCTTAAGGAGTGGAGAAGACGCACATTTTGAGAGATGGCGCCGTGGTTGTTCGCCTCCGCGATCGGACCGGCCCAGCTTTCGCGTGAGAGGGATGCATGACGATTGCGCAACAGGAAAGAACGAACACCGCGCCGCCGCACGGCTTCGAAGTCAGTGTGACTTCGGGCCTTGAACGGTACTCGGTACGACATGGGGAGCTGGAGCTGACGAGCGTGTTCCAGCCCATCTTCAGCTTGTCGCACATGCGCGCGGTTGGCTATGAGGGTTTGCTGCGCGCCCACGACGCGCTCGACCGGCCAGTGTCGCCGCTGGACGTGTTCGGGCAGGCCGCGCGAGTGGGCGATGTGCTGCAGGTGGACCGCCTCGCCCAGGCGTTGCATCTGGAAAATTTCAGGGTGCTAGGCGCGGAGAAGGAGTGGCTGTTTCTGAACGTACATCCCGGCGCGCTAACTGATCCGTATCACGCCGCCGCGCTGCTCGCGAATCTGCGACGGCTCGATTTGCCACCTCGACGCATCGTGCTCGAAGTACTCGAACAGCGCGCCGAAGATCTGGAGCGTCTGGCCGAAGCCGTGCGCCGCTTCCGTGAACTGGGCTTCCTGATCGCGCTGGACGACTTCGGCGCGGGGCATTCGAACGTCGAACGGATCTGGCAACTGAATCCGGATATCGTGAAACTCGATCGCGTCATGCTCTCGCATGCCGCACATCGCGCCGATATGGCGACGATCCTGCCGGGGCTGGTGGCGCTGCTGCACGAGGCGGGCAAACTGGTGCTGATCGAAGGGGTGGAGACCGAGCATGAGGCGCAGATGGCGCTCGCCTGCGACGCCGACTTTGTGCAGGGCTTCTTCTTTGGGCGGCCGAACCCAGGCTCAGCGGACGGCGCTCAGGCCGCCACCTGCATCAGCGAAGTCACCGAGCGCTACCGGACCCAAACCGAGGCGCGCGAGCGCCGCAATGCAAGTCGTCTTGCGCCGTATATCCGCGCCTTTGAGCGGGCGGCAGAGCGACTGGCTTCGGGCGAAGCGCTTGACGAGGTGTGCTGGAATTTTCTCGCGCTCGACCACGCGGCGCGTTGCTTTCTACTAGATGCCAAAGGCCGCCAGGCGGGACGCAACGTGGTGCTGCGCGCAGACCGCGCGGCCCACGAGACGCGCTTCTTGCCGCTCGCCGATGCGCAGGGCGCGAACTGGCTGCGCCGCCCGTACTTTCGCGCGGCGATCAGTGCGCCGGAACGCGTACATGTGACGCGGCCGTATCTGTCGATCAACGAGGCGTTGCCATGCGTCACCTTGTCGGTGGCGACGCATGTTGGTGAGCAGACGTGCGTGCTGTGCGGCGATATTGATTGGGTGGATGAAGAGCGGTTCTGACATCATGTCGGTTTTCACGACGCACTTGTGTGGCCGACATGTCTCAATCATCCGTTTTGCTGGAAGTCATTGCCACAACCGTTGCCGATGCGCGGCTCGCCGTACAGGCCGGTGCTGACCGGCTTGAATTAATCACCGCAATGGGCGAAGGCGGTCTGACGCCGAGCCTGGGATTGATCGAGGCAGTGGTTGCTGACGCGGGCTGTCCCGTCAACGTGATCGTGCGTCCGCACAGCCGCAACTTCGTATTCGACGCCGACGACTATTCAGTGATGCTGCGTGACGTGCGAGCGGTCAAAGCGGCGGGCGCACACGGCGTCGTGATCGGGATGTTGACGCCGGACGGTGAAATCGACCGCGAGGGTCTCGCCCGGGTCATTGATGCGGCAGAAGGTCTCGCCATCACTTTCCATCGTGCCTTTGACGAAACACGCGACCAGCGCCGCGCGCTCGACGTGCTGCTTGGCTTTGACGCCGTGACGAATGTACTGACCTCAGGTGGCAAGCCCTCGGTGCTCCACGCTGAAGCAACGATCCGCGCGTTGGTAGCGCAGGCCGAAGGCTCGCATTGCACGGTGCTGGCCGGCGCAGGGCTCACCGTCGAAGCGGTGGCCGGATTTGTGCAAGCCACCCAGGTCAAGGCGGTGCACTTTGGGTCAGGCGTGCGGAGAGACGGAAACGCGATGGCGCCGGTGGACCCGCAACGGGTGTCGCGCGTCAGGTCGCTGCTGGATGAGGCGTAGCCCACCTACACAGGATGGGCCGCCGTAAAGTTCTTGAACGCGGTGTAGGCCAGTCGCTTCGTCGTTCCGTCCGTTTCGATCAGCCCGAAATCGTCGCTCGAAGCGGCGCTGATCAACTCGTACATCATGATCGACTGCAGGTTGTACTGCGAGCGCACTGAGTAGTATTCGTTCAGTCTGCCGGTCACGTATGACGCCTGACCCGCTGCCGAATCGCTTGGTACGAAGCCCCATTCGGTCAGCCAGATGGGCAGACCAAATGATTGCGCGAGAATCTCGAGCACATTGATGTTGCCGTTCGCGCCGGCGCCCTGAATGTCGCCCGAGCTTTCGTACCAGTGATACATCGTGACATCCCAGCGCACCGGAGTTGCGCCGCTCACACCGTTTGATGAACCATCCGGTGTGATGCCGTTCCACAGCATTTGCAGTGCGGGATAAGCGAGTGGCACACCGACGTCGATGCCGCACTGGATGGTGGGGTCGACCGATTTCACACCGTCGATCATGCCGCGAATCACGCCGCGATAAGCCGGCCAGTAGGCCGGGTTGAAATCGGCGAATGAGTTTCCCGGCGGCGTGCTGACGAGACCGCCCGCATCGAGTTCATTGCCGCACTCGATGTACTTCACCAGTCCCTTGAGCGGTGTCGCCACCGACACGGCGAGCTGAAAGCCGAGGTTGTAGGCATCGGTCTCGGTCCCCGACTGGTTAAGGTAGACCGGGAGCATGCAAGGCAGGATCGATACGCCGCTGTTGGCGAAGGCGCCCGTCAATATATTCGCGAGCAACTGCGCGTCGTTCTGGTCGTAGACGTCGGCGCGATAGTTCGTCACGCCCAAGTCTTGCAGCAGCGCCAGTTGCTCGGCGGGCGTGACTGTCGCGTATACGCCCGAGGTGTACGCCATATGGCCGTTCATGCCATAGAAGAACGATGTAGCAGGCGGGCTGCTGGTGCCGGAAGTACCCGAAGTACCCGAAGTAGTCGTAGTGCCGCTGGTGTTCTGCGTGCCGCTGCTTCCAGTGGTTGAGTCACTGGCCGTGGTCGTGCCGGTCGAATTGGCGCTGCTGGTATTGGTGCTCGTGCTGGACGGATTGCTGCTGGCGCTGGTATTGGGGCTCGTCGATGCGCCTGCTCCAGAAGCGCCTGCGCTGCCACCACCGCCACCGCATGCCGTTAAAGCGAGAGAGCCCGCACCCGCAAGCAGCCCGCTCAAAAACTTGCGCCGCGATGCCGGCGCATCTGCAACACGGGATGGCAGCATGCCCGCGCGCGCGAGCAGAAATGCGGTATCGATGGGCGTGCGAACGCGGTCATCCCGTGACATTGTTAGTCATCCTTATTCAATCTGAACATGCGACGCACGGACGTGCGTCTGCCTTCAGGTAAAAACGGGTAAGGAATGACGTCGATGCAGGTTCGCGGGTGTGATGGCGATATCGACGCGTTGCGCAGCTCCTGGCCGGGCTGCGGCATGGCGGTTGCATGCGCGTCGTATCGCCGATGGCCATGCTTCGCATTGGCCGGCGTCTTTCCGTCGATGCCTCTATAACGGCAAGTTTCGCGATTGCTTGAGCGGGAGAATTATTCGGACGCGGCGGTGCGTTCCGTTGCGGCGATACAGTCGCGACCGTTGTCTTTCGCGAGGTAAAGCTGCGTGTCAACGAGATTGATGAACTCGATCGTCCCGCTGTGATCGGTCGGGATAGTGGTGCCGACCCCGAAGCTCGCCGTCACGATCTGCCTGAACGGTGAGCGTTCATGCGGTATTGCCGCCGAGGTGAGCAGGTTGCGGCACCGCTCGGCAATCCGCATCGCGGCATCTGCGGTGGTGTTCGGTAACAACAACACAAACTCTTCGCCACCGAAGCGGCCCAGAAAATCGTCCTGCCGCAGCGCAGCCTTCAGTGTGTCGGCGACGCCCTTGAGGCAAGCATCGCCATGAACGTGTCCGTAGTAGTCGTTGTATGACTTGAAGAAGTCGATATCGATCATGATCAGCGACAGCGGCTGTTTGCCAAGCCGTGCGGCATCCCATTCGTGTTGCATGACCGTGTCGAACTTGCGGCGATTGCCGACGCCGGTCAAGCCGTCCTTGAAGGACAGGTCCTCGAGTTCGCGCTGCAATTGTGCGAGCTTCGCCTCAGTTTTCTTGCGTTCGCTGATATCGAACATGAAGCCCACCAGCGCCTCCACGTCGCCCTGCGCGTTGCGCACGACGTGCACGACATCGCGCAGCCAGACATAACCACCGTCGCTTGTCAGCGCGCGGTAGTCGGCCTCGTGGTCGTAGCCGGCTTTTGACTGCGCGACGCAAAACTCGACCACCTTGTCGCGATCATCCGGGTGCATACGGCTTGCCCAATCCTGCACCGTCTTCCAGCTAGACGGCGCCCAGCCGAGCAACGCCTCGATCTGCGGACCGATGTAGGCAAATTCCATCGTGTTCCAATCGATCTTCCACGGAATTGCGCGGGTCGATTCGAGCAGCGTCTTGTAGACCGCGGCATCGTGGACGAGATGCGCGGCGCTGTCACCGGCATTGGCCGGTTCATCATGCCGCAGAAATTCGGCGCCGGACGCGCCAGGCAAGCTGTCGTTGTTGTTCATGGGCGAGCGGGTATTCGTGTGACGTTGACGGCCCAGGTTGGCGCTTCGGGTCTCCCTGATGTTTACGGCCACAAGGGTATGTGACTTAAGGATCGCATGACCCATGCCCCACGGCAAAGTAAAGCCCGGAGGCAACAACTTGTGGGTAAAAGTCAGCCCAAAGTTGCGCGTCCGTTCGCCCGTTTAAAACTTCAGTTCACCGTGTTTAGGTGCCGCGCTTAGTTCACCACGTTTACTTCGCCACGCTCACTTCACCACGCTCACTTCACCACGTTTACTTCACCACGCTCACTTCGCCACCACCACCGGAATCCCCCGCAGCGTTCCCGCGCCCTTTACTTCCTCCAACGCCTGTTTGACCGCCGCGCCGGTCGCCGCTTCAATTTGCAGACGCGCCGCCAGTTCGCGCTCGCTGCGCTTCACGCCAGCCAGATTCGCCAGCTTCACATGTCCGTAGCCCCGCACGCGTGCGTGCAGGTCGGCGAGCTTGACGACTTCTTCGGCATTGTTTGCATCGAGCTTCGCCAGCGCGCGCTGCAGCGTCAATTCATAGTCGTTGGCGAGTTCACGTTCCATCTTGCGTTCGAGCGAGCGGCCGAACGGATCGAGCATCGTGCCGCGCAGTCCGCGGAATCTCGCCATGACGCCGAGCACCGGCCACATCCATTGGCCGAAAGTCTTCTTGACTGGCTTTGCACCCTGCTGGGCACGCGCGAGAGCAGGTGGCGCGAGATTGAACTTGATGCCGAAGTCCTTGCCCGCCACGCCTTCGAATTGCGCTTCAAGGGACGCGCGGAATGCGCCGTCGGTGTGCAGGCGGGCCACTTCGTATTCGTCCTTTACTGCCAGCAGACGGTAAAACGTCGTTGCCACCGCACGCGTGAGACGCTCGCCGGTTACGTCGCCAAGTCCGGCTTCGGCACGACGCGTTGCATCTACCAGAGAGCGATAGCGCTGCACGTAGCGTTCGCCGCCATACGCGTCCAGTCGTGCTTCGCGATGCGCGATCAGCTGGTCGAGTGTCTCGACACGCACGGCATCTTGCACGGTATGGCGCGCCTGCCACAGCGATTCGAGCGCCGCTGGATCGGCCGCAGCCAGTCGGCCCACCGAGAAGGCCAGTTGATTCATCTGCACTGCGACGTTATTCAGTTCGATTGCTCGCATCATCGCGCCGAACGACACCGGCACCAATCCAAGCTGCCATGCAAAGCCGAGCATCAGAATGTTTGCGCCGATCGTGTCGCCGAGGAAGCGCGTCGCGAGTGCCTGCGCATCGCAAGTCGACATGCGTTCTTCGCCAGCCGCGTGACGCATCTTGTCGATCAGGGCGTCAGCATGCAGGTTGGCATCCGGGTTTTGTACGAAGGTCGCGTTCGGGATTGCATGCGTATTCACAACGATGCGTGTGCGGCCGTGACGTACCGTCTGCAGCGCATCGGAACTTGCACCGACCACCATGTCACAGGCGAGCAGCACGTCGGCCTGCTGGGTGTCGATACGCACCTGGTGGAGCCACTCATCGCGTGCCGCGAAGCGCACGAACGACAACACCGAGCCGCCTTTCTGCGCAAAGCCCATGAAGTCGAGCACCGACGCACTCTTGCCTTCCAGATGCGCGGCCATGCTGATCAACGCACCCACCGTAACGACGCCTGTTCCGCCCACACCGGTGATCAGGATGTCGTACGGCGCGGCATCGAGCTGCGTGGTGGGCAAAGGCAGCGCTTCGACGCGCGCAGCCAGCGCCGCTGCATCGAAGGCCGCGCCCACGGCCTTTTTCAGCTTGCCGCCTTCGATCGTCACGAAGCTCGGGCAAAAGCCGTTGACGCACGAGTAGTCCTTGTTGCATGACGACTGGTCGATGCGCCGCTTGCGACCCAACGCCGTTTCAACCGGCTCGACCGACAGGCAGTTCGATTGCACGCCGCAGTCGCCGCATCCTTCGCAGACTTCCTCGTTGATGAACAGGCGCTTGTCCGGGTCGGGGAACTCGCCTTTCTTCCTGCGGCGGCGCTTCTCGGCCGCGCAGGTCTGATCGTAGATCAGCACGGTAACGCCGTCGGTGTCGCGTAGTTCGCGTTGCACGGCATCGAGTGCACTGCGATGGTGGAACGTGGTGCCTTGCGGAAACTGTCCATGATGGCCGTCGTACTTTTCCGGCTCGTCGCTCACCACGACGAAGCGCGAAACGCCTTCCGCCTCCACCTGCCGCGCGATCTGGGGCACCGAAATGCTGCCGTCGACCGGCTGGCCGCCCGTCATGGCCACGGCGTCGTTATAGAGAATTTTGTAGGTGATGGTCGCTTTGGCCGCGACCGCCTGGCGGATGGCCAGAATGCCAGAGTGAAAGTAGGTGCCGTCACCGAGATTCTGGAACACGTGACGCGTCTTCGTGAACATCGAATGCGAGGCCCAGTCGACCCCTTCGCCACCCATCTGGATAAGGCCCGTCGTATCACGCTCCATCCATGAGGCCATGAAGTGGCAGCCAATCCCAGCCTGCGCGATCGATCCCTCGGGCACTTTCGTCGAGGTGTTATGCGGGCAGCCCGAACAGAAGTACGGAGTGCGCTTCACAGCATCCGCCTCATTGGACAGAATCTGCGGCGCGACCAGATCGACTACCCGTTCACGGCGATCGAGCGCGGGCTTGTGCCGCGCGAGCCAGTTCGCAAACACAGGCAGGATGCGCGAGGGCCGCAACTCACCGAGTGCCGACAGCAGCATGGCGCCATCTTCCGCATGCTTGCCGATCACCACCGGTCGCGCGCCGACTTGCCGGTTGTATAGATAGTCCTTGATCTGCTGTTCAATGACCGGACCTTTTTCCTCGATCACGAGCACTTCCGAGAGACCCGCCACGAACGCATCGATGCGCGTCATCTCCAGCGGAAATGACAGACCGACCTTATAGATCCGCACGCCAGCCGCTTCGAGATCGTCAACCGTGAGGTCGAGGCGGCGCAGCGCCTCCATCAGATCCAGATGCGCTTTACCGCACGTGACGATACCGACGTTTGCATTCGGGCTCGGCGCAATCCATTTGTCGATGCTGTTCGTGCGCGCGAAATGGCGCACGGCGTCGAGCTTGGCGGCGAGCCGTGACTCGATGGTGAGGCTCGGCAGATCGGGCCAGCGGTTGTGCAGACCGCCGGCGGGTCCATGAAAATCCTGTGGCGCTTCCCATTGCGTTTGCAACTTGTCGAGGTCCACGGTCGAGCCGGATTCGACGGTCTCCGAAATGGCCTTGTAGCCCACCCATGCGCCGGAGAATCGCGACAGCGCCCAACCGTACAGACCGAACTCAAGCATGTCGGCGACATTCGACGGATTCACGACCGGCATATGCCAGGCCATCAACGCGAAGTCGCTCTGATGCGGCATCGACGACGACACGCAGCCGTGGTCGTCACCGGCCACCACCAGCACACCGCCATGCGGCGACGAGCCATATGCGTTGCCATGCTTGAGCGCGTCGCCCGCGCGGTCCACGCCCGGGCCTTTGCCGTACCACATCGCAAACACGCCTTCGACGGTGCGCTCCGGGTCCGATTCGACGCGCTGCGTGCCGAGTACGGCCGTGCCGCCGAGTTCCTCATTGATCGCGGGCAGAAAGCGGATGTCACTCGCCGCGAGCAGTTTTTTTGCCTTCCACAACTGCTGGTCGACCATGCCGAGCGGCGAACCGCGATAGCCGCTGATAAAGCCGGCGGTGTTCATGTCACGGCGCTTGTCGAGCGCGCGCTGCATCAACGCAAGGCGCACCAGCGCCTGCGTGCCGGTCAGAAAAATGCGGCCGCGTGTGGCGGTGAGGTTATCCGAAAGCTTGTAATCGGCGAGGGCGGGCGTGCCGTCGATGGGCAGGCGAGCTGTCATTGTGAGTCTCCGTTGTTATGCCTTCGCGCGGGCGTGTGCTGACCGAAAGGTGAGGGCCAAACCGCGACGCTTCGAAAGAGACTCTATTTTTTAACGCCGATTGGAGAATATTTTTGCTAGTTTGCACCCCATAACGCGTAAAGAAGCGAAGTGCTACGCGATTTTGTCCTGTTTGAGGCGGATTTTCGCGGCGCGGCCTGGATTACCGGATTGAAAGCGACGAGCGCACTACTTTTCACAGCGACGTCCGCTCGCCGCGCGCACAACATTGAGTTACGCTGAAGAACCCGTATTTCCCAGCGAGCCGCCCATGAAACTCTATTACTGGCCGAAAACGCGAGCCTTTCGTGCGCTGTGGATGCTGGAAGAAATCGGCGCGCCTTACGAGCTGGTGCGCGTGAACATTCGGGCGGGCGAGCAGGGCGCCCACGACTTTTGCCGCGTTAATCCCATGACGAAGCTGCCCGCGCTCGATGACCACGGCGTGCAGGTGGCGGAGTCGGGTGCCGTGCTGTTGTATCTGGCGGACCGGTTTCCCGGCGCAAAGCTGGGCGCCGCGCTGGACGATCCGTTGCGCGGCCGTTTCCTGCAGTGGCTGTTCTTCACACCCGGTTGCCTCGAACCGGCCATGGCCGAAAAAATCGTCGGCTCGGCCGGCAATACCTTCAGCTTTGGTTGGGGCGACTTCGAGCGCGTCAAGCATGCCGTCGAAAGCGCGCTGGAAGAAGGGGAGTGGCTTCTCGGCGAACGTTTCACCGCCGCGGATCTGCTACTGGCAGGAACGCTGCAGATCGCATTCATGGCGAAGCTGCTTGAACCGAAAGGCGTGATCGGCGATTACGTCGAGCGTGCTGTCTCGCGCGAAGCGCATGTGCGCGCGGTGGCCGTCGAACAGCGCGAGCTGGCTGCATTGAAGCATTGAAATGACGTTTTCAAGCAGAGCGGGCGCGTTGAACGAAGCGCCTGTTTCCGCAACGCCAGATGCAGCCGTTCAGCCAGCCACCTTCGGGCGCGGCTTGACGGCTTCCGAAGGCGACATTGGGGTGAGCGGCACAACGTCATGGAAATTCGCGTAGTCGACATGGGTCACGCCGTCTTCTTCGTGGATCAGATCCACATAGGCATGCTGCCAGCGGATATCCGAGGCGCTCCACGCATAGCGCGCCTGCATGGTCTGTGAAGTGGTTTCGTCGGAGCCTTCGATGGTGACCAGCAAGGATGCGCCGCTTGCTGTGAGCGTTTCGGCAGTTTCGCCAAACAGCGGGCTGCTTTCGTCGATCACGTGCATCATGACCCAGCTCAGCAGGAACAGGGGTTGATGGTCTCGCACCAGCTTCAGATCGTAGATTTTTAAGGACGTGAAGCCTTCGATGGTGGTCTCGCGACGCATCATCCGCATCTTGGCATGGGCTTCGGCGATCACGTTCTGGCGCGCGTTGGCGGCCCGCATCGCGAGGGTCATGCGACCGTCGAGGGGCCGTACGATTGCGTGGCGCGCAAACATGATCATGGCGCGGGGCCGTGAGAAGCGCGCAAAAATCAGACCGGTCGCCAAGGCGATGCCCGACATCCCGACAAAAATTTCCAGCGTGGCGATCAGATGGCCGTACAGCGTTTGCGGATGCATGTCGCCATAGCCGACCGTGGCGAGCGTTTCGACGCTGAAGAAAAACGCGCCCATGAATTCGGGCGGGTATTGATTGGCGATGGGCTTGGTGCCCAGCATGTACAACGATGCGAAGACAGTGTTGAGCAACAGGAATAGAAGCGCGAGCGAAACGAAGAACGTCGGCCACCTCACCACCAGTGCACGGTGATACAGATCCTGCCAGAAGCGCATGGAAATGCCATGCACGTACACCACGCGCGAGTTCAGCTCCACCCGGTGGCCACGCAGGCCCGCGTACTTTCGCGCTGAGCTTCCGGTCTGGCCAGTGGCGGTGGTGCGATCTGATGAGTCAAGGGCCATTGCGCGTTCGTGAACATGAAAACGCGCAAAGCGTAGCATGCCTTAACGGTTTTGGCGCTCTGTGGCAGCGCTAGATCTGCGTGAAATAAACCGGCATGGAAGAAGTCACGGGAACGTGCGCGGCTTCGGAATCCCCGCGCCATGCTCAATATCTGCAACGGCCTGACGGTGCGCTGCTTCTATGGCTTCGGTTTCGTTCGGAAATCCGGCGTCCCCGCCGACTGTGGTCCACACCTGCACCGGGTGGTCGCGATGGCGGATTTCATACTCCGCGTCCCAGCGCGCGCCTTGCAGTTCGAGCGGGCGCACATGGATCGCATACACGCCGTAGAGGAAGAGCTGATCGGTCATCTTCGCCTCCTGCCGGTTGATTCGGAAAAGGCGTCGCACGCAACGGATCATGACCCGCGCTCGCGGCGCGCGGTGTGCCTAGAATTCGATTTCGCCGAGGATGCGGTGGGCCAGCGCTTTCGCTTCTTCAAGCGCCTCTTCCTCAGTGGCCGAGGTGGCCTCGACTTCGTAGACGGTGTTCTCCGGCTCGCCGCCCTCGTCACGTGCGAGCGCGACGATACCCCGGAACTGTTGTCCACCCTCTACGGGAACCACCGAGGCGGTGGCCGTGTAGAGGCCTTTGGTATAGGTGACGTCCTCCATGATGCTTCTCCTTCGAGGGGGAGATTCCATCGTAGCACGCCG
>FTKM01000273.1_pt2 | contig 15089 bp, 11 predicted proteins | sample 1658051 | NCBI WGS metagenome assembly FTKM01 (sample SAMEA3914794, study PRJEB12502) | metagenome | biome: forest; material: soil | place: Canada | collected 2011-07-05 | depth 0.1 m | reverse complement strand
CGATCGGCAAGACCGATGCCGCACACGTCAAGGACGTGCTGATGGAAGCGGCGGTGAGCACGATCATCGACTGCGAAGACTCGGTGGCAGCGGTCGACGCGGACGACAAGGTTCAGCTCTATCGCAACTGGCTCGGCCTGATGAATGGCGATCTCGCCGAAGCGGTCACGAAGAACGGCAAGACCTTTACGCGCCGTCTGAACGCCGATCGTGAGTACACCGGCGCAGATGGCTCGCCAGTGAAGCTGCATGGCCGCTCGTTGCTGTTTATCCGCAATGTTGGCCATCTGATGACCAACCCGGCGGTGCTCGATCGCGACGGGAGCGAGATTCCGGAAGGCATCCTCGACGCAGTCATTACATCGCTGTGCGCGCTGCACGATCGCCAGCACAAGCTCAACTCGCGTACCGGCTCGATCTATATCGTCAAGCCCAAGATGCATGGCCCGGCGGAAGTCGCGTTCGCGAGCGAACTGTTCGCACGCGTCGAAGACCTGCTGGGACTTGAGCGCAACACGATCAAGATGGGCATCATGGACGAGGAACGCCGCACCAGCGTGAACCTCGCCGCGTGTATCGCGCAGGCGTCGGAGCGTGTGGCCTTCATCAATACCGGCTTCCTCGATCGCACCGGCGATGAGATGCACACGGCCATGGAAGCCGGCCCGATGCTGCGCAAGGGCGACATGAAATCCGCCGCATGGATCAGCGCCTACGAGCGCAGCAACGTGCTGGTGGGTCTCGCCGCGGGCCTGCGTGGCCGCGCACAGATCGGCAAGGGCATGTGGGCCATGCCGGATCTGATGCATGCCATGCTGGAGCAGAAGATTGCGCATCCGAAGGCCGGCGCGAATACGGCGTGGGTGCCCTCCCCGACCGCTGCCACGCTGCATGCGCTGCACTATCACCAGGTGGACGTGCAAGCGGTGCAGCAGGAACTGGAAAAAGTCGATCTGGCAAGCGTGCGCGATGAACTGCTCAACGGCTTGCTGACCATTCCGGTGGTCGAGGCTGCGAAGTGGAACGCCGACGAAATCCGTCAGGAGGTCGAGAATAACGCGCAAGGCATTCTGGGTTACGTGGTGCGCTGGGTCGATCAGGGCGTCGGTTGTTCGAAGGTGCCAGACATCAACAATGTCGGCTTGATGGAAGACCGCGCCACGCTGCGTATTTCCAGCCAGCACATCGCCAACTGGCTGCATCACGGCGTAGTGACGCGCGAACTGGTGCAGGAAACGTTCGAGCGTATGGCGAAGGTGGTGGATCAGCAGAATGCGGGCGATCCTGACTACCAACCGATGGCGCCAGATTTCGACGCTTCGCTCGCATTCAAGGCGGCGTGCGCGCTGGTGTATGAAGGGCGTCAACAGCCGAGCGGCTATACCGAGCCGTTGCTGCACAAGTTCCGGCTGGAAGTGAAGAAGGCTTGATGCAGTGGGGTGAATCAAGCCCCTGGGCATGACAGCGACAGGCGCCGCGATGTTTGCGGCGCCTGTTTTTTATTGTGCGGGGCAGCGAACGCGGTGCGTCGTTTGGAGCGTCTTGTGGTGCATCGTTTGGAGCGTCGTTTGGTGCATCGTTTGGTGCATCGTTTGGTACGTCGTTTGGTACGTCGTTTGGTACGTCGTTTGGTGCATCGTTTGGTGCGTCGTTTGGTGCGTCGTTTGGTGCGTCGTTTGGTGCATCGTTTGGTACGTCGTTTGGAACGTCGTTTGGAACGTCGTTTGGAGCATCGCGCGGTTCATCGAAACCGGGCCACACTCACCCGCTCACGCCGTGGCACACTATAGCTGTCACCTTGCTTGTCCTCCTGGCTGTCACCCGCGTAGTCGCACGTCATGGACCGCATTTTCGCCGATCGCATCGAAGCTGGCCGAGCACTCGCCCGCCATCTGCGAGCGTATGCAAAACGCGAGGACGTGATTGTGCTTGGACTACCGCGCGGCGGTGTACCCGTGGCGTATGAGGTGGCTGCCGCGCTGCAGGCGCCGCTCGATCTGCTGATGGTGCGTAAGCTCGGCGTGCCTTGGCAGGAAGAACTGGCGATGGGCGCCCTTGCTTCGGGCGGCGCACTTTACGTGGATCGACGGCTCATGCGCGAAGCCGATGTCAGCGAGCCCGAATTCGAGCGCGTGCTCGCCGCAGCGCGGCTCGAACTGGCGCGGCGCGAAACCCTCTACCGCGCGGATCAGCCGGTGGCAGACGTCACCGCCCGTATCGCGATCGTGGTGGACGACGGCATGGCCACCGGCGCCACTTTGCACGCCGCAGTGCGCGCCCTGCGCAGCCGCGCGCCGGCGAAGATCGTGGTGGCGCTGCCGGTTGCGCCACCGGATGGACGAGCAAGGCTTGGCGACGCCATTGACGAATACATCTGCGCCATGACGCCGCGCGTGTTTTTCAGCGTCGGCCAGTTTTATCGTGACTTCGACGAAACCACCGACGACGACGTCCGTACCCTGCTCGCCTCAGCATTCAAGCCGCAACGGCCGTGAGATGAACCGGCAGATAACGCTGCAGATACTCTTCGAAATCCGCCTTCACTTCCGGATGGCGCAGCGCAAATTCAACGGTCGCCTTCAGATAGCCGAGCTTGCTGCCGCAATCGAAGCGCGTGCCGAAGTACCGGTAAGCCAGCACCTGTTCCTCGGCGAGCAGTGACTGCAGCGCGTCGGTAAGTTGCAGTTCGCCGCCCGCGCCCGGCTTGAGCGCACGAATATGCTTGAAAATGGTCGGCATCAACACATAGCGGCCCACTACCCCAAGATTCGACGGCGCTTTGTCCGGGGCCGGCTTCTCTACGATTCCCGACAGCTTGATCACATCCTCTTCCCACTCGCGGCCATCCACCACGCCGTACGAACGGCTATCTTCGCGCGCGATGGTTTCCACGCCCACCACCGAGCTATGGTAGTGATTGAAGACATTGACAAGCTGCGTCATGACCGGTTGCGTGCTGTGCAGCAAATCGTCTGCGAGAATCACGGCGAACGGGCTGTCGCCCACCAGTTTCTCCGCACACATCACGGCGTGACCGAGACCGAGCGCCTCGGCCTGGCGCACATAAAAACAGTCGACATTCGCCGGTTTGATGCCACGCACCAGCTCCAGCAATTGCGCCTTGCCGCGCGCTTCGAGTTCGGACTCGATCTCGTAGGATTTGTCGAAGTGATCCTCGATGGCCCGCTTGCTGCGGCCCGTGACAAAAATCATCTCGGTGATGCCGGCCGCAATGGCCTCTTCCACAGCGTACTGGATCAGAGGCTTGTCGACGATAGGCAGCATCTCCTTGGGACTTGCCTTGGTGGCCGGCAGGAACCGTGTCCCGAGACCTGCGACTGGAAACACGGCTTTGGTGACTTTCAGCATGGTATACATTCCCACATCGGTTGTTGAACTGGTGTGATTCGCCTCACAGGCGGCGACAGGATCGGATACCGATCTTTCTAAAAGCTAATTCAGCTTTCGATAAAATTAAAGCTGATATTTTTAAAAAAATCTCTCAGGTTCCGGCTTATTCGTTTCGAATGAGATGACACAAACCCGTTTCGCCGTATGCCAGCGACACGGCGTCACTATTACGCTCGTTCATGCACTCAAGATACATTGACGCTCAGGGTGAGCGGCCGTACGAAGAAGCCTGTGGGCCCTCCTCGTCACTTTCGTCAACAGGCGGCAGCTTGCCTGGATTGATCCGGACGCGACCGATCGGCTCGTTACGAAGCGCCTCGCGATAAGCCGATGCAGCCACCAGGATCAGGAGCACGGCAATGCCGGCGAGCAGATGCAGGTTCATGGCTCCACCTCGGTTAGAAGAATCAGAGCCTAAAACTAACATGAAAAAATCGGCAAATAATTCGCAGAAGGAATTGCATGGTTGTCGACTACAAATCGTCAAAAATCAGACGATCAAGACGTATTTAACGATGATTTTTTATTCAATTATTTGCTTGCGCGCTGAACTACGATTGGCGTGCGGCCGAAGCGCGCGAGCGGATGGTTTTGTCTAAACCGCTTCTCATCGGAGCCGCAAGCCCATCCCCCGTATGTAAAAGGACCGCGCATGAGCGACCCCGCCTTCGATGCCACCGGCGCATCCCTCCCCTTCGACCAGCGCCCACGGCGCCTGCAGCACGCGGCGCGTGCGCAACAACGCGTCGAAACGCGTGTGGACACTGCTGGCAAGGAACATGTCATTGATGCGATGCGCGGCTTCGCTGCGCTGCTGGTCGCGTATTTTCATTGCCGCCAGGTTGCGTGGGTGGGGATGCAGAGCTTTCACGAGAGCGTCGGCCATGCGCTTAATTTCAGTTCGATCGTCGCCTATCTGACGCTGCCGATTGCGTGGGGATCGGCTGGCGTGCCGATTTTCTTTGTGATCAGCGGGTATTGCATCCATCGCGGCACGGCGTTCAAGCTGGCGCAAAATCCCGCTTACCAACTGGATACCGTTAATTTCTGGGCTCGGCGGTTTGCACGGATCTACCCGGTGCTTCTGGCCGCGCTGCTGCTGACCCTGGCGCTGGACTGGGTGAGCCTGCAGTTGCCGCCCGTCAATCACAAGGTGCGTGAGATCGGTCTGCACGCGTTCCTCGTGAATCTGTTTTCATTGCAGGGTGTCGCGGGTAAGACCTACGGGTCGAATGGCGCGCTCTGGACGCTGTCGCTCGAAGTACAGTTCTATGCGATTTATCCGTTACTTTTCGCATTGCGGCGCCGGATTGGCATGACGCCCGTGCTGATTGCCGTTGCGCTGGTCAATATCGTGTCGGCGTATGTGCTTGAGCGACATGATATTCAGTTCTTCACGTCGTACTGGTTCTCGTGGACACTCGGTGCCTGGATTGCCGATTCCAAAGCGAGCTCTGCGATGGCGAAAGGCGCCACGCGGGTTGTGTCGAAGTGGCTGTATGCGGTTGCAGCCGGACTCATAGTCGCAGGCTGCGCGGCGTTTCACTTCGGACAGTACGGCGCATTCCAGTTGTGGGCGCTCGGTTTCGCGGTCTATCTGTTCAAGGCGCTGGAGCGTCGCGCGACACCTTCGCCGCTAGCCGGTGTGCTGGCGCGCCTTGGCGACTTCAGCTTTTCGCTGTATCTGATCCATTTGCCGATCTTTGTGCTGCTGTCGTCGCTGCTGTATCGCTCGGCGCTGCAGGAATCGATCTGGCCGTCGTTCGGTTTTATGCTGGTCGCAATTCCGGTGGCGTATGTGTTCTATCGTCTTGTTGAGTTGCCCGCGATGAAATGGTCGGCCAGTCTGAAGCCAAAGAGCCGGAGCGCTAGCGCGTAAGCTTGAATCATTAAGCTATCTGCGGCGTGTTTCTGGCAAAGACGCGCCGCACTGGCCCACCGCTCACTGTTCGCCGCAAACGCACTAAATAGACGACATTGCAAATACCAAGGGCCTCGGTGCCGTTCATCTTGTGAACGAAGCCGAGGCCCTTTTTTGCTTCCTTTGCTTCCTTTACTTTAGACACTTTCAGCGCTTCAATGTTTGCTCCACCTTCAGCGCTCCCCGCTTTCTAGCCCGCCACGACTTCATTCAATATCCGGGCAACACCGTCAACATAATTCACCGTGCCAAACCGGCTCAACGCCGTCCGATAACCATTGCTAACCAGCCGGTTCCGCAAATCTTCGTTCGAACGCAGTTCGGCCAGCATATCGGCCAACGCATGCGCGTCGCCGGGTTTGCATAGCATGCCGTTTTCCTGGTCCTCGATAATTTCCAGCACGCCGCCTGCCTTCGCGGCCACTACCGGCCGCTGCGCCAGCATCCCTTCGACGATCACGCGCCCAAACGGCTCCGGCGTAATCGACGTGTGGACCACCGCATCCACCGCACACATGCAGGCGGCGATATCGTGCTGAAAGCCCAGAAAGTGCACGCGAGCGCCAAGCTGATGAGCCGCGACGAACGCCCGCAATTCCACTTCGTAAGGATCCTCGCCGAACAGCGGGGCACCCACCAGCACCGCATGCATATGCGGGTTCAGGACCATGGCTTCGAGCAGCACATGCTGCCCTTTCCAGCGCGCAAGACGGCTAAACGAGCCAACCAGAAACGCATCCGTGGGCAGATTCAGGCGCGCTCGCAACACGGCTTTCGGAACATTGCGCAACGCGTCGAACGGTGCGGCCGAAATGCCGTTGAACACCACGTCAACGCGTTTTTTATCGAAGCCGGTCAGTTCGGAAAAAGCCTGCGCAGACGCGGCGGAATTCGCAATCACATGCGCAAGGCCAAGCCGCGCGCACCATTTGATGATCTTCAACTGCTTGCTGCCAAAATGCTCCGCACTGACGATGTCGCGCAGATGCCACACCACCGGCCGACGTGCGAGACGCCCGGCAATGGCGCCGATCACCATGGCCCGCTGTGTGTTGGCGTAAATCACATCGGCCTTGCGTGCGCGCGCGACGGTCGCTCGCACGAGCGCCGCCATGCCTTTGAGCGCCTGCCCGAGCGGTGGCGTGCCGCCCTGCTTGCGCACCTCACGCAGCGCGCCGGAATTCAGCACCTCGACGTTCACGCCAGCTGTATCGAGCGCAGTGCGAAACGGGCCGTCGTCGAACAGCACCACCTCAATGCGCGAACGCAGCGCCTTCACAATCTCCAGCAGCGACAGTTCAGCACCGCCGAGCACGCCGCTCTGATCGATTGCAAGAATGCGCGGCGCGTGCTTCGCGCCGGGTTTCGCCAGGGGCTGCGGGACATACGGCGTGAATGCAGGCAGCGATGCACCCTGCAAGGCCGGCACCGCAGCACGCACGTGGGCAAAGAACCGTTCGCGGAAATGTGTGGTGGAAAAACGCTCAGCATTGGCTCGGCAATCGATTGCCGAGAAACGCGCCGCGTGAGCATCGAAATCCTCGACCGCGCTGATGATCGACTCGGCGCGCTGTTCATCAAAGAACATGCCGGTGGGGCGCGGGTCTGACAAATCGCGCACGGTTTCCAGTGCTCCGCCCTTGCCGTACGCAATCACCGGTGTGCCGCAGGCCTGCGCCTCGACCACCGAAATGCCGAAGTCCTCTTCAGCCGCGAACACGAACGCCTTGGCGCGCTGCATGTGATCCTGCAGCACCTTGAACGGCTGATAGCCCATGATCTCGACATTCTTCGACGCCTTCGCGCGGATCTTCTGCATATCCGGCCCATCGCCGATCACCACCAGACGCCGCTGCGGCATGCGCGCGAACGCCTCGACGATCAGATCGATCTTCTTGTACGGCACCATGCGCGAAGCGGTCAGATAGAAGTCGTCCTTCTGCTCATGCAGCGCGAAAGCTTCGACATCCACTGGCGGGAAGATCACATCGGCGTCGCGCTGATAGACCTTCTTGATACGCCGCGCGATGAACTGCGAATTGGCAACGAAGCTATCCACCGAGTTCGACGTGCGGATATCCCAGTTGCGCATGTAGTGGAGAATCAGCCGAGCCAGCGCCGATTTCGGCCCGCTGGTTAATCTGGATTGCTTAAGGTATTGATGCTGCAGGTCCCACGCGTAGCGAATCGGCGAATGCACGTAGCTGATGTGCACCTGATCCGGGCCAGTGAGCACGCCCTTCGACACCGCGTGGCTGCTCGAAATCACCACGTCATACGCGGATACGTCGAGTTGCTCGATCGCGATGGGCATCAACGGCAGATACGCGCGGTACTTCGTGGCCGCCTTGGGCAACTTCTGGATGAATGAGGTCGTGACCGGTTTGCCGCGTATGAAACTGCGGTCTTCGAGGAAATCCACGACACTAAAAAGATCCGCGTCTGGAAAACACGCGACGATCTGTTCAAGGACCCGCTCCGCACCTGCATAGGTGACGAGCCAGTCGTGCACGATCGCCACCCGCACATTCCTGTCAACGCGTGGCGCGCGATGTGGCGGCGCGACGGGAACCGGTGGAGTGGTGAGTTCATCCAGCACGCTGCGCTGGCTGGGCCGCAACACGGCTTCATCAAGGACTTCCTGGTTCATGCGCTCTTCCTCAAATTCAGTCGCAACAGCAGCGAACGCGCAAGATCGCGCAACGCGGGGGTCATCGTGATCGACCAGGCAAGATTGGCCGCGACCACCAGAAAACCTGCGGCAATCGCTAGCGAAAGAGTGGGAACGAAGCTGGCGAGCCAAAGGCTCGCCAGCAAAAAGGCAAGATGCGCGAGCATGTCCAGCGCAATCGGTCGAGCGCGAATGGAGGACAACCGCAGCAGCACGCCATAGTCGAACAGCGCGCGGCCCGCGACGGCCACCGCGGCGCCAGTAAGACCAAAGTGGCTAATGCCGAACCACAAAGCGCCCGCAAACAGCGGCAACTCGAACACGCCGACACGGGCCGCCACTGCGGGATTGACCTGCGACTGGATCATGATTCGCGTGACATTGGCCTGTCCAACAAGCCACACCGAGACGATCAGGATGCGTCCCACGGGCGCCGCCACTGTCGCGATCTCGTTGCCCACCCACAGGTGCAGAAACGGTCCGAGCACGAACATCGCCCCAAGGGCGATTGGTGTGAAGGCACCGTTCAGAAACTCGAGTGACTGCTGCGTAATCAGATCGGCGTGATCGCGGCCCACGGCGGATAGACGTGGAAACAACGTGCGGACCAGTGCGGTCGGCACGATATTCAGCCGCGTCACCAGGTTTTGCGGCACGGTATAAAACGTCACGAAGCGCGCGCCAAGACTCGTGCCGAGAAAAACCTTGTCGAGTGAGTCGGCCACCATCGTCGTGATGCTGGCTATCAGCATCCAGCCGCCGAAGCTGAAAAGCCCTTTAGCCACGCCCAGTTGCGGTGGCAGGATTTTGCGGATCTCCAGCGCCTTGAATGCGGAACGTCCGAGCAGCGCCGCTGCTGCAAGACGCGCTACCACCGCCGCAGCCAGCACGTTCTGCAGGCTCGGCCCCATCAGCCACGCAGCACCCAACGGCAACAACTGAAACAGGAAGGTGCCGATAGTCTGGTTCGTGTTGTAGATGCCGAAACGCTCAGCGCCGTTGATCGCCCCCGCAAATACCCATGAGACGTTCGCAATCGGGATCGCAATGGCGAGCCAGGGCAGGGCCATGTAGACCTCATGCTGCAATTGCGGCGAGACTTTGGTGAAATACGCGGTGTAAATAAAGGCGCCGAAATAGATAATCAGGCCACCAATCACGCCTGTCGCCAGATTGAGCCACGTAGCACTCCAGAACACGCGGGCGCTCTCTTCCGAGTCGTTCGACGCGAGCGCCTTTGAAATATGGTTTTGTGCGGCCATGCTCATGCCGAGGTCGAGAATCGAGAAATACCCGATCAACGTCCACACAAGCGCAATCACGCCATAACGCTCGACACCGAGCAGGCGGATGTAGGACGGCACGGTGACGAGCGATACGAAAGTGGGCAACACCAGCCCCAAAAAATTGATCGCTACGTTCCGCAGAATGCCTTTATCCATCGGATTCCTTTAGATTCAGAGGGGTGCGGTGGATCGCCATGCTCTTGATGTGCAATGCCGTAAGCCACGGTGGGCCTGGCAGGTTGCAGCGAGTAAAGCACGTAAAAAATGCGTTTTGCCTGTCAAAATTCAACAGAAAAACAATTCGCATCCCTATGGAACGGCGCGATTAATTAGATTGCTCGCTGTAACCGACACGTTGCCGAAGGCGACGAGTCAAGCAGGCTTCCACCGGTACATCATGACCTTGCCGCGTGCGTCCTCCTCGACGAACACGAGGTACTCGCCGTCGCTGCGGCGATAGGCGCTGATACCGTTGGGGACATCGACCCAGCCCGAGGTACTGCCCACTTCGGGACCTGGCCGGATCACGCCGACTTCCTTGCCGCTATCCTTGTCATAGACGTGCACGGCGCCGACCGGCTCGACCGCGAACACGTATTGCCCTTCCACGGTGAAGCCGATAATGGTTTCGATGGGCGTGGCGTGGGTCTGCCACGGCAGCGTCACTGCATAACGCTGCGCGGGGTTGCCACTCGACCAGTGGTCGTAGCGCACCAGCACACGCCCCACCTCTTTCCAGAAGCCGCCTTCGACAGGCGTTTCAGACGTATAGCCGCTCACATAGAGCGAGTCGGTCTCGGGTACGTAAATCGCGCGACGCAGTTCGGTGAACGGCTGCGGCATTGGATACGACGTCATATTCGTGAAGTCGTAGATCGGATTGCCGTTCGCGTCGAGGCCACCAAAATGCAGACGCCGGATACCCTTTGTATCGCTGGTGCGCCAGATGTCGCCGGCGCTATCCACCCACCATCCCCAGCCGCCCGCAAGCTTCGCTCCGCTGGTGTTGAGTTTGAATTCGTCGCTATCGAAACGGCCTTCGCCCTTCACGTCACGCCAGATCCAGTCGCCACCCGGCGGCGCATTCGGCACCTGTGCAACGGGGCGTTCGCGACCTGCGATGAGTCCCGATGGAATCGCGGTCTCGCCATCGTGTGAGGCATCGAAGCGATAGATTTTCAGGTGATCCGCATACATGTCGGTCAGGTACAGGAACGTGTGTCCCTTCAACTGACGCGCAATGGGCAAGCCCGGCCATTGGTCCGTGTGAAACACCGGGTCATCGGGATACTTGAAACGGTTCGACAGGAAGCCAGCGTATTTCCACTCCTGCCCGGCCGGTTTGCCCAGATCGAGTTCGAAGCGCTTGTTGCCGGTGTAGACGCTATTGGGTCGCGCCGGGTCCATCCATGCACCGTCGACGAATAGCAGTCCTTGCACCTGCCATTGCTGCTTGCCATCGGGCGCGTAGCTTTCGAGCGTGGCGCCAAGACCCGCGCCGAGTGGTGCATAGCGCGGACCGATACCATTAGTGGCGACATAGATGTTGCCGCGTGCGTCGGCACCGACACCCGTCAGCCCGTTAAAGCGTTGCGGCCCAGGCTGTCCCGCAACGCCCGAGAAGATGCCGCCGCGTTCGCCGAGCGTGCCGGCTGGGACATATCCGCCATTACGCTTGCTGAAAAACAGCACCTGCTGACGCGGCCCGTTATCGGCGATCAGCAGACGGCCTTGCGCGTCGAGGGCAATGTCGACGGGTACCGAATCGGCGGCCAGCGGCAGCGTGTCGGCGAGCACCTGGCCGTTCGCTGAAAAGTGCGCAAAGTGAGGCGTTTTGTCGGTCAGCGTGCCGGTGATTACCCACAATGTGCCGTCGCTTGCCAGCGCCATCTTGCCCGGCTCATGCACGCTCCAGGACGTTTTCTTTTGCATCGACTCTGCGTCGTACACTTCGATGCGGTCTTGTGTGGTGTTCGCTGCGTACAGCATGGTGTCGCTCGCCGCGAGACCATCAATATCCGCGCGGGTGCCGACCGGCACTTCGTTCATCATCAGGAAGCCGGCGGCGAGTTGCGCATGCGGATCTACCGGCTTGTTTTCAGCCGCACCTTGACCCGGGTTGGCGACTCCCGCGGGCGGCTGGAACAGTGCACTCAGCTTTGGATTGGCGATCTGCCGCCGCGAAATGCCGAACCATTGCTTACCCTTCTGCGGCCAGACACCCTGACTCACCAGGTGGCCCTTCTCGTTGCCAACCGATACCGCGATGAACGCGTAGCGGTGATTCAACGCAATGGCATTGCCACCACCCGTACCCCAGCCGTGCGTACCGCCTGCGAAGCCCAGCATCTTGCCGTTTTGCCAGGTGCTCGCTTCCGCGCCGCTTTCGTCCCACGGTGCGTTGGTGTAGACCTTGCCGTCAGGCGCGACAGCGATCGCTGTGATGTTGATCTGCGTCCATGTGCCATCGCCATAGCCGAAGGTATTGCCAATCCACGAAGTCTTCGCGTTTAACACGGTTTCGGCCGAGGCGGCACACGTTGCAAAGCAGACAGCCGCAGCCAGCAAGCTCGCGAAGATGGAACGGGCCAAGGTATTCCTCCAGTCGGGGCCATGCCGCAGCGCGCGGCTTGCGCCAGCTGGCGAGTGTCAATGAAGTGTTGGCCGGAACGGCACAGAACGAAACGCAGCAACGCGCCACGCTCCGAGCCCACATTACGCGGGAAACCGGTCGCGACGAAAATCGAAAATAATTCAAAAATATTCGTCGAATAAAGCGCGAATAAATAATTGATTTAAAAATCCGCGCGGTGTGCTGGCTGTTTGCGTTGCCTCTCAATCGGCTCAAGCGCTGACCACAAAAAAAATAGCCTGCCCACGCGAGGACGGTTTCCGGCCATTCAGCCCGCGTTGCACTCGAATTTCTTTTTCAAGCGTCGTTACAAACTGTTCAAATTGGTCATTTCGATCGTGTTTTTATGCGATTTCTTTTCCATAGAATGACCCGTCACCGCCGTTGCGCGCTCCCGCCTTGATGGATGCCCTCAACAGCGTGCCCATGCCGCACACGCGTTCGCCTGACGGCCCACCTGCTGCACACCATGGACGGTTCATGACTTCAGTTGCATTGCCAGCCGTGCCCTCTCATACGCGCCGCATCGTGCAGATCGACGGCCTGCGTGCGATCGCCGTGCTCGCGGTGTTTGCCCAGCATGCGTTGAAAGCGCCCCTGTGGATGGGCGTCGATCTGTTCTTTGTGCTGAGTGGTTTTCTGATCACGGGCATCCTGCTTGAGCGCAAGGCGCGCGGACAAGCGTATTTCAGCTATTTCTATGCACGCCGCGCGCGCCGCATTCTGCCGCCCTATCTGCTGCTGATGGCGGTGTCATCCGTCCTGTTCGGCTTTGGTTGGGCGAAACACTGGGAGTGGTACGCGTTCTTCGCCACCAATATCGGCGACGCGCTCGGTCAAAGCGGTCACGACAGCCTGAATGTGCTGTGGTCGCTCGCCGTCGAAGAGCAGTTCTATATTGTCTGGCCGTTCGTGATTCTGCTGCTGCCCGAACGTGTGCTCGCCTATGTGGCGGCTGCGCTGATCATCGCCGTACCCGTGCTGCGCGCCGTGGCGACACCCTGGTTCGACTCGTTCTGGCCGATCTATTACCTGACGCCGTTCCGCATGGACCTGCTTGCAGCCGGTGCGTTACTGGCCGTGGCCGTGCGGCGCAATCCCGCCGCGTTGCAGCCGTTCAGGCCGCTTGCCATGCTGGGATTCGTTGCGGCGCTTGCCGTGCTTGCGTGGCTTCATCTGCACTTCCCGCGCTTTCGCGCGGCGAATACGCCGCTGTCCAATGCTGCGCTGTATAGCATCTCGCTCGTGCTTTGCACGTCGATCGTGGTGATCGCGTTGCAAAGCAAGGGCATCGTCAAGCGCTTGCTGTCGAATCCGGTGCTGGTTTATATCGGCACGATCAGCTACACAATCTATCTGGTTCACCTGAGCATCCTGTATGCCCTGTGGCCGTTGCATCTGAACCGGTATCTGTACGCCACCGTCGCACTGACGCTCACGCTTGCTTATGCCAGCTTCACGTGGTTCGCCTTTGAACGGCGTTTGATTCACGGTGCGGCCTCAGATGAGCGGCACGGCGGCAGATCGATAGGCAGTGCTTCGCAAGCACCGCAGACGCGCGTATGAAGCACATTTTGCGGCCCCGTCGGCTTATCACTCCTCTGTTGCTTGCTGCGTCCTGCCACCATGCAGGCGCGGCGCAAGGCACGCCATCAGCATCGCAAGCGAGTGGCGGCAATGCGCAAGCCCAGGTGCTAATCGAAGCCTATGGCGATTCAACCACGCTCGGCATTTCCTGCCTCGACGGTCACTGTGCTCCGATTGCACAAAACGCTGTCGCGGTTCTGCAGGACGCCTTGCGTGCCGAATACGGCTCGCGCGTGAGCGTCGTCAATCTCGGCGTCGGCGGCAGCATGGCCTCGCAGTTGCGCGACGGCACCGATCGCCCTGGCGGTCTGCCGTGGGCGCAGCGGCTCGCGCAATCGCACGCACGAATCGTGACGATCAACTACGGCATCAATGAAGTCATGCACAACCAGACGCCCGCGCAGTTTTACGCCGCACAAACGGAACTGGTCGTGACTGCACGCGCGCTGGGTATTGAACCCGTGCTGCAGACTTCCAACCCCATGCCCGATGACCGGCTCAACGCGCGCCTCGCCGCGATGGCGGCGATGACCCGCCGTGTGGCCGCTGAGCAGCATGTGCCGCTCGTTGATCAGTACGCCTATATCAGCGGACTGCCGGGCTGGAAATGGATGATGTCCGACGGCGCACACCCGCGTCCGACGCTTTACCGCCTCAAAGCCGCACAGGATTTGCGCGTGATCGACCCACTGGTGCAGCGCCTCGGCGGCGCGTCCGCGCAGACAAAGACTTCTGATTCTTCCTCCACCTTCCTTACCGTGACCCAAGGCAACCTATGAGCATCCAACGCAAAGCGATTATCACCGGCGTGTCCGGCCAGGACGGCGCGTATCTGGCGAAACTGCTGCTCGACAAGGGCTATCAGGTGACCGGCACGTATCGGCGCACCAGTTCCGTCAACTTCTGGCGCATGAACGAACTTGGCATTACCGGGAATCCGAATCTGCGCCTCGTCGAACACGATCTGACCGACTTCGGTTCGACCCTGCGTCTGCTCGACGGCGTTGAGGCCGACGAGCTGTATAACCTCGCGGCACAAAGCTTTGTCGGCGTGTCGTTCGACCAGCCCGTCACCACGGCGGAAGTGACCGGTATTGGCGCGCTGAATCTGCTCGAAGGCATCCGCATTCTGAGCCCGAACACCCGTTACTACCAGGCTTCGACCTCGGAAATGTTCGGCAAGGTGCAAGCGGTGCCGCAGCGTGAAGAAACGCCCTTCTATCCCCGCAGCCCGTATGGCGTCGCCAAGCTGTTCGCGCATTGGACCACGATTAATTATCGTGAGTCGTATGGGATCTTTGCGAGCAGCGGCATTCTGTTCAATCACGAATCGCCGCTACGGGGACGCGAATTCGTGACTCGCAAGATCACCGATACGGTGGCCAAGATCAAGCTCGGCAAGCAGGATGCGCTGGAACTCGGCAACCTCGATGCGAAGCGCGACTGGGGTTTTGCCGCGGAATACGTGGAAGGCATGTGGCGCATGTTGCAGGCGCGCGAGCCCGATACGTTCGTGCTCGCCACCAACCGCACGGAAACGGTTCGTGACTTCGTGCGTATGGCATTCGCGGCGGCGGGCTA
>FTKM01000522.1_pt3 | contig 15116 bp, 12 predicted proteins | sample 1658051 | NCBI WGS metagenome assembly FTKM01 (sample SAMEA3914794, study PRJEB12502) | metagenome | biome: forest; material: soil | place: Canada | collected 2011-07-05 | depth 0.1 m | reverse complement strand
CGCCGCCGCCAGCCGCGCCTGATGCGACGGGAGTGGGGGCCACAAGCTCCTGAATACCGCCTGAACCTCTATCCGTGACCGCCCGATCCGATGTCAGTCTCTGAACTCAAACGCCGCCGCACATTCGCGGTCATTTCCCACCCGGATGCGGGCAAGACCACGCTGACCGAAAAGCTGCTGCTGTTCTCGGGCGCGATTCAGATCGCCGGCACCGTGAAGGGCCGCAAGAGCAATCGCTACGCGACCTCGGACTGGATGGAAATCGAAAAGCAGCGGGGCATCTCGGTGGCCAGCTCGGTGATGCAGTTCGAGTACGGCGATGCGGTCATCAACCTGCTCGACACGCCGGGCCACGAAGACTTTTCGGAAGACACTTACCGAGTGCTGACCGCTGTCGACGCCGCCGTGATGGTGATCGACGGCGCCAACGGCGTGGAAGCGCAAACGCTGAAGCTGCTCGAAGTCTGCCGCAGCCGCAAGACGCCAATCGTCACGTTCATCAACAAGCTTGACCGCGAAGTGCGCGAGCCGCTCGAACTGCTCGACGAGATTGAACAGCATCTGGGCGTCGCGGCGATTCCGTTCACCTGGCCGATCGGCATGGGCAAGGAATTCCAGGGCGTCTACGACATCCAGCGCGATCAGGTGCGCGTGTTCCGTGCAGGTCAGGATACGGCCGGCGGCGCGGTTGAAACGCTGCATGCGCCGAGCAATGAAGAAGGCGAGCGCCGCTTCGGCCATAGCTGGGCGCGCGCCAAGGAAGAGATCGACCTGATCACCGGCGCGACGCCGGAATTCGACCGTGAGCTGTTCCTCGCGGGTCAGCAGTCGCCAGTGTTGTTCGGCTCCGCAATCAACAACTTCGGCGTGAAGGAAATTCTCGACGCGCTGGTCGACCTCGCGCCGCCGCCGTCCGCGCGGATGGCCGTGCAGCGTTCGGTTGAACCGGACGAGGCGAAGTTCACCGGCGTGGTGTTCAAGGTGCAAGCCAACATGGATCTGGCGCACCGTGACCGCGTGGCATTCATTCGCGTGTGTTCGGGTCACTTCGAGCGCGGTATGGCGCTGAAGGTCACGCGCTCTAACAAGATGTTCCGCGCCAACAATGTGGTGACGTTTCTATCGCAGCGTCGCGAGACAGTGAGCGAAGCATATCCGGGTGACATCATCGGCATTCCGAATCACGGCACGCTGAGTCTCGGTGACACACTGACCGAAGGCGAAACGTTGCAGTTCGTCGGCTTGCCGTTTTTCGCACCGGAAATCTTCCAGACGGTTGAAGTCGTGGATCCGATGCGCGCCAAGCAACTCGGCGAAGCGCTCAAGCAACTGGGCGAAGAGGGCGCAATTCAGGTATTCCGCCCCGTGCATGGCGGCCTGATGATTCTCGGCGCGGTCGGCCAACTGCAGTTCGAAGTGGTGTCGCACCGTCTGTCGACGGAATACAAGGTCGATGTGCGGATGGCGCCCGCGCGCTATCGCATGTCGCGTTGGGTGACGTGTGACGACGCTGCAGAACTGCGTCGTTTCAATGATGCCTATGCAGCGCGTATTGCGCTTGATGCATCGAACGCACCGACGTACCTGGCCTCACACATCTCCGAGATCGAAGTGGCGCAGAAAGCGTGGCCGAAAATCGTGTTCAACGAATTGCGCGAGCATTCGGGCGCGCCGTTCAAGAAGGCGATGTAAGCGCAAGTGGGTGATATCGTCGCGAGCGCTTCACCTCGCAAACCGTGAGCATCACTTTCGCAGCGACCAGATAAGAGGCCGCGTCATTTCACAATGACGCGGCCTCTTGCGTTTCATCGCACCTTCGACGCTCCCCTGCCGTTCGGCCGGAACGCCTCGCGCGTGATGCGCTTCAGTGTTTGGTATTGTTGGACGGCGCGAGGATCACGCCGACCGGAAGCGGCTCACCGCCTTCGTCGTTCACGCGGCGTATTTCCTGCTTCATGATTTGCCCGTCCCTTAGGCCCTCGAATAGTTCGGCGTCGGACTGCGCGTCGATGCGGCCGTCGTTGGCCAGCTTCTCGAAGGTATAAAGCAGCTTGGCACGCTCGGCGGGCGATGAGGTGGATCGCTCCATGGCCCGGGCGAGTGCTGCGAGCTTCGCAAACTGTTCAACATTGCGTCGCGCCGCGGCCACGGCTTTTTCGAGGATGCCCTCGAGCAACTGGTCACTGGCAGGCATCTCAACGGATTTTGGGGCGGAACGCTTGGGGTCGGTCATGATCTGGCTTTCCTGGGTCGGCGGGGCGTCGACAACCTCGCGGGACCGTGGTTGTGACTGCTGAGCGGTCTTTGACAGCTCGGACTGTCAAACTGTGCCGCGTGTGTTCCGATGACAGGCGAAGTATAGAACATCGCGATTGCCATCCCCGTTTCATCCCATTTTCAGGACCTCTTCCCGCATCCACGCAGCAAACGCCAGTACATGCTCAAGCTGCGCGTGGCGTGGCGTCACGTCGAGCCAGTAGCCGTACGGTCCGCTCACTTCGATCTCGGAAATACGTGCGAGGCTGCCGTCCGCCAGTTCCTCGACGATCATGTTCCGATCCACAACCGCCAGCCCCGCGCCTTTGCGCGCCGCGTGAATGGCCTGTTCCAGGTTCGAAAATTCGATGCCGTTTTCGGCGTAGTGAGCGGGCATGCCCGCCGTCTTGAGCCAATTGGGCCAAAGGTCGAGCCGCGTCTCGTTATGCAGTACGTGGAGCGCTGGCATGCGTTCGAGCAGCGTGTCGAGCGGGCGTCCCAGCAGATGCGGCGCACCCACCAGCGTGTGGCGCTCGATCATCAGCAGTTCGGAATGCGCGTCGGGCAGCGCGTCGCGGCCAAACCGGATGTTGCAATGGCAATCCTCGGAAGGTTCGGTGCGGATCGACAGTTCGACGTCCGGCAGTTCCACCGCGAGCGAGCCGAGCCGCGGCGAAAACCACTGTGTCGCGAAGGTGGGCGGCACGGCCAGCACGAGGCGTCGCCGACCCTTGGCGGTGGTGATCTGACGCGTGCCGCGCTCGATCGTATCGAAAGCCTCCGACACGCACGGCAGCAACTGCAGCCCCGCTGCGGTCAGGCGGATACCCCGGTGGTCGCGCTCGAAGAGCTTCGCGCCCAGCGACTCCTCAAGTATCTTGATCTGGCGGCTGACGGCGCCTTGCGTCACGCACAGCGCGGTGGCCGCACGGTTGAAGCTCAAATGACGTGCTGTTTCTTCGAAGAAGCGCAACGCAATCAGTGATGGCAAGCGCCGCATAACTTCACCTTCCGTGTGTTCTGACGGGTCGGCGGTGGTAGACGCCTCCCGTTTGCAATGGTCATCATCGTTTTCAGACAGTGGCCGGTTTCGCGTGGTGGATACGCCGCGCGGGAAAGCCGGGCTGTGGGTCTGTCGCCGGGCTGTAGGTCCATTTCTGGCACAGTCGCCGGTCCGGTCCTGTGGTTGCGCGCGCGGGTCCCTTACGGGACCGTTGCCGACCCGGCCGCGTGCCGCTGCATCTTACTGCCTTTGCGCAGTTGATGCCGTCGGAGCTCCGGCCGCCCGCAAAGTCCGATCTGGCGCGGGATTGTCGCACTTTCGACGACAGTGCGAGCAGACCGCGCCGACAAACGCCAACCCAGGCATCCAGCCGCACACGGGAGCGCGCGTTTGCTTACGGGCGTCGTCCGTAAGCACCGCGTAACCTGTCTGGATCGCCTATTCTGATGGGAACACGCGTTCACCCGTAACGCGCCCTTGCCTGATCTGGCGGAGTGCCCGTGACTGTTCGCAATCTCGATGCCTTGTTCCGGCCCAAATCCGTGGCCATTATCGGCGCTTCGCGGCGGCCCCGTAGCGCAGGGGCGATGGTATGGGCGAGCGTGCTGGCGGGCGGCTTCGACGGCCCAATCTGGCCGGTGAATCTGCATCACGACACACTCGACGGTCATGCAGTGATACGCGACGCCGGCGATCTGCCCGAGGCGCCCACTGTCGCGGTCATCTGCACACCTCCGGCGACATGGCCCGGCATCGTGCACAAGCTGGGCGGCCTGGGCACGCGCGCGGCGATCATCGTGGGCGAAACGCACACCGATGAGGACCGTATCGCGCTACGGCACACGCTGTCGGCAGCGCGGCCGTTTCTGCTGCGCATTGTCGGGCCTGGCAGCCTTGGCGTGATGTCGCCGGCGCTGCGCGCGCATCTGGGCGCGCCTGCGCGTCTCGTGAAGGCGGGCGGAGTGGCGTGGGTATCCCAGTCGAATGCGCTGACCAATGGCGTGCTCGGCTGGGCGTATGCGCGTGGCCTGGGGTTTTCGCATGCGGTGGCACTGGGTGGCGAGGCCGATGTCGATGCCGGCGATGTGCTCGACTATCTGGCGAGCGATCCCGGCACCCGCGCGATCCTGCTTGAACTCGACACGGTCCGGGCGGCCCGCAAGTTTATGTCGGCGGCACGCGCGGCGGCGCGCAACAAGCCGGTGCTGGCATTACGCTCAGGCCGAGCCGATCCTGCCGACGGGCTCTACACCGCCGCGTTCCGGCGCGCCGGGATGGTGCGCGTCGACTCGCTCGACGACCTGCTCGACGAAATCGAGACCTTGGGCGTGGGTCGCGTCGCAGCCGGCGCGACGGCGACGCTCATCACCAGCGACCGGGGTGTCGCGACGCTCGCCTGCGACGCGTTCGCGGCAGCAGGTGACACGCTTGCACAATGGCCGGAGGAGGTCGCGGAGGCGGTCACCAAGGCGCTGCCGCGTGCGGTCGCAGGCAACCCCCTGCTGCTTGGCGACGACGCGCGAGCGGAGGACTTTGGCACGGCGCTCAACGTGCTCGCGCAGCATCGCACGACAGGTACGGCGTTCGTGGTCCATGCGTCGACGCATAACGCGCCGGTGGGGGAAGTCGCGCAGGCGTTGATTGCGAACCAGCGGTTTGCCTATCGTGGCCTGCTGGCGTGTTTCTTTGGCGGCGTGGATGCGGCGACGCGCGACGCGCTGCATACCCAAGGCATTCCGGTGCACACAACGCCGCAGCGCCTTGCCCGTGCATTTGCGCGTCTGATGGATTACCGGCTCGGGCGCGATCTGTTGATGCAGACGCCAGAGGGACTTCCAGCGCAGATTCCCACGGAAATCGACGCTGCTCAGGCGCAAGCGCGCATGGCTTTGGCCGCGAACGAGGGCTGCTTGACGGGGGACAACGCCGCGCGCCTGCTGGCGCGTTTCGGCATGACCGTCGAGCCACCCGAAGCGACCCAGGGGAAAATCGTCGACATCGAAGTCGAACTGCACGACGACGACAACTTTGGCCCGGTATTTCGCTTCACGACGCCTTCCGTAGACGGGATCTCGCCATCTTTGCGGGTCTTCGGATTGCCGCCGCTCAATCCCATCCTTGCACGCGACATGGTGACCAGTTCGCCCTATGCGAAGCTCGCCGCGCCCGAACCAGTGCTGGTGGCTTTTACCGCTTTGTCGCAGGCCGTCTGCGACGTCCGTGAAATCGTAGGCCTGACGCTCGTGCTGCGAGTTTTCCGCGAGCGCGCGGCGATCGTCGCGCCACACATCCGGCTTGGCGCCACGCGCAGCCGGCTCGCCATCATGCCGTACCCGCGCCGTTACGAGGAAACGCTCGACTGGCACGGCTTGCGTATCACGGTGCGGCCTATCCGTCCCGAGGACGAAGCGGCGCATCACGACTTTGTCGAAGCAATGACGCCCGACGATCTGCGTTTGCGGTTCTTCGGCTCGGTCGGCAGCTTCGATCACTCGCAACTCGCGCGCATGACGCAGATCGACTACGACCGGGAGATGGCGCTGATCGCGACAGTTCCATGCGACGAGGGTTTCACGCGGACGCTAGGCGTCGTGCGCGCGGTCGCGGACCCGGATAACGAAACCGCCGAGTTCGCGGTGGCGGTGCGTTCGGACCAGAAGGGGCGACGGCTAGGAAAGCTGTTGATGGAAAAGATCATCGTCTACGCGCGCTCGCGCGGCACGCATTGGCTGGTTGGAGAAGCGCTGCGTGAGAACGGGCCGATGATCGCGCTCGCAAAAGCATGCGGCTTTACGGTGACGCCAACCGAGGATCACGCGGTAGTGGAATTCAGAATGGCGCTGGATGACGCTGAGACTCCGTCGTAGCGACCTTGCCCCGCTGCTGCAGCGCCACCGCAACGTCTGCCAGCACCTGGCTCCAGTCGCCGCGCTGCCGCTGCGTGAACAGTCGCAAGCTGGGATACCACGGGCTGTCGTCGCGATCGCGCAACCAGCGCCAGCAACCTGCGTAGCGGTTGAGCAACCAGACCGGCTTGCCCATCGCCGCGGCCAGATGGGCAACTGAGGTGTCGACCGAAATCACGAGGTCGAGGTTCTCGATGAGCGCGGCGGTGTCCGCGAAGTCGGATAGCTCGTCGGTCCAGTCCGTCAGCAGCGCATGGCTTGAAGCATCGGGGCGCTTGGCGGGATCGTCGGTCTTTTGCAGACTGATCCAGCGCAGACCTCGTATGGCAAGGAGCGGCGCAAACTGCGCGTAACTCAGGCTACGTTTGAAGTCCTCCGTCAGCCCTGAATGACCCCCGGCCCACACTACGCCGACGCGCGGCAGCTCAGGTTGAGCCAGTTGGGCAAGCCGCGCGCGCCACGATTGGGCGCGATTCGCGTCGGAATGTAGATAGGGCGTCGCGTTTGGGATCGTGCCAGGCGTGGTGCCGAACGCCATGGGAAGGGACATCAATGGACAGTAATGGTCCCATTGACTGAAGCTGGAAATACCGTCGTCAATCATGTTGATGCCCGGCCAGCGCGCGCAGAACGACTCTTCAAACAGGCGGCGCAAAGAAGGCGGGCAGACGAAGGTGACCTGCGAGAAATGGTCAAGCGCCAGCGGCAGGTAGCGTGCGAACTGAAGGCTGTCCCCGTGACCTTGTTCCGGGATGACCAATAGTCGCGAACGGTGCGCAGCCACGCCGTTGGCATGATTCGTGGTGCCCGGATGCGCGCGTTTCCATTGTGGTAACGGTATGTGCGGGCGTGCTGGATCAGACCGGCCATCGGCATCGACGAAATTGGCCCAGCGGTCTTCAAAATACGGCCACGCCTCCTCATAGCGACCTGCGGCGAGCAAAACCGTAGCGAGCGAGGCGCGAGCGCCGGCGTAGCCAGGTGCAAGCGCGATGGCACGCCGCAAGTGCCGCTCGGCCTCGTCCAATGCCTCCAGATCCTTCGCAACCACTCCCATGTTGGCGTGCGCGAGAGCGTGCTCTGGGTCGAGTTCGAGCAGTCTGTGGTAGCTGGCGGCGGCTTCATCGATTCGTTCGAGCATCTGCAGCGTCACGGCTTCGTGGAACCGCAGGACGGTCGATTCCGGATGCAACGCAAGGCCTCGTTGGGCGGTTTGCGTTGCCTGTTCGAATGCCCGACGTCTGATCTGCACGATACAAAGCGTTCCGAAGAAGTCCGCATGGGGAACGACATGGATTGCCCGCTCGATCCAGTCTTGCGCCGCTTCGAGTTGATTGGCGTCGAGCGCCAGCAACCCTCGCAAATAAAGCGCGCCGGGACGCATTGGGTCCAGCGAAAGAATTCGATCAACCAGTGATTGGGCCCCGTCGAGACGGCCGGCCTTGCGCGCTTCATCTGCCGCCTGATACCAGGATGCAATGCTTTCAGACTGAGTGGGAGAGAGAGCGGACATGATCGACATACGGGTTACGCCGCGCTGCCGATGCGGCGGCCTCGGTGCCCAGCCAACAAGGCGACACGTTGTGACGACCGTTACGAAACGCAAGCGCTCTGCGGGGTGAGAGGGACACGCTGGGGCGGTACTGTCCAGGTGGGCGGCGATTATTTCAGCCACGCCGTGAGCCACCGCTAGGACAATTCCGAAATGCATTCGCCAGCGCCGTTTGGTCACTTTCTCCCAATCAATTTTTACGCTTTCCGACCGATGGCTTCCCTGCTTTGAGATTAATCCGAGTGTTGAGTTCGGCTGGCCTGGATATCCTTTTTATTCCGGTTCATTCAGCAATGCCAACTGTGGTCTTGCACCACGCATTCAGTCTATTCACGCGGCACAGCGCTTTTTTATAGTGTGCGAGTACGTAGATGTCGCTGACGAATCTTACATAACATTCTGATCGATATCTCATGGACAACATCGCTGTCTCCGACCAATTCATCAAGTCACTTTTGTTCGCGTTCTTTCTGAGCGCAGTCGTGATTGCCCTGCTGCAACTCATCAACCTGATCCAACCCGAACACCTGATCGGCCGCGAAGGCGTGGCATGGCTCATCGCAATGGCGGTCTGCGGGATCGAACCGGTGTTACGTCACTACGGCGTCTTGAAGGGCGGCATTGAAAACCGTATCACCGAGCTGACGAAAGCTCGCGTGCTGGGTCGTGTAATCGGCGCACCCGTCGGCTGCCTGTTCGCGTGGGCCATCACGATTGTTGGATCGTAATTGGCGCGGCGCTGCGAAGGCACCATGATTTAGCCAGTATTTTCAGCGCAATTGAAAATAATCGTCAAGGATTGCATATTAAATTGCGATAGCGTCAACGGATAACGAATAGGGTCGTTAAACAGGCGACCGTTTCTCGGTCGCTCAATCAACCCGGTTTTTTCAGGAACTATTGTCGATGAACAAGCAGATTATCGTTGGCGCCCTCGCAGGGCTGTTTTCGCTGGGCGCATTTGCACAGGCATCCACTCCCGTCTCGAATGCCGCTGATGCGCAAGCATCGGTTGCTCCCGAAGCGGCATCGGCGGTAACCCACAAGCACGCTCACAAGCACAAGCACCACAAACACCATCACGCCTCTGCCGTGGCAGAAGCGTCGGCGCCTGCAGCGGACGCGCCTGTCACCAAGCCGTAAGCAGCGGCACGGGCCGCTTCTGAACGCAGCAGATCTCATCCAGACCATGAACCTTCGCGGGTTTTCCAACTGCCGGCTTCTGCTGCTTTGCGTGTTGCTGACAACCTTGTCGGGTTGCACGACCACGGTGTCGCGCAATCCGGCATCGGGCGTCATTGAGACGCCTGCCGCCACGGTTGAAGCACCGGTTGAAGCACCGGTTGAGGTCGCGGCAGGCTTTTATCGCGTCAAGCCTGGCGAAACACTGTCTGGAATTGCCAAGGAGTTCGGGCGTGCCCCTGCGCAGGTTGCACGCTGGAACAACCTGGCTATTACAGATCGACTCGCCGCGGGACAGGTTCTACGTGTGGCGCCGTCCGCAGACGTGCCGTCGAAGGCTGCGGCCCGTGCGAAAAGTACCCCGGCACCCGCTGTGTTATCCGCGCAGACGGCTCGGTTCGCCTGGCCGGTTTCCGGGTCCGCGAAAACTAAATTTTCGGGGATCGTCTCCAAAGGCATCGAGATTGGCGGTCGCGCCGGTGAATCCGTCAAGGCAGCAGAAGGTGGCCGTGTCGTATTTGCCGGAGCGGGGATCAAGGCATACGGCCGTCTAATCATCATCAAGCACGACGCTCATTTCGTGACGGCGTACGCGAACAACCGCAAGTTGCTGGTCGCAGAAGGCGCGGTGGTGAGTCAAGGACAAACCATCGCGCAAATGGGCGTGGACGCAAGCGGCAACGCGTCGCTTAAGTTCGAAGTCCGAAAGGATGGCAAGCCAGTCGATCCGCTTGCCTACTTGCCGCAACCTCGCAGTTAGCAGGCTTGCTCTCGCCGCGAGCCTTATCCGGCTCGCCTCTTCCCGCTGTCTTCCGCACGGGACCGGCAATCCCGGTGTCCCTTATCAGGTCGCATCTTTTGAAGAAATATTGTTTCTACCGATTCCCAGGCATTGTTTTGTCATTCGCGTTGGTCGCAGGTTGCGCGGAGATTCCTGCGATCACTGCGAACGCGCCGAATGTCGGCTCACACGCCGAGCGGCCGCACGCTACTGCAACTTCGATCACTCAGTCTGAACCCGATGGCACCACACTCACACCGGAACCACTGACCGATTCACCCACGCAAACAGACACGTCGCCGTCAATCGACGGCCATGTGCATGCAGCGCGATTCTGGCAATCCGGCGTGGCATCCTGGTACGGCAGGTTTTTTCAGGGGCGCAGGACCGCCAGCGGCGAGCGTTACGATGCCCACGCGCTGACGGCGGCGCACCGCACGCTGCCGTTGGGCTCGTACGTTCGCGTGACAGCGGTGGGTAGCGCGCGCTCGGTGGTGGTGCGTATCAACGACCGCGGGCCTTATGCGCGTGGTCGCGTGATCGATCTTTCGTACGCTGCTGCTGCGGTGCTCGGTTTGCAACGTGCCGGCACATTGCTTGTCAGGATTGAGAGCATCGCAAAGGACGAAGCCGGCACATAGCCCGAGAGGGCTAATGCACGGCAACGCGGCAGAAGCGCTCTGCTTAGGGCGCCAGCTTTGCCGCGGCCTCGTCCACCAGAGTGCGCGTCACGGCCAGTTCTTCAAGCCAGGCATCCGCATATACCGCGCCCGTCTCGCGCTCCAGACGCGCGATCGTCGCCGCGCAGCGGCCGGCGTCTTTCGGCGTCGCAATGAAATCCTTGACCGACTGGCCTGCCGTGAACGCATCGAAGAGCGGCACGCGAATGTCGTCCGGCAGTGCGCGCGTCCACTGGTAGGGCTTGCCGTTGTAGGTGAACGACGGCGGAAGCACACGCTCTTTCTTCGCCGCCGGGATCAGGCCATAGGTACGGGCAGCCTCGCCGATCTGTTCCGGAGAAAACAACTCGTCAGGGCTGATGTCGAACTGCTGGATATACGTTTCCATGGCTTGCATCGCAGCGGCGCGATCGTCGCGTTTTTGCTGCGCGCGGGCCACGATGTCGCGCAGCTCATCGGCTTCCGCGCTGGTGATCGTGAAGCTCGCCTGCTTCTGCTGGAGTTCGGAAAAACGCTGGAATTCGGAATCGGTCAGAAGTTTCGCCATGAGGTATCGAAAGCGCGCGCAGGACGAGCCCGCGCGGCGATATATTTGAGAGGGCCGCCATTCTAAACCATGTCAGCTCACGCTCTCGCGGAACATGGAAAGCGCCTCGACAGTTTCCTTTAGCAACGCAGTCGCGGCATCGAGCGTCGGTGCGACGTACTCGTCGATGCGCCGCAGATAAGGGCAGGTCATGGCCGCGATCGCCTGACCGGACGGCCCGAGAATCGGGAACGTCAAATCGGTGACCCCGAAGATCTGCTGACTGTCTTTCTGCGAAAAGCCCGCAGTGCGAATGCGCTCGCAGGTGTCTTCGAGCGCCTCGCGATCGATCGTGACTTCGCCTTTCACCTTGGTATGTTCGGCAAGCATGTGATCACGCTGATCGGCGCTCTGGAAGGCGAGCATCACGCGTCCCGAACCGGTGTCGATCAAACCGACCCGCGAGCCGAGCCGCACCGACATGCCCCACGTCCCAGGACCATCCACCTGCGCGATCACTAGCAGGTTGCCGCGATCGTAGACAACCAGATGGCACGACTGCTCGGACGCGTCCGCGAAACGTTGCATCAACGGCAGCGCTTCGGAGATCAGGCGGTTCATCGGCGGATGACGATGCGCCAGCGCATACAGCTTGAGACTCAACGAATACCGGTCGCCACCCGTCGAGCGCACCACATATTGTCGCGCCACCAGTCGTTCGAGCATGCGGTACATCTCACTTGCATTGCGCCCAAGCAGCTTGGTGATCTCCGCACGCGTCAGCCCCTCTTTCTGCTCGGCGAGCAGTTCGAGGATATCGAGCCCTTTGTCCAGCGCGGGCGCGCGATAGCGGTCGGCTTCGTCTCGTTCTTCCGTATCCATCATGTGTGGGCTCCCCTTTGCAGGCCACATTGTTATCACGGCGATTGAGTGTAGTGCGTGCCGGCGGCGCCTGGCCAGGGAAACTACCAACGGCCGATGCACTACACATCGCTTGACTTAGAAAAGTCCGTATATGAATAATACGTTCATTGGTGAATTGTCGTGCACCAATATCGATAATTAAGCGCAGGACGATGTGCCGGCCCCTCAGGAACCCGGTCAGGAAGTTCAACAACGCAGATCAGGAGACAACAACATGACGTTCCCCAAGGGGCCGCGCGCGGCCCGTCGCTTTATGCAAAGCGTTCTATCGGTAGGCGTGGCTGCCGCTTGCGTAGCCGGCCTCGTAACCAGCGGCGCGGCCCGTGCCGCGGAAAGCGGCAAGATCGGTCTGGACCTGCCGCTCCTCACGTCGCCGTTCTGGCAGTCGTACAACAACTACCTCCCGGTGTACGCGAAGCAGACGGGGATCGATATCCTCGCGCCCGTCAATTCGAACGGCGATCCTGTGCAGCAGATCACCGACATGAACAACATCCTGAATCTGGGCGCGAAGGGCATTGTGGTGGGGCCGCTGGATTCGGCCGCCATCAGCCGCGCGCTCGACGCAGCCGCCGCGAAGAACGTGCCGGTGGTGGCCGTGGATGTGGCGCCGACCCAGGGCAAGGTGGCGATGGTGGTGCGCGCCGACAATCACGCATACGGCGAGATGGCGTGCAAGTACATCGGCGAGCACGTGAAGTCGGGCAAGGTCGTGCAGATCATGGGCGATCTGGCGTCCGTCAACGGTCGTGACCGTTCGGAAGCATTCCGCGCCTGTCTGAAGCACTACCCGTCGCTGACCTTGCTGGAAATTCCCGCTGCCTGGAAGGGCGATGTCGCCGCGACCGCGCTCGACAGCCTGTTGACCGCCAACCCGGACGTGAAGGCGATCTACATGCAGGCAGGCGGCGTGTATCTGTCGCCGACGCTGCAGACGCTGCGCCGCAAGCAGATGCTGTTCCCCGTCGGCGACGCGAAGCATGTGGTGATCGTCAGCAATGACGGCATTCCGCAGGAATTCGACGCCATCCGCAAGGGTGAAATCGACGCGACCGTTTCGCAGCCGGCTGATCTGTACGCGAAGTACGGCCTGTTCTACATCAAGGCCGCGCTCGCTGGACAGACCTTCAAGCCGGGCCCGACCGATCACGGCAGCACGATCATTCAACTGTCGCCCGGTCTGCTTGAAGACCAGTTGCCTGCACCGCTCGTGACGAAGGCGAATGTCGACGACAAGAATCTGTGGGGCAACACGGTCAAATGAGCGAGTCCATGCACACGCCTGATAGTGCGGCAACTGTGGCGAGCGCACCGGCGGTCGTCGAGGCCCTCAACGTCGCCAAACGCTACGGCTCCACGGCCGCACTGAAAGACGTGAGCATTCGCGTGATGCCTGGCGAGTCGCATGCGCTCGTCGGGCGCAACGGGGCCGGCAAATCGACACTGGTGTCGATTCTCACCGGCCTGCGCAAGCCGGACACGGGCGAGGTGCGCTTCGGCGGTATCGCGGCGCCCTCAATCGCGGACCGCGACGCGTGGCGCGAGCGGGTTGCCTGCGTCTATCAACATTCGACGATTATTCGCGATCTCTCGGTCGCGGAGAATCTGTTTATCAACCGCCAGCCCGAGCGCCGCGGCGTGATCGACTGGCGAGCCATGCGTCGCGATGCGCGGGCCTTGCTCGACCACTGGAAGATCGACGTGCGCGAAGATGCCCGTGCCGGTGACCTGAGCGTCGAAGCACGGCAACTGGTGGAGATTGCGCGGGCGTTGTCGTATGGCGCGCGCTTCATCATCCTTGATGAACCGACTGCGCAACTCGATGGCGACGAGATCAAGCGGCTGTTCCGGCGCATCAGCGAGTTGCAGCGCGAAGGTGTGACGTTCCTGTTTATCTCGCACCACTTGCAGGAGGTGTACGAGATTTGCCAGGCGGTGACGGTGCTGCGCGATGCGCGGCATATCGTCAGCGCGCCGGTTTCCGCGCTGCCCCGCGAGCAATTGATCGAAGCAATGACCGGTGAGCGCGGCGGCCTCGCCGTTGCGGACGCGGCTGCACGCGACGCGTTGCCTGCCGGTACAAAAGTGGCGCTCGAAGTGGCGAGCCTCAGTGGCGGCGATTACGAGGACGTGTCGTTCACCGTAAAACGTGGCGAAGTGATCGGCCTGACGGGCGCGACAAGCAGCGGCCGGACCAGCGTGGCCGAAGCGATTGCCGGTCTGCGTGCGCCAAAGCGTGGCGAAATCCGCGTAGCAGGCAAGGCGTTGCCGTACGGCGACGTGCCGGCAGCGCTCGCCAGCGGCATTGGCTGCGTGCCGAAAGACCGGCATCACGAAGGTTTGGTGTTGACGCAATCGGTGGCGGAGAACGCCTCGATGACGATTGCGCGGTTGCTCGGCAAGTTCGGTATCACGCCACCCGCGAAGAAAAACGCGTTCGGCCAGAAAATGATCGAAGCGCTCGGTATCGTGGCGCAGGGTCCCGAGCATGTGGTGTCGGGCCTATCTGGCGGTAATCAGCAGAAAGTCGTAATGGCGCGGGCACTCGCGACCGATCCGAACGTTCTCGTGCTGATCGACCCAACCGCGGGCGTTGACGTGAAATCAAAAGAAGCGCTGCTGTCCGTGGTGGACCGCGTGCGCGAAGAAGGCAAGGCGGTGCTGGTGGTCTCGGGTGAACTCGACGACCTGCGCACCTGTGACCGAGTGCTGGTCATGTTCCGTGGCCGCGTCGCGGCCGAATTTCCCGCGGGTTGGCAGGACCACGACCTGATCGCATCCGTTGAAGGAGTCAGTCTCCATGAAGAATAACGTGCCAAGCCCGGCGTTCGGCGCGGCTCAAGGGCAGATGGGCGCACCCGCTGCGCGCAGCAACCGGCCACGCATCGAATTCGCGCGCTTGCGCGATCTCGCCCTCGTGCCGGCGCTGGCGCTGTTGATCGTGATCGGTGCTTTCGTGAGCCCAAGCTTTCTCACACGCGCCAATCTGATCAGCGTGCTCGGCGCATCTGCCGCGCTCGCGCTGGTGGTGCTCGCTGAATCGCTGATTGTGCTGACCGGCAAGTTCGATCTGTCGCTGGAGTCGACGGTCGGCATCGCGCCGGCGGTTGGCGCGATGCTGGTGATGCCGGCGGCGTCGGCGGGTTTCGGTTGGCAATGGCCGGCAGCAGCTGGTCTACTGGCCATCATTGCGGTGGGTGCGGTGATCGGCTTTATCAACGGTTTTCTGGTGGTGCGTTTGCGGCTGAACGCGTTCATCGTCACGCTGGCCATGCTGATCGTGCTGCGCGGCATGCTGGTGGGCGC
>FTKM01001171.1_pt1 | contig 15126 bp, 10 predicted proteins | sample 1658051 | NCBI WGS metagenome assembly FTKM01 (sample SAMEA3914794, study PRJEB12502) | metagenome | biome: forest; material: soil | place: Canada | collected 2011-07-05 | depth 0.1 m | reverse complement strand
TGCTGACCGGCCCGGTGACGATTCTGAACTGGTCCTTCGTGCGTGACGACCAGCCGCGCTCGGTTTCGTGCTACCAGTTGGCGCTCGCCATTCGTGAGGAAGTGCTGGATCTCGAGAAGGCAGGCGTGCGCGTTATCCAGATCGACGAGGCGGCATTGCGTGAAGGTCTGCCGCTGCGTCAATCGCAGTGGCAGGAATACCTCGACTGGGCGGTGACGTCGTTCCGCATCACCGCCAATGGCGTGGATGACGAAACGCAGATTCACACGCATATGTGCTATTCGGAGTTCAACGATATCATCGCGTCGATCGCCGACATGGACGCCGACGTGATCACCATCGAGACCTCGCGCTCGGATATGGAACTGCTGGACGCGTTCGATAACTTCAACTATCCGAACGAAATCGGCCCCGGTGTGTACGACATTCACTCGCCCAACATCCCGACCGAAGAACACATCGTTCAACTGATGAAGAAGGCCGCTGAACGCATTCCGGCGCAGCGTCTGTGGGTCAATCCCGATTGCGGACTCAAGACGCGTCAATGGGAAGAGGTCATTCCTGCGCTGACCAATATGGTGGCTGCCGCTAAAAAGCTGCGCGCTTCCGTCTAAGGCACGCGTCACGTTTTCGCGCGATGCGTTAGCATGCCGCGTCGCGGGTTCAGACCCGACCGGCGCGGCAGATCCGCTTTCCATTCATCCCGGGCCCTGCCCCGGGATTTATTATTTTCAAGCTCCCGCCGCCGCGCGTGAGCAGGTGGCGGCTATAACCAGGCGCCCCCGTCTGCGGTTAAATACGAAAGGCCCGTTGCGGGCAATCGCTGCTCGCGATGAATCGCCGCCATGGAGTAGCATGGGCAAGCGCCGGCCCAAAGGGTGATCCTCTTTGGGCGTGATGCGCGCCGGGACTGCAACTACCGTTCACCCTTCCCTACCGCATGGCACGGAGAAAGCATGGCCTATCGCAACTATCACAAACGCACGATTGCGGATCGCGATCTGCATCCCGAGACGCAGATGATGTCCTATGGCTACGATCCGTTCCTCTCGGAAGGTTCGGTGAAGCCACCGGTTTTTCTGACGTCGACATTTGCGTTTCGCACCGCAGAAGACGGCGCCGAGTTCTTCGACATCGTCTCGGGACGCAAGTCTCTGCCGGAAGGCGAAAGTGCCGGTCTCGTCTATAGCCGTTTCAACCATCCTAATCTTGAGATCGTCGAAGACCGGCTTGCGCTGCTCGACGGCTCTGAGGCCGCCGTCGTGACTTCGAGCGGCATGTCCGCTATCGCGGCGATTCTGCTAGCGTTCTTGCGTCCCGGCGACTGTGTGGTTCAGTCGGTCCCGCTTTATGGCGGCACGGAAACGCTGATTTCGAAGTTTCTGCCCGAATGGGGCATCAGCTCCCAGGTGATAGAGAATGGCCTTTCGGTGCAGTCGATTCGCGATGCACTCGACGCTGCCGCGCAAAAGGGCAACGTGCGGATGTGCTACATTGAGACGCCCGCCAACCCAACCGATGCATTGTTCGATCTCGAAGCGCTGCGCAGCGAGATCGACGCGTTCGAAACGCGTCACGGGTATCGTCCCATTTCGGTGTGCGACAACACCTTGCTGGGTCCCCTCTTTCAGAAGCCGGTGAATCAAGGCATCGATCTGAGCGTGTATTCGCTGACGAAGTACATTGGTGGTCACAGCGATCTGGTCGCAGGCGGTGTCACCGGCAACCGCAATCTGATCACGAAGGTACGCGCAATCCGTAGTGCCCTTGGCTCGCAACTGGATCCGCATTCATGCTGGATGATTACGCGCTCCATGGAAACACTCGTGCTACGGATGGAACAGGCGGCGCGCAGCGGCAGCGCTGTCGCGCGGTGGCTTGCGACCAATCCGTTTAAGCCCGTCAAGGTGCTTCATCCCGAACTGATCGAAGATCCGGCCTACCAGGCCGTCTATCAGCGTCAATGCAGCGGGCCTGGATCCACGTTCGCTTTTGTCCTCGACGGCGGCCGCGCGCAGGCGTTCAAATTCATCAATACGCTGACGCTTTTCAAATCCGCCGTGAGTCTGGGTGGCACGGAGTCGTTGATCTGTCACCCGGCCTCTACGACCCATTCGGGCGTGCCCGCGCATCTGCGTGCTGCGGCAGGTGTCTCGGAAGGACTGATCCGGGTGTCGGTGGGACTGGAGCATCCCGACGATCTGATCGCCGACCTGTCAAACGCAATGGAGAACTGCTAGGAAATATCGACACGTAGACAGTTTCTCCAGCGCAACCGGCTTGCCGTGCGGCTCGCAACACCGCACGGCAACACGCACTTAAGCGTTGCCCGAGAGACAAGCTCTGCTATGAATGTGGCTCATACGATGATGAAAACATGTCGCTTGATGAATCATGGCGCGCCTCTCACACTACGCGCTATTCACTCAAGGATTCCGCATGGCCCGCACTCACATTTCCGGTTTTCCGCGCATCGGCGCGCATCGCGAACTCAAGTTCGCTCAGGAATCGTTCTGGCGTGGAGAATCTGACGACGCCCACTTGCGTGGCGTTGGCAAGGCGTTGCGCGAGCGCCACTGGGAATTGCAGCGTGCGGCAAAGCTGGATTTTGTGGCCGTCGGCGATTTCGCCTGGTACGACCCGATGCTGAACCTCACCGCGTTGCTTGGAGCGTTGCCGGAGCGGTTCGGATTCGAACCGGCTACCTTGTCGCTCGCTCAGTATCACGAGTTGGCGCGCGGTAACAACGCGCAGCCCGCGATGGAAATGACCAAGTGGTTCGACACCAACTATCACTACCTCGTGCCGGAACTCGGTCCTGAGACCACCTTTGGCGGCGGCGTCGAATGGCTCTTCGACGAAATCGACGAGGCCCTCGCGCTGGATCTGACGGTCAAGCCCGTGCTGATCGGCCCCATCACCTATCTGTGGCTCTCCAAGAGCCGCGTAGCAGGCTTCGATCGCTTATCGTTGCTGCCCAAGCTCGTTATCCGCTATCTGCGCATTCTCGACAAGCTGAAAGCCCAAGGTGTGGAATGGGTTCAACTGGATGAACCCGCGCTCTGTCTCGACCTCGAAGCGGACTGGCTCGAAGCGTTTTCCGCAGTGTATAACGTGCTGGGCGACTCCGGCGTCAAGGTGCTGCTGGCGACCTGTTTCGACACCGCAGCCGATCACGCGTCAATCGTTGCAAAGTTGCCGGTTCATGGTGTGCACATCGATCTGGTCAGGGCTCCACAACAACTGGAAACGTGGCATCGCGCGCTTGCGGCGGACAAGGTGCTGTCCGTAGGCGTCGTTGATGGACGCAACATCTGGCGCGCCGATTTGCGCAGCATCGCGGCCTCGCTCAAAACCGTTCATGCGCAACGCGGCGAACTGCTATGGGTCGCACCGTCCTGCTCGCTCGCTCACGTGCCCGTCACGCTGGCTTCTGAAAAGAGACTCGATGCTGAAGTCAAGTCGTGGTTTGCTTTCGCCACCGAGAAGCTCGATGAACTCAGCAATATCGCGCTCGCGCTAAGCAAGCCGGAGGAAGCCGAGCCCGCACTCGCAACGGCAGATGCGGCCCTCGCCGCACGTCGCAATTCAGGCGCGGTTTCGAACGTATTGGTGGAGCGGCGAGTCGCCGCCATTACTGATGCAATGGCAAACCGCAAAAGCCCGTTCACTGACCGCAGCCGCGTACAGCGTCACTCATTGAAGCTGCCCCTGCTGCCCACCACAACCGTCGGTTCATTCCCGCAGACACCGGCGATCCGTCACGCACGCGCAGCCTTCCGGCGAGGTGAAATGCGCGCACTCGAATACCTCGAACGCATGCGGACCGAGACGGCTTCCGTCGTTCGCAAGCAGGAAGAACTCGGGCTCGACGTACTGGTGCATGGCGAAGTCGAACGCAACGACATGGTCGAATTCTTTGCGGACAAGCTCTGGGGATACGCGTTCACCGAAAACGGGTGGGTCCAGAATTATGGGTCGCAGTGCGTCAAGCCTCCCATCATCTACGGCGACATCTACCGGCCCGAGCAGATGATCGTGGATGCCGCCGCTCATGCGCAATCCTTCACCGAACGGTTGGTAAAGGCCGTGCTGACCGGACCGGTCACCATGCTGGAGTGGTCGTTCGTTCGTGACGATCAGCCCCGTTCGACCACGGCCCTGCAACTGGCGCTAGTCATTCGTGACGAAGTCATGGACCTCGAAAAGGCCGGCATCCGCATCATTCAGATCGATGAGCCCGCGTTTCGCGAGGGACTGCCATTGCGCCAGGCGGACTGGTCCAGTTACCTGGATTGGGCGACGCGGGCATTCAGGCTTTCGGCGGGCGGGGTCTCCGATGCAACGCAGATTCATACCCACATGTGCTACTCGGAGTTCAACGACATCCTGCCCTCAATCGCGGCGCTGGATGCGGATGTGATAACGATTGAGACGTCGCGCTCTTCGATGGAACTGCTCGACGGTTTTGGCGAGTTCTCCTATCCGAATGGGATCGGACCTGGCGTCTACGACACGCATTCGTCGCACGTGCCCAGTGCCGAAGCGATGCAGCGTCTGCTCGAACGCGCGTGCGAAGTCATTCCCGCTGAACGCCTGTGGGTCAACCCGGACTGCGGCCTGAAGACGCGCGACTGGCCGGAGACGGAAGCCGCATTGACCAACATGGTGCAGGCCGCCCGTGCATTGCGGCAAAAACTCGCGGCGCAAGGCGCCAAACTGGCGACAGTTTGAGCATCTGGCAGCGCATACACCATCTGTTACCGGGCACGTGTCATGCTCCATGCTTCCGGTACGGCCGGAGCTAGCGGCCGGCCAGTCCTTCGAAAATTGTGACTTCGAAGGACCACAAGGATCGGAGGATGGTTGAACTCATCGACACATGCGCGTCGCGTGCCAAAAACCCGCGAACAGCAGGCGAAAGCCGACGCACGCGCAGCCGAAGCCTTCCATTCAGCACCGCTTCACTTTGATCCCGCCGTTGCGAGCGAGCCGTTCGCGATCCGCCTGCAACACTGGTTCGCCGCCCGTCGGTGGCAAGCCTTCGATTTCCAGCGAGATACGTGGCAAGCCGTTGCGCGCGGCGACAGCGGCCTCCTGCACGCGACAACTGGCGCGGGCAAGACCTGGGCACTGTGGTTCGGCGCGCTCGGCGCTTTCGCCGATCATCCTGTTACGAGTCATTCTTCACAACCCGATCCGCTGACGGTGCTATGGCTCACGCCCATGCGCGCCCTCGCCGCCGATACCGCCCGCGCGCTGCAATCGTCCGCCATCGATCTCGCCGTGCCGTGGACAGTCGGCCTGCGCACCGGCGATACCGATTCCACCGAACGCGCTCGCCAGAACCGGCGCATGCCGTCGGCGCTCGTGACCACGCCCGAAAGCCTGTCGTTGATGCTATCGCGAACCAACGCGCGCGATGACCTCGCGCATGTGCGTCTGGTCGTCGTGGATGAATGGCATGAACTGGTTGGCAACAAGCGCGGTACGCAAACCCAGCTCGCGTTGGCCCGGCTCGCGCACTGCCGGCCCGATCTGCAGATATGGGGCTTGTCCGCGACGCTCGGCAATACCGCCTTCGCAGCGGACGTGCTGCTCGCACCGGCCAGAACGCGGCGCACGCTGGTGCAAGGCGCGCAGCCAAAAGCGCTGGTGGTCGACACACTGATCCCTGACACGATCGAGCGCTTTCCGTGGGCCGGTCATCTGGGCACGCGTCAGGTCGAACGCGTGGCCGAAGAAATCGATTCGGCGAACACGTCACTAGTGTTTACGAATACGCGTTCGCAATCGGAGATCTGGTATCGGGCGTTGCTTGAAGCGCGTCCGCAATGGGCCGGGCTAATCGCGCTGCATCACGGGTCGCTTGACCACGAGGTGCGTGAATGGGTCGAAAACGGCCTGAAAAATGGCAAGCTGAAGGTGGTCGTGTGCACGTCGAGCCTTGATCTCGGCGTTGATTTTCTGCCGGTCGAACGAGTGTTTCAGATCGGTTCGCCAAAAGGCGTTGCGCGCCTGATGCAGCGCGCGGGACGCTCTGGCCACGCGCCGGGTCGCGTGTCGCGCGTGACGATCGTGCCGACGCACGCGCTCGAACTGGTCGAAGCGGCCGCCGCACGCCGCGCGGTCGAAGCGCGGCAAATTGAGAGTCGCGAGATTCCAGAAAAGCCGCTCGACGTACTGGTCCAGCATCTGGTGACTATCGCGATAGGCGGAGGCTTTACGGCCGATGCGATGTACGACGAAGTCCGCACCTGTCATGCCTATCGTGAGTTGACTCGTGCGGAATTCGACTGGGCCATTGCGTTCGTCGAACGGGGAGGCACATCGCTCACCGCCTATCCGGACTTTCATCGCGTGGTGCGCGAGGACGACGGCGTGTACCGTGTGCCGCGTGCGGACCTCGTGCGGCGTCACCGCAACAACATCGGAACGATCGTCGCCAATGCCACGATGCAGGTCGCCTTTATGAATGGCTCCCGGATCGGAGCGATGGAAGAGTCATTCATCTCGCGTCTGAAACCGGGTGACGTATTCACGTTCGGTGGACGCGCGCTGGAACTGGTTCGCGTACGCGAGATGACCGCATACGTCAAACGCGCGAGTTCGACGCGCGGAGCGATGCCGCGCTGGGCGGGTAGCCGGATGCCTTTATCGTCGGAACTGGCGGACGCGATGCTGGCGATGTTCGCGGAAGCAGATCACGACATCTATACGGAGCCCGAAATGCAAGCGGTACGACCGCTCCTCGAATTGCAGCGCAAGTGGTCCGCGTTGCCCGAGCCCGGCGCCCTGGTGGTCGAACTGCTGCGTTCGCGCGAGGGCCATCATCTGTTTTGCTATCCGTTCGCAGGGCGTACTGCGCATATCGGCCTCGGCGCGTTGCTCGCCTGGCGCGCGGCGCGCGATCGCCCCGGCACATTTTCGATTTCAATGAACGACTATGGTTTCGAGTTGCTATCCGCGCAGCCATTCGACTGGCCGGCGCTGTTCGAAGGAAGCCTGTTGTCTTCTGACAGGCTCGAATACGACCTGTTCGCGAGCCTGAACGCGTCAGAACTCGCGATGCGGCGCTTTCGCGAGATTGCGCGCGTTGCCGGTCTCGTCTATCAAGGCCATCCCGGCCAGCATAAAAGCGCACGGCAATTGCAGGCATCGAGCGGACTGTTTTACGAAGTCTTCCGCCAGCACGACAGCGGCAATCTGCTCCTCGCGCAAGCCGATGCCGAGGTGCTGCTGCAGGAACTCGAACTCGTACGCATTCGCGAAGCGTTGCGGCGCATGGCCACGAGCCGCATCATCGTCAGGCATCCGAAAAAACCGACGCCCTTCGCATTTCCGTTGATCGTCGGACGGATGCGCGAAAAGGTGAGCACAGAAAAGCTCGCGGATCGCGTCGAACGCATGCTGACCGAACTCGAGAAGGCCGCACGATGAGCGCGAGCCCGAGCATGGCGACGCTGACCGTGGACGTAGCCGGTAATGCGCTTGTGCTGTCCGCGCATCGCGCCGCGTTCGACCCGGCATTGAAGCTGCTGCTGGTCGCCGACGCGCATTTCGGCAAGGACGCGGTATTTCGCTCACACGGCATTCCAGTGCCCACCGGTTCGACATCCGAAAACCTCACGCGACTCGACGCGTTGATCGCCGCGCACGATCCGCAGCGGCTGGTGTTTCTGGGGGACGTGCTGCATGGCGCACAGTCTCACGCGCCCGAAGTGATGGATGCGCTGCACGCGTGGCGGGCGCGGCATCGCGCGATGAGGATTACCCTCGTGGAGGGTAATCACGACCGTCACGCAGGTTTGCCGCCCGCCTCGCTCGATTACGATGTCGTCGATGAGCCGTGGCGGATCGGACCGTGGGCGCTATGCCATTACCCGCAAACCGTGGCGGGTGCCTATGCGCTGGCCGGTCACGAGCATCCGGTCTACCGGTTGACTACCCGGATCGAATCGGTGCGGTTACCGTGTTTCACGTTCAGTGATTGCTTAGGGGTACTGCCTGCATTCGGAAGCTTCACGGGCGGCCACGTCGTCAATGACAGCACCCGTGAGGATGCTGTGTTCGTGGTCGTAGAGGGTAGTGTACGGTCAGTGAAATGAACACGGCGCCGCTAACTAGCCACGTTCCTCAGGGAAACGGCTTTTGACCACACGCTGGATTTCATCCACGGAGACCGGTTTGACCAGGTGATAGTCGAACCCTGCTTCCTGAGAACGCTGACGGTCGGCCGCCTGACCGTATCCGGTGACGGCAATCAGCAGCGCGTTGGCGGTAACGGTCCGATTGCGCATCTCGCGTGCTAGCTGCAAGCCATCCATTCCAGGCAAACCCAGATCGAGCAGGACGACCTCCGGCTTGAACCCGGCTGCGATTTCCAAAGCGCTCTGCGCCTCGTGTGCGATCTTGACGTCGAATCCGTCCGCTTCGAGGACCATCGACAGCAACGTCGCTGCGTCGACGCTGTCATCGACCAGCAGCAGCCGCAAAGCCGAGCCCGCGTCGTGCGGTGCGGTGGCCGGCGCGCTCGAGGCATGCTGCGCCGCTTGAGCCGCACGCGTAAGCGGCAAGCGCACGACAATCTCGCTGCCCTGCCCCGCGCCATTTGAAAACGCCTGAATGTGTCCGCCATGCAACTCGACTAACGTGCGCGCCAGCGGCAAACCAATACCAAGGCCCCCTTCGGAGCGCTCAAGCGAGCTTTGCGATTGCACGAACAGATCGAAGATACTCGGGAGCGTTTCGGCACTCATCCCCACACCGTTGTCGCGCACGGTAATCTGCACGTCGTCATTAGACTCACGAACGTCGATCAGAATCTCGCCTCCTTGCGGCGTATATTTCACTGCGTTCGAAAGCACATTGCCGAGAATCTGCGCAATGCGAACGCCGTCGCCTGTGATGTGGAGCGGCTGATCCGGCATCGTGGTCGTGAGCTTATGATCTTTCAGCGCTAGCGCAGGCGCAACGGTTTCAATCGCAGCTTCGATGGCTGATTCGAGACTCACGCTCTCTTGCCGCAACGTTATCTTGCCCTGAGTAATACGGGCGACATCGAGCAGATCATCAACGAGGCGACTCAGATGCCTCACCTGACGCCCGATCACGCCACGCATCGTTTCAAAATTCTGCGCTGTCGGTGCACGACTCGGGTCAACCAGCTCGATCGCATTGCGGATGGGCGCGAGTGGATTGCGCAGTTCATGCGCAAGCATGGCGAGAAATTCGTCCTTGCGGCGGTCTGCCTCACGCAACACCATCTCGTTAGCTTTGCGCTCGGAAATATCATTGACGACGCCTGCCAGCCGATAAATCCGGGCGAGCGGATCGCGCACCGGAAAGGCTCGCTCCGCAACCCAGCGCGTCGTGCCGTCGGACCGTACGATCCGATACTCGATCTCATACGGCGTGCCTTCTGCGAGCGCACGATATGCCGTCTCAACTGTGGCTTCGTCATCGGCGTGGATGTGGCCCGCCCAGTGGCCTAAGCCTGGAACGCGAAACATCGCCCCGTCTCCCCAGAGGCGATGATAAGCAGGACTGACATAAAGCAATTGATCCGTCGAAGGATCCAGCATCCAGAACACATCGTCGATGTTTTCCGCCATCTGCCGGAAGCGCTCTTCGCTCTCGCGCAATGCGCCCTCCGCACGGCGTACACGCAGCAACGCGCGTACGTGAGCAATAAGCTCGGCTGGTTCGATCGGCTCGATCAGATAGCTATCCGCACCTTCATTAAGCCCCTTGATCTTGTCGATACTTTGCACAGCCGCCGCGGACGTCTGCAACACCAGAATCGCCGAGGTTTCCGGGGTCGCCTTGATCTGCCGGCAAACTTCGAATCCGTTGATGTCGGGGAGTTTTACATCCAGCAGAATCAGATCCGGCATGGAGACTCGAGCGCGCTCGAGGGCTTCCGTGCCATTGGCGGCCTCGATCACTTCAAAGCCGGCGCGCACCAGAATTTTGCTCTTCGCGTACCGGGCGCCGTCGTTGTCGTCGACGTTGAGAATCAGATTGGCGGTCGGGTCGTTCATGAAAGATTCTTGTCCGTGAGTCGTTCAGGGACGCTCAAAATTGCGTCCAGTGAATTGAGTAATTCGTTACCCGAGAGCGGCTTCATGAAAAAAGCATCAGCGCCCACCGACTGGGCCCGCGCGCGTTGGTCGATATCACTCAGAACAATGACGGGCACGTGTCGTCTGGATGAAGCCGTGCGAACGCCTGCACCGCCTTCGACCAGATCCCGGGCATACTCCTCGTGGCGAAGCTCCGCCAGCCAGGCCCAGCCGTCTTCGCGCCCAGCTTGCATATCAAGCACCACGGCGCACGCGGGTGCGACCGCCAGCACCAGTTTTGCCTCCCGTACCGTCGCCGCGGCGGTGGGCCGGAACTGCGATTTGTATAGCGATTCCTCGTAGCGCATCCGGTCGTCGAGCGGGGTCGACACAAGCAGCACCATGTCGAGTTCGAGATCGCGGGCTGCGGGCGGCGCAACCGCCTGCTCGTCCGGTTGCGGCAGGTATGCCTGAACGGTCGCCGTGAAGGTCGAGCCTTTGCCCAGTTTGCTCTCGAGGGCAACTGTTCCGCCCAACAGTTTGCACAGCTTGCTGCATAGCGGCAGGCCGAGCCCGGTCCCCTTCACATAAGTCTGCAGCCGGTTCTCCACCTGTTCGAATTCTTCAAATACGCTGTCCTGATGTTCGGGGGCAATGCCGATCCCGGTATCCGCGACCGAAAAGATCAGCATCTGCCGGGGAGCGTCGTATCTGGCGCGAACGCGAACCTCGCCGCGCTCGGTAAACTTTAATGCATTCGATACAAAGTTTCGCAGAATCTGCGCGACCTTGCCTTCGTCGGTATAAACGGGCGGAATCTCATCGCACGGCTCGAATATCAGGTCGACGTCAGCGGCCGGCAGCAACGGTCGTAGCATGCCGCGCAGCGCCGAGAAGAGCGTGGCGATCTCAAACTCTGTGGGCCGAACCTCCACCTTGCCCGCTTCGATCTTCGCAAGATCAAGCAGGTCATCAACCGTTTCCGACAGATCCTCAGCGGCCTTGCGAATGAAACGGACCTGTTTGGCCTGCTCGTCAGTCAGTTCGCCATCCGTACGATCCATCAGCAGCTTCGACAGCGCCCGGATGGAATAGAGCGGTGTGCGGAATTCGTGACTCATGTTCGACAGGAAGCGCGACTTGGCGTCGTCAGCACGGCGCAGATGATCTGCGCGCTCGTCGAGCTCGGCGTACAGGGCGACTACGCCACGATTGGTGTCTTCCAGTTCACGCGTGAGCCGGATCAATTCTTCCTGACGCTCCTGCAATTCGCCGAGCGCGGTCGCGAGTTCACGGTTTTGCCGTTGCATCTCGTCGAAGGGCTCCGCCGGACCCGAAGCCGCGGCCTTATGGGTCAGCACAGCAGATGTTTCGCTGATGGCGATTGGCGAATGCGCCGGAAGGTATTTTGTTAGCGTAATGACCGCGTCACCAGCAGCGTCCTCAACCGTGCAGGCATCCATCAGACGTTGGGCCGCAAGTACGCCGAGCGGTCCCGGCATTTCATCGGTGAAGCCATGCTCGGTACCCTGCGCTCGCTCTATCAACCGGGAGACGGCAATGGCAGGCGCAACGAAGCGAATCAACAGTTTTTGTGGCTGCGTCGTCCTGTCTAGCAGGAACTCCGCACGACCGTCGGGTGTGGCGAGAAATACCACCCGCGCCACTTCGAGCGCCGCGGTCGCGATGCGAACCTGGTCATGCCGCGTGAATGCAAATGCTTCGCCGAGTTCCCGAGCAAGGCGGCGCGCGGCGACCACCGAAAACTCACCGTCAAGCGCCAGGACTTGCAGGGCTTCGGCCATCACTCGTTCTCCTCGCCCCGCATGCGGGCGACGAACACCGTGATGTCGTCGCGACCTCGTGCGAAGTCGCGATAGAGCACCGCCGCGATCAGCGCAGGATGACGCTGCGCAAGTCCCGGATACCGATGCAGATCCCAGCGGGTTGCCAGACCATCGGAATGGAGAATCAGCAATCCATCTACGAGCCAGGGGACCTGAAACTCCTGAGCCTTGCGCATCTGGTGACCGACGATGCCCGCGTGCGACACCAGATGGCGATGCCCCCCCGGCGACCAGACACTTGCCGCGATATTGCCGATTCCGCAAAAGCGGGCGCTGCCGGCTGCTTCGTGCGTCAGGCCGAATGCCGGAATACTTGCGACGCCGAGGGCGGCCCCGCGCGTCGGGCGCAACGCTTCATGCGATGCCTCGACAATTTCGACCACGTCTCTCGAATCAAGCCGCGCGAATGTCTCTGTCGCAGCGAGCGCAGCAGTATTGGCTAGTGGACCGTGTCCAAGGCCGTCGGCGACCATCACCAGGAACTCGCTGTCCGCGTACCCGCAGGTCCACGCATCACCCGATAGGGTTTCGCCTTGCAGCGGCAGGTTGATCGCTCCGTAGAGCACCGGAGCCGGCCGGGACGCACTCGCCGTGTCGGCTTCGCCCCAGATCACCAGGCGCAGCACAGTACCAAGGCCCGGTGCACTCCAGATGTCGAGTTCGTCGCTGAGCCGTTGAATCGCACCCATACCGTTGCCGGGACTGCCGGCCGTCGTATAGCCGTCGACAAAACACGCATGCAGATCGAGGATGCCTGGGCCGCTGTCGATCGCGAGCAGTTCAATGCCGTAATGTTGGGGCAACGCCGAGCCGATCGCCTGCGGGCGGCCAATCGGCCGCACCAGCAATTCGCCGCGCTGCGCGTGTTTGAGCTGATTGGTCCCGCACTCGGTCACGATGATCGCCAGTTTCCCGAGCACCGTGTCGTCGAAACCGATGCTATACCCCAGTTCACCGATGCTGCGCCGCGCAAACGATACCGAGCTGGGATCGCCGATTTCAAAGCGTTGCTGCATCACGCTCAACCCATTCAGAACGGCTTCCATTTCGTCACCGAAATATGAGTACCTTCGCCAGGCGCGGAGCGGATCTCGAATTCATCGCATAACCGCTTCGCACCACCTAGCCCTAGCCCCAGCCCATTGCCGCTGGTGTACCCGTCGGTTAGGGCTTTGGGAATATCCGCGATGCCAGGTCCGGTGTCGATGAACTCGAGCCGCAGGCCATTACGGCCGTTACGCTGCACTGTGTAAAAGTGTACGTCGCCGCCTCCGCCGTAGATCACCGTGTTGCGCGCGAGCTCGCTGGCTGCGGTCACAAATTTTGTCTGATCGATCAGTGAAAATCCTAAGGTCACGGCCCTTTCGCGCACGAAACGCCGCAGCCGGACGACCTGTTCGTCCGAATGGATCGACATGATCTCGTCAGGCGACTTGCCGTCAGGACCTATCGGACCGGCTGTCTTGTCGTTGCTCATCATGGATGACGCGCTCAAAGGGCTGCGCTGCCAGTCAGCAACGCCATGCCCTTTTCAACGTTCAGCGCCGTACGAACGCCAGGGAGTGCCAGTCCAAGTTCGACCAATGTGATAGCAACCGATGGCTGCATGCCGACAACAACCGTCTCTGCATCAAGCACACGCGCCATCGCCGCCGTGTCGCCGATCATGCGGCCGATAAACGAGTCCACGACGTCGAGTGACGATATGTCGATCAGCACGCCTTTAGCGCCTTCCTTGACAATGCGGCTCGTCAGGTCGTCCTGCAAGGTCATCGCGAGACGGTCGTGCATATCAACCTGAATCGTGACAAGCAGCAGCTTGCCCATCCGGAGAATTGGAATGCGTTCCATGTTCGGAGTCCGTTTGAATCCGCATTGACCGACGTTAGTCGCCGGCGAACTGGTTGCCTCGCAAGGAACCGGGAGCCCCGTATGTCTCGGCTTGCTTGACGACGCCCGCGACAGACTTTCCTGTACGACTCAACGCGACGATGAATGCGTCCGCCAGCGTCGCCTTGGTGATGACGTTCTGCAGATTCACACCCAGGTGAACAATGGTTTGAGCGATCTGCGGACGAATCCCGCTGATAATGCAATCCGCACCCATCAGCCGCGCCGCCGCCACTGTCTTGAGCAGATGTTGTGCGACCAGGGTATCCACGGTGGGCACACCTGTAATGTCAATGATTGCGATCGCCGCGCCCGTCTCGACGATCTTTTGCAGCAGGCTCTCCATCACGACCTGGGTGCGCGCGGAGTCCAGCGTACCAATCAGCGGCAACGCCAGTATTCCGTCCCACAACTGGACCACAGGTGTGGAAAGCTCCAGGAGTTCCTGTTGCTGACGCACGATGACCTGCTCGCGGCTCGTCTGGAAAACTTCCGTGGTGTAAAGGCCCATCCCATCGAATAGCGTACTGATCGTCCAGCTCAGTTCGGCGAGAAGAGCGGGATTGGTGGTCAACTCGCCGCGCAGGCGGATAAAGAGGGGTTCTTTCAGGGAAAACACGAACATGGCGGTTTCGACGGGCGTGAAGCCTTGCCTTGCCCTATGCGCCGACACTTCCGCGAGGAAGCTGCGCACTTCGTCCCAAGTTGGTGTCTTGAAGTCGACTCGTTCGGACGAGCCAAGCGCTGCGCAGATCAGATCTACGAATTGCGCGAACTGGTTACGCAACTGCGCTTCGGCGACTCCGCCGCGGCGCGAGGCAATGGCGTACTGCTGGGCAACCCATTCGCCGAGCAACTCAGTTTGTTTTTCAGTGAAGAGTTGGGCGAGACGCGTTCCGCCAAGCGTTTCCATACAGTGTCCCCAGTCAGTGTGTCAGCAGAAGGTGCATGTTGCCCTTCGTATAGTCTCGCACCCGCTCGAGCGAGCTATTGGATAGGCGCATTGGACTGTAGCATGCGCCGGACAGCAATCACAACGGACTCTCGCAACAGCCTTCTGCAGTACTACTAAAGCGCGGTTCGGCTTTGCAAAACCGTTTGCCATATGAGTCGAATTTACTTCAGATTAAACCGCCCATAACGTAACGGGTAAGTATTGCCTGTTGAACGACGCGGTCTACTAACGAAGCTAAAGACGACGCCACTTTGATCCGTTGACGCTGGCAGAGATCGAAGCTCGCTGAGTCGCGGCGTTGGCAGATACACTGCGCGTGATGCTGGTTCTTGCTTTGTGTGGCGGCGTCAGTTTTATCGTTCTCGTGTTC